>SDBU01001699.1_pt1 | contig 30653 bp, 57 predicted proteins | sample 2277071 | NCBI WGS metagenome assembly SDBU01 (sample SAMN10397929, study PRJNA504765) | marine sediment metagenome | isolation source: marine sediment core GS08_GC12, 126 cmbsf | place: Arctic Ocean: Gakkel Ridge, Loki's castle | collected 2008 | reverse complement strand
ATCCCGCAGGACAAATACAATATATGGATTTACCGCATCAGCAAATTTACCCGCTCCAAGCCCGGCAAGGGAACCGATAGTGAACTGGTTAGCTCCGGGTACCGCATCGACAACACCGTAATAACTGAGCCCTTCTTTGGGAGAAGGACCGGGGCCGCCTCCTCCGCCGCTTATCGAAAGGATATCAAATAATGTGCCGGCGGTTATCTGGACAACCGCCCCGGCAGCGTCGGTCCATGGTGTGGCAAATGTCAGGGTGTTCCCAGCCTGGACATATATCGGCTTGGCTTGGCCGGCGGCATCACCAGACAAAATCTTTACGGGCTGCCCATCATAGGAGGATTCATTTACCAGGTCGCCACATACTAATGTCAGCCCATTGACCGCGCCCGCGGCGTCGGTAATACCCTGATAACTAATCAGTGCCCTCAGTAGTGGTATCGCAGGACTGTTAAGATCTAATCCGCTTAGCGAAACTTTCATGCTATTTTCTCCCTTTTATGGGGTCTTTGCCGAGATTATACATTGCAGAATCCAATAAGCATTCGGCAAATTTGCTGCGATCGGCGACTGGACTACGAGCCGGGCAAATGGCGAGTGTGCGGTCCATACCAGAGTTATAGTATGTATTAACGTGCCTACTGCCCCTGCTAAGCCTGATACCTCAACATGAGGTACAGTTGGGGCTATAGCACCTCCTCCGCCTCCTATGGCTGCCCAATAAGCCGTACTGCTCGGATTAGGAAACGGCCAATAGTTATTATTGGCGGATGGATAAGGTGAGAGTTCTATCCAGCACAATAAGTTGCCCGGAACAACAGCTGCCAATGCTACCTCTTGAGCATAAATATGGACTGATTTCTCCTGTAGCATCTCCGTGGGAAACTCAATAGAGGTATGCTCAACAAGGTCATCTATATCCTCCGTCTCAGTCATGAGGATGTAGGGCTGTGCTGAAACATCCGGAAGGATTATCGATTGTACTTGTTTAATTACTGGTGGCATTAGATAACTCCTACTGGTTCTCTTGCTACAAGCATTTCCAAGAGCCTGTTAGTCTCGCTACTCCCCACTCCTTTAAGGTGTTCCAGGACAAGTCTGAAATCGGTCTCGCTGGCTATAGCAATATAGAAAGCAGCACCAGCGTAATATTGGAACAATGGGGTCTCATTCCTTATCAAAGCTTGAGCGGGCTCAGACTCACTGATAAAAACCAGCGATTCCAATGGCCAAGCCATAAAACCAGATGTTAGAATCCCATCGTATGCTCTGGTTCCGAAATATTGCCCATACCCACGGAAAACGCCTGGTACTACGGAAGGGTCGACATAACTGTTATATATTATGTCGAAGTAATCATTTCCAAAAGGGAATACGTTCAAAACAATCTGTGTGTAAGGGGGCATTTGGTTTATAATTGTCTGGCTCGCTCCCTGATGAACAAGATTACCACCATTTTCCCGCCTTATAGTCAGCAGGTATTCTATAGCATAAGGTAAGCTCATTGTTCCTTCCTTGTAATGACCACGCGCCGGTCACTAGAAGTTACTTTAAGCCTGCCTGCTATAACAACGCTTATTTTACCAGCAGCAGGACTGCTAACTGGAGGGTCTGGCGTCGGCCTCGGCAGTCTTTCTTCAGCCATTTTAATGCCTCCTACGCTTTTATTCTAATAGTGAAATGGCATTAGCCGCCAAATTCTTCTATTTCAAGCGAGAGAATTGCTGCCCCACTAGCAAGGCAGTAGATATCACCGGCTCGGAATGCCGCACCTGCCGCCGGGTTCAATTCAAACTCGAAAGCAACTATCTCTGTTTCCTCCCATACATTATCAAAAGTATTGATGGCCACAAAGATAGGCATTAGTGCAACAAAGATTGGAGTAGCGTTAAGAGTGCCAAACTGCAGGGTAACAGCCGCTCCAGTATTGTTATAGCAATGAATCTTGCGGATTACTGCCTTCCTATTAAGTGACAAATTGTGAATCAGGTCATTACCCGCTGTGAGGGTGAATACTCCCTGACTGTTTGCCATCCTGATTCCCGGAAGATTAAGTACCATGATCGTCCTCCTCTGATTATGTTCTACTTCTTAGCCGGTTTTATAAGCCCAAACCCTCGGCAGGTAACCAGGTTGACGGGATACGCATTTCCTCAATACCCCTGGCTGTAATATCATCCAATGGTTTTAGCACGTAGCGATAGCCGAAGAATACAAATCTGGCTACAGCTTGTGCCACCGCCCGGGGATTCCTCACCTCGAGATTCATGTCCCTGTCCTTACCCAGAATAAAGAAAGTAGTAGTGGCAAGGTAGGGGTCTCTCGTTACTGTGGCTAAATCCACCCTTGAGTGAACTCCCCTGGTAACGTATCGTGCCGTTCCTCCCTGCTCCCACAATATCCCCTCAACATCATCCAAGGGCTGCCATCTGAGTTGCAGAAGATTGTTGTCATTCAACAGTAAGATGTTGACAAGTTGCTGGGCAATAGTGCCATTGGCGGCTAATGTAGTCGCCCCCGAGGCCACCACTGCTTCCACTACCATTTGGCTGGACCAGGGCATCGGTTCAATATACTTGATTTTGTAGTGGACATAGTGCCCTACTGTGAATATGGAGAGGTTCTCCTGGATTTTGGCGACAGGGGCGATAACTCCCCCATCATAGATTCCACTCATCATCGGCATTGTTCTCCTCCTTTCTTCTTTCTTCTCGAAGAAGTAAGTATTCTATTCTAATATTGGCTCCACCATGACGGTGCCGCCAAGCGTAACTGTCTCATTTGAAAACAGGTTGTAGCAAACGACCATACCCTCAACCTTCTGTCCCACCCGGTGCTCATGTCCCTCAAGCCTAAATCTAGCCGTATTGAGCAGGCTATCAAGCCTTACTGGCGGAGGCGGAGCGGGGACATGTCTTACATGTGTGGTTACCAATCCAGTGGGCTTACCTATTTCTTGAGAAATACCTTTCGCTCTCTTTGCCTTGCAAGGAGCACATTGACACCCATCCTTATGCAGAGCCCTCGGATGGTAAGCCTTTTTCCTGTCAACTTCCTTGACCATTATTCCCCTCCTCTTCAGTTTCTAACCTCACCTCTAGGGAGGAAGTCTCCCCCCTCCCCAGTTCGTCAGTTTAGAAGCCCAATCGGCTTAAAGCGCTATTACTTGAGATGCTGGTGAACCCGGGATGTAAGCAATGTACCAGTCAATTACGCCGGCGGTGCTGGCTACACCATTGACAATTCTGATAATTCCCACGGGGAGAATACCAGGATCGCCATTCCATCCAAATTCAGCACTATCAGCGTAACCTATTGCAGCTGCCGGTGCCGGAGCTGTGGCCGTTACACCATCCCAGACGTACACACTGCCGGCCACGTCCGTATCAAGAGAAGCCATGGCGGCAGACATAGCCACAGCAGCTCCACCCGTCGGGGTGAAAGAGAACTGTGGAACTATTGCGCCCGCGATAAGAGCGGTACAAATCCCCCACAGGTTGACTATTACAATGGCATTACCTTGCACCTGGAAGATGTTAAAGTTGGCGCCAGTTATCAATTCGGCAACGGTGCCAGGTCTACGAAGTATCTTCAAATTCTGAAGGTAATTCGCTTTTATTAATGTTCCTTTACTCATTTCCCGTCTCCTTTTTAGTTATGATTTTATTTTGCTTACAGGACTGTCATTCCATCAGTAGGAGCTGGTACGCCTCCGCCTGTCGCTGCTATACGGTAGTACAGGGCTGTCCAGTTTATCAGCCCAGAGTTGTCATTGGCGGTGGTAGTGGTCATTCTCAGGATACCATCTACGAGAACGAGTCCCTGCGGAACACCAACGAGACCAGCTGCATTGACCGAGATGTTCGAGACACCGAGAGCTGCCGGAGCCACTATCAAGGCATCGGTTATCTCCCCGGTAATCTGATAATATGTATCGACATCATCAGCGGTGGTAGTTCCCGAAATGGCGCAAAGGAAACACTCAGCGCCAGGGACGGTGGGGACATGGCCCAGCCGGATAAACTGACCGGTGGCCTGCTTCTGCACTACCACACGCCCGAAGATAGTAACTAGAACTACAGTTCCGGTCACCGTGAACAGGTTGGTCGTGGTTTGTGTGGCTACATCGGCGGCAAGGCCAAGCCGGGTGACTGACTGTAACTGTCCAAGGGCTATTGCTTTTGTGGAACCCATTTTAAGTTCCTCCTTAGTTTATTTGCTTTCCTTAGAGTACTGTCATCCCATCAGTGCTTGCTGGTACGCCTCCGCCTGTCGCTGCTATACGGATATACCGGGCGGTCCAGTTGATGAGCCCAGAATTGTCATTGGCGGCGGCAGTAGTCATTCTCAGGATACCGGGTGCGAGAAGCAGTCCCTGAGGAGTACCGATAAGACCGGCTTCATTGACCATGAGGTTTGAGAGCCCAATCCCGGAAGCCGGGTCTACTATCATGGCATCGCCTATGACACCAGTGATAAAGTAGAGCTCATTTATAGGGTCAGCAGACGTTGTAGCCGAGGCGGCACACAGGAATGCCTCAACACCGCTATCGGTGGGAACATGCCCCAGGCGGATGGTCTGCGCGTTTGCTTCCTTCGCCTGAACCACACGCCCTATGATGGATACCAGTATGACTGTTCCGGCTACCGTGAACAGGTTGGTCGTGGTTTGCGTGGCCACATCGGCGGCAAGACCAAGCCGGGTGACTGACTGCACTTGCCCGAGCTCTATTGCTTTTGTGGAACCCATTTTAAGTTCCTCCTTAGTTTATTCCAGGAAAGCTTTCCCCGGTTAGCTTATCAATGAATTGTTTGATAACTTCTGGTAAACGATGTGCAAGCTATATCGGTCCGCGGCATCCATAACAGTAGCAAAGGTCACCACGATGTCCCCAAGACCGGCAATCATACCAAAACCACCTTGAGTAGCAACACCTGTCGGATCCGGCCATTGTGCGGCTAAAGCAGAGGCGGCCTTGGCGTTAGCTGACAGTGGGGATACCACAACTGAGCCGATAGCACCGGCATTGATAGCGACCGCACCACCATCTGCAGCAACACCGCAGACAGTAATTGTGGAGGTTGTGACGTTGGTCATGGCTGTATCGAGGTACTCCACCATCACCTTAAGCCAGACGGGACCGCCAGTTATAGAGAAGATGGTATTTGCTATGGCAGCATAGAATGCTGGTACGCTGGATATGACGAAATCGTTCTGGACTCTATTGCTTGCAACTAATGATTTGAGACTCATTTTTCCCTCCGACCATCCTTAATGAGCTTCTTATATTCAGGTGGGGAATCCCACCCCATCCTACATCGACCAAATACAGGTTTTCTAACCTGACCTCTGGAGAGGAGCCGAAACTCCTCCCCAGTTCGTCAGTTTTGAAAAGCTAAAGACTAGCTTATCTCTGGGCCCAGCCGCGATACGACGAAACAACCGAAACTCACTGGTTCGGCAGCGCCGATTGCAGTCGGGTACACCTGGAGGAACAGCCTATCCTGCGGGTCAAAAACCACAGGCTCGCTGAAGTACACGTCGGATTCCATCTTGTTCTCAACCGGTAGCTGGATGAAGAATACAGCCTTGGTTGAGGCACCAGTTGCACCGACGCGGAACCGCACTGCGGTTACCAGCGGGGGAACAACGGCGGCTGCGTTTGCAGACTTGTAGAATACAGCGACCTGTCCAACAGGAATCGTGCCGACACCGCCGCCGTTTCCAGCGGCCTGCCACGTTCCCGCAGCAGCAAGGGCACCGGTGATATAGTTCTCCTGAGTATAGAGAGCCGCACCGAAGTTGGTTAGAGGTAGTGCTTCGTAAACCACCAGCTCATTACGATTGGTGGCTACAGCCAGGTGAAGGGCTCTAGCAATGCCGGCCTCAACCGCACCGCCCCGAAAGGCTTTCATGTCAGTTAAGGTCAACTCATTGGTTGCTATTGGGTAACTCATCTGTGTATATCTCCTTCAGAGTTATTTTTCACGGGAGTCTAGGTCAGTTTTACTCCCTGGAAGGGAGCTTCTTGTGCAGAAGCGGGATAGCGCGCCACACGATTCTTAAAGGCAACACCCCTGGTAACAGGGGCAGGGCCTCTAATGTTGTCGTAAACCCTCTTGGCGGTAAGCGGCAGTGAGCTAACACCAATATTCTTGGTGTATTCTCCACCCATGTTCATTAGAGCTGCACCATAACCAACAATGGTCATAGCGTAGGTAATCCAGTTGCTCCACTGGGGCCAGACGGTCTCGGCAACTAAGTCAACTGCAGTGACGGTAAGAGGCGCGGCTACATCAGGAATCATTCTGATTGTCAAATTCTTTCTCCCTACTTGCGAGGGAACCGCAACCCAAACAAAAGAAGGGGGGTCGCCCTAAACTTTCGTTCAAGGTTGCGACCCCCCTATTTACCTAAAAGACCTCGATCGACCGCAGACTTTCTTTCTATCTCGTCTCTGAGGTTACTAAGTCAGTATAATCATAGTATTAAAATTTTGTCAAGCCCTTTCACTTTTTTGGCTTTGAAATTGCTATCACCACAACGGCCCCTCCGCCAACAAGAAGTAGTGCCGGCAGCCAGGGGAAACCCTCTCCGGTTTCTTCCTCTTCATCAGGTGGTGGTTCCTCTGGAACACAGACTCCATTCTGACAAACATACCCCACTGGGCAATCCGTATCCACAACACATTCTGGAGGAGGTTCATCCGGAGGTCCTTCTGTTACTCTGAAATGAGCTTTAACTGCTTTGTGCTCATCCATAACTCCAGAAACCCACTCAGTTAGATTAAAACTCACCCCTCCTTGTATTTCATCCGTCCATTTCCAGAACTCAAAGCCAGCAGCGGGGTGAGCTCTGACGCTTACTCTGATACCTTCAGCGAACTTCCCAATAGTACCATTTGTAAAGTGATTTGTAATGTCCTCAGGAGCTGGAGAAGTGGTTACATACCCCCCCCCAGAGGGAGTTATATCCACTTCGAGAGGCCAGATTCTCTCCACTTGAGCCAACGCAAACTCAGCCTTGACAAGTCGGTTCTCACTCATGGTAACAGTATTGGTGGGGCTTGTAGATAGGGGAGAATTAACCTCTCCCTGCCATCTCACAAATACAAACCCTGGATTAACTTTTGCGGTCAGAGTAACCAGCGTATCTTTTTCATAATGCCCTTGATAATCTATGGGAGGCGGATTAAATTCTATATACCCACCTCCTTCTTCTCCCAGAATATCGAATTCCAAAACTTTCAGGTCTGGAGTAGTAACTTCCGTTACATAGTAAATATCATCCCACTCCTCATCAGCAAGGAGTTCTGCATTTAGTCCAAATACCTGTACTCTCACATCACGACGGTCTATAGTGCCCGGCTCAGATGCTGTCCGCAGAAACTGCAAATTGGTGAGACCAGAGAGATAAATTACTTTATCCTGATACCACAATTGAGTACCATGCCCTGACCACAAACTCCCCTCATAAACTATTACTCGGACAGTTCCCCAAAATCCGTCCGTGCTGTTAATTGAAACCCTCAACAGTACGGGTCCCGGAGGTGCTGCCTCCGGATAAGCAGTTGGTTTATTTATAGTAATCATTCTACCCTCCCTGGGGGGCTTCGAGCTGCTAAAGCAGTCAGCACTACGATGCCAACTGCGGCTCCTACTATCAATGCGACTGGTATCTGAGCCGCGGCTGGTATCTTAACCATCACCGTGATAAATGAGATGAGAGCAGCGAGAGCAAATCCCGCAATAGTTATTGCCAGCCAATGAGCTTTCATGAAAGCAAGCACTGCTAGTAGCCAGGCGGGGTCGGCCTCCATATCCACTATGCCTTGGCCATTCTCGCCATAAACATCAATTAAATCTAATCCCTCCGGAACAAAAGGCTTAAAAACCAGCTCCGCTCCTGCCGTATCAAATATCCACGGCGCCGGTGTCTCCATAACAACCCTGACTTTCATCCCCTTGGTGAGCTCCAGTTGACCAATAGTCGATTCAAGATCGAATATACTCGTTCCCTCAGCTACAACTTGCCACTGTGCCATTTTACTCTCCACACTCCCTGGTTATATCATCAACCAAAACCTTCAGCATTTAATAATGCAGCATCTCTTCTTCGGCAATATTCATCAGTGCCCTAGCTCTAAGAGACACGTCTAAGTTGCCCAATCTTTTTGCCTGCTCCGTATATTTCTTTGAGGCATCCTGCTCTTCCTCAATTTGCCCCTTCAGATTGTTGCGGAGTTTGAGCAAGCCAGCAGCGCATTCCCACTGTTCTATCGGCTTCTCATCTAACCGTCTCAGTTGTTCTGCCGGACTAAGTGCTTGCCACTCTTTTAAGTTCATTTTATACCCCTTTAGGCATTTACCCAAGTTATATTCTTCTGAATATAATATATCGTTCCCTTTGATATTCCAAACATTTTGGCAAGTTTACGCTGGGGGAAATCGCTATTACGAATATCTTGCACCAATCCGTATGTAAGTTTCACATTGCTATTTTTCTCCCCGGAGTGGTCTAGCCTTCCTTTGCGTACACAATCTTTAAGGTTATCCGAGGCAGTGCCTAAAAATAAATGCTCCGGATTTACACATGGCGGATTATCACAATCATGACAAACATCAAAACCAGCGGGAATAGTACCATTTGCCAATTCCCAAGATACCCTGCTTGCAATTTTCCCGTCTATTTTGCCGTACCCACCTTTATTACAATGCGCGAGCCAAATCCAACAGCCATTTAGGCCCGATTTATTAACTTTGTCCCAAAACCTTTTCGCTAAAGGCATAACTACACCTTTATTCCAAGGAATCTGCTCTTTAGTAAAAGTCAATTATTTGCCTCCGTTAATATAACTCCAGTCGAGGTAATCCCGGAGCCAAGCGGCATACACGGCCTTAAAAGGAGTCAACAATGTTCTGCCCTCAATCGCCGAAACGGCCTTGTCGTTAAAATATATCACTGGTTCATAAATCTCGGCAACCCGCGTCGCTACCAACGGCTGCATATCACTTTTAGTAGACTCCATGATATAGGAATGGGCATTAACATCAACCTCAACCCATGCGTGTCCGCCGGCGCCAGATGGCTGGCGGAGGTTCCCTAAAACTACGTTCACCTGCTCAGGAGGGAGGTCCCGCCGGGCTAAAGATGCCAAGAGGAAGGCTTTATTAGCGCAGTTTCCAACCTTTGTGCGAATTACGAGGCTGGGCTCTTGCCAATAATCTGATTGAACCGCGCTTTGGCCATTAACCGTTATTCTGGCTTTAACGAAACTAACATATTTTACCTGTTCCGCCACCCATCCCCAGCTGGCAATAAGCCTGTCCTCAATATACTGGACCCCATCGATGAGCTTTCCATGCAAATCCTTCACTTCAAGAGCATCGGGGGTCACAAAATCGGTGAGCCACTTACCCTCATTAAAGAATGTGGCAGATATCGGCTGGTCATTTATTTGGGTCGGTTCTGCCATTTAAGGCTCCTTATTGCCCCCGGGCTCTTTTCTCCAGCCAACTCCTGCCCTCAGAAGATGAAGCGATAATAGACGGACCCAAGAACATACCACCGAGGAAAGCAAGGATGCCGACAAGGACTGGGGTTGGAATGGTTACATGTTGGGATATTGCTCCGTTGACAGCTTGGGATACTGCCTCATTGGAAGTAGCGCACATCGGACAGGATACCACTTCTCCTATATGTGATGCCGCTAAAGGATAACCGCAGGATGAACAACCAGAAATAGCTTTCTTAGGCATGGCAGTCCTCCTTCAAAAAAAAACGCCCGCAATGACGGGCGACCCTCAAATATTCAACTATTCAATTTGTAACAGAAAAAACCTATTTTGTCAAGTTCTAGCTTCTTACGGTTTGAGTTCCTGCCTGATAATCTCTGTCTGTCTTATCAGCCAACTACGAGCTTTCTTCCAACCTCCAGGAAGGAAAAGGCTGGCAACCGCTGAATAATCTGCTCTCACACTTTCTACTACCCAATCAACGGTAATCCATTTCACACTACCAACCTTGGCAGCAAGATGCCTGAATTGTCTCTGGCGTTCAGGGTCAAAAGCATCCCAAAGGCTATAATTATCCAATACCCACTGAGTAATTACCCTGGTATCTACTCCCTTCTCCCTGAAAAACTCCAACAGCGCGCCCTTCAGAAGCTCTGGCGCCAACGTAAGAATAGCCCCCCTTTTCAAACCCCGACCGTATTTCGCTAGATCGACCAATTACTCATCCTTTTGTTCGCCTGGACTAGCCGCTTGGGTTCTTTGAATAGAATATCGTGCCCCACAGCCGGCGCATACTGCACTCTTAGCTGTGGGCCCTACTGCCACTGGCTGCTTACATTTGATACACTTAGTTTCGCCGGATCCGCCGATGCCTACTTGTATATTCCCAACCTTCACACCCTGGGGGGGAGAGGAAGCCGGCTCAGCTCCTTCACTTGCCATAAGTCCCGCGGCTGCTGTTGCTCCAACCGTCTTCACTGCACTGACAATCAGTTCGGTTCTCTCCCGTCCCTGGGCAAGTTCCGCACCCCTCATTGCCAGATTATTGGCTGCGTCTTCTCTCCTATCTTCCCGAGCATTCCTATCCTGCTCCATCTGCCACTTAAATTCCCTGTCTCTCTGGGCCTCTGCATGTGTCATTGCGAGTATCTGCAACTGTACGGAGGAGTCGCCTACTGCCGCGTCCGGTGGTTTCAAACCGAGCTCCGATGCCAACGTCTTGACCATTAGTATCTGGTCGGTCAATGAACCTTGCGGTTCCCCTGCAGCAGCTTTAATCTCTCTTATCTCCGCTGCGTGTAGGTCGGCTCTGAGTAGCCTGTTTTCGTCAGCGGTTTTGCCAGCACTCTCCGCCAACTCCTTCCTCAGCCTCTCCGCCTCTTTCTTGGAATCCTCACGTTCTCTCTCCGCCGCTGCCTTTGCCACCTCTCGTTCCTCTTGAAGATTAATAGTCCCAAGATTCATTTCACCCGTAACCTTATACCCACTGGATTCTTGTCTAGCCTCTCCAGCCTTTTCGCTGGAGGCGTCAGCAGTTGTCTTTTTCTTCTTTAACTCAGCCATCTCTGCATCATGCTTGGCATCGTCTTTTTCCTCTTCCCTATCAATCCGATTGCGTTCCCTATCGCTTATTTTCTCGGATAATAGTGTATCCTGGCTTTCGAGTGTTGAAGATGCCTTACCGAAAGCTGTAGTGAATGATTTTTCCACCATATTGCCCTCCTTAAATCTCTACCAGCCCCAATTTGAGATTCCTGTCCTTAAAAAATTGTTCGGAACAACTATCCAGATAGTCACCTAGCGCCAATTTAGGCTCCCCGTTTTTGGAAAGCCTCGCCTGTTTAGCTGCAGCAATCTCATAAAGTGCAAGTGTCTGCAAGGATAGATAAACGATACATCTAATTCCATCGCCCGCTATGGTTACCTCATTTTGGCTATTACCTTCCTTTTCTTTCTTATCCTCTCTCCCCCGGCTCTCTTTCAGTTCACCAACAGATTCCTCTTTTACCTTCGACTTCCCAGACTTAGCCTCCTCAGAACTATCATCCTCCCCGTTTCCCTCTACCTTATTATTCTCAGATTGAGATTCTTGCTCGGGTTCTTGAGATTGCTGAACTGGAACTTCCTTCTTTATCTTTTTGGTCTCATCAATGACCCCAATAGATTCCTTACTAGACGGAACTTGGCTTCCATTCGTTGCTTGACCACCTCTCGCCCTCTGCTCCCACTCCCAGTAATAGTTTGACCTCGTTTTTGACTTCAAGCCGAGTGCCCTCACCTCAGGGTCATGGACAAGTTTGCCTTCATCAAATAATTTGAATGCCTTTTTTTTATTTGTCACTTAATTCCTCAAATACTTCCTTAAAAAGGAACTAATAAGCCTCACTTTTAAGAATAATACACTGTCTTATTTTTGTCAAGTGAGTATCTCCCAATTCCCCTCCGCAGCTTTCCACTTTTCAAATCTTGACAAAACGGCCTCTTTATGTTATTACTGAAATCATGAGGCCAGAAATATTGTCAGTCATTATTCAAGAGGGCGCCAGGTTCTGCTCGGAGATTATCCGTTACCGCTCCCTCCGGCCGAAGCAAGAGAATAACCACCCACCCAGTTCTCCTCCGGCCCAACCACAGGAAGCACAAGAAGAAGCAGCAGAGGAAAGCGGTGAGGGTAAGATTGAGAAGGGAACGGCATGCCTCCCCTGCACAAACTCTCATCTTCACGCCTGCGTGGGACTACTCACTGAGGCTCACAGGATGAGTCCAGACGGACTCAACCCTGAAAGTATGAAGCGGGTCGACAAGTGCCTCGGGGAGATAGCAGCAGCTGAAAGGGTAGACCTCGCAGTGGAAAATGTGGGGGGGCTACCGGTAGATGAAAGAGCCGTAGCCGACCATGCCACTAAGGAACTCAGAGAAATCAGACATGGGCTTGAGGGATTAAACAACAAAGAGGAATTGGAACAACTGACAATCCAAACCACCAATTTGCAGAGGTATGTGGGAAAAGAGTGGTTTAAGATACGCCTCTCCAAAATGTCACCAGAGGGAAAAGAAAAGTTGGCTAAAGCAGCCATGGAAAAACTGGAGAATGAGTGAATACAACGAAATATAAAGATAGACGTCGTCGTATCATTAAAAAGTGTGAAATTTGTGGAATATCCTTTTCTGCACGTGTTTATCGAATAAGAGAGCCCAATCGTATACAAAAGGTGTGTTCACCTAAATGTCGATACAAATTGCGTTCTAATCAACATTTAGCTAAAGGTCATAAAATTAAGATGGGGGTTGGTGGTGGTTATATAGGTATATATATGCCAAAGCACCACCGAGTTAACAAGGATGGGTATGTATTAGAACATATTTTGGTTTGGGAAAAAGCGTATAATATTCATCTACCAGATGGGTGGATTATTCACCATCTTAACGGTATTAAAAATGATAATAGACTAGAGAATCTTGAAGCCTTACCAAGAAGAAAGCATAATTCAAATAGAATGTTTCAAGAACTTCAACTCTTGGTTGAACAACAAGGGGTCAAGATTCAATTTTTGGAAAAACAGAACAGATTGCAGGCATATCAAATAAAAATGCTTAATAAAAATATCAACGACATATCCCAAATAAAAATGAAGGAGCAATAATATGCCGGAAGAATCTGAAAAAGGATGTAATATTGACGACCTCATGTGTCAGTACGGGGTTATGAATCATCTTGAGGGTATGCAGAAACTGCTCGGGAGCGAGAAATTCAAGACCCGATTCCCCGAACTTACAGGGTTTGAGGAAACTATAGCCAGCAGAATATCCGAGCAAGAAGTAACCATCCGGGCAGCCCTTGAGAAGTGCGGAAGGCCCCCGATAGAGAATATCATTGTCCAACCATCGGGAGTCAGTGAAATCATCGAGGAGGTAGAATAATGCCAAGACCTGGTTTGCATATACTGAAATGTGAGCAATGTGGAGCTGAGAAGGAAGTGGAGTCCGGGATAACAACGATGTACTGTTGTGCCCAAAAGATGGTCATAGTGGAAGAAGGGGTGGAGCACCAGGAAACAACTTTAAGACTACAACCGGATAAATAAAGTGGCAGTAACACAAACAGACGTAAAAATAGCCGCCATCTCCGGAGTCGTGCTCACCATTGCCATACTTGTGATAAGAGCAGCGACTAAGGGAATAAAGGAGTAGGGATGAAGTGGCTTATCATAGCTTTGGGTGCTAGTCTGTTTCCCATTTGGAAAGATGTAAGCACAAGCGAAGGGTTAAATCTCTGGGAATACATACATTCGACAGCCTTTACCGATAGAAAACATATCCCCGTTGAAGAAGCAATTGAAAATTATCGAAGGAATATGGGTTTATGAGTAAGGCTACGATTTTGGTCATACTGGGGGCATTGGCACTTTTGCCCGTATGGCGAAGTGGCTTGCGGGAAAATATGTCATTCTACGAGTTTATAATTGCACATACCACTTTCAGCCCTTATGACGTCACTTACGTGCCAGAGGAATATCTGAGTAGGGGAGAATCTAGCGGAATCTATATGGAGATAAGATAATGGCAACCAAAGATGAAGCCAATGTTGTCAAAGACTTGGCGTGGCCCTTTATAATCGGAACCATAGCAGTCGTCGCTATCGCTCTGGTGGGCAGGGCAATGACCGCGAAAAAGTCTTAGAAGATATTATTGGGAGGATATCCAATGGCACAAGAAGAATATAGATCCTGCATGTCTACGAAAATGGGTAGTGGACGATTGAAGGGACTATCGAAAGAAGATAGGCGAATCGAATTCTGCTCCATAGCTAAAGAATGCAGCCGGGGACTCGCCTACGAAGAGGCAAAACGGCTCTGTGCTGAATCTGCCGCTAACCCAAAGCCCCCGAAGGAAAAGAAGGGGCGCAAAATCTGCAGTCTGCGAGATCTGGAAGCCATATCCGTATGCCTTGTCGAAAACATCAACCTCTCCAGCCTTACACCTGATAATATGGGAATCATTTTCTCTGCTGCATTAAAGAAATGCTCCGGGGCTAAAACAGAAAAAGGCAGAAGAATTACTTCTGCCAAACAGGTTCTGGAAGAAATGGATCCCCAGCACATAAAAGCGCTTGAGACCATCGCCAAATTGTCACAACAAGCTGAGGGCCGGTCCTGGGGCCAAGTATGAATACTGAACCCATGGCAGAATATCTGCAGGCCATAGAAGCTTTTAAGGCCGGTCATGAAGGAAAGTCCCTAGAACTTCTCGCTAAAAGCATTGGAGCCCAAGATCCCACAGCATACATGGCTGATTGTCTTCCCCAACTCACCAAACCGAATGCCGCTATTCTAACCTTACTTGTTGACCAAATAAGAGGAGGCAGCCGTGGATGATTTTGTCTGTAATATTAATGTCAGGCCCGTAGCCGATTGGTTTAAGGATGAAAACACTCCCGGCTGCCCTGCATGTCTAATCGCTCCGCTCTCCAGTTATTACCTCCATGCCCTCGAGCAGGCGGGTGAAACCGCACAGGTCACAGCCTTAAAAGAAATCTTTGAAAAAGGCGAGGTCTTGACAATTTGCAAAAAACTTGATACGATTAAAAATGATGTGGGGGAAGCATTAAGCAAGCAGCTTAGAAATCTGGACTGTTTTGCCCAGACCTTTAAGCCAGACGAAGCAAGCAAATAACGCAAGCATTACGCATTAAAATCTTAATAAAGGAGACTAAGCTATGAAGTTAAGTGGTAAAAATATCACCGTCCCCCTAGCCCGCCGAATAGTGGGTCTTCCCGGCCATGCTACCAGCCCCTTCAACCGATGTGTTGGTGGGAAGCTTTTTGGTTCTCATCCAAAAGATAAAGCTGAAGCCCGCGCCAACTTCACCACTGCAGCCCACGGTTGCAAAGGTAAGTAAGCAATAACATACCCCCCACGGAAACAAAAAGAGCCCCGGGGTTTTAACGCCTCGGGGCTCTTAGTATTACTCTGGTTTCTCTTACTTTTGCTTTGGGTACTTAACCTTTGACGCCTCCCTACTGCCGAAACTATAGACACAGCCCAGGTTCACGCACTGTCCATAAAAATTACACCCATTGAATACCCTCAGTTTTTCCGTACCCGTTCCTTCGACCCGCAGTGGAGCTACCACCTTTTGCAGTGACTTTTTCTTTCCGTTAGGCGTAGTCATATATTGGTCACAAAGGGCACTCTCAGAAACAAAATATATGTCCAAATTATTCTCCTTTCACATGGCTTTCTTTATAGCTATCGTAATCGCGCCAGAACAGCCGGCAGAGGCACCATCCATCCTTTTTGCACTCCTCTACCGCCTCAGGGCAAGGACAGTCCAGGCGCTTCTTATCGCAAGGGCAGTGGCCAGACTCATAAAAAGCTTTGACATAATAATCAAAGCCCCGGCCGGGGTGAATAACCAGGTTGTGATCCCGGGCGAAATCCAGTATCCGGCGCCGTGTTTTATTTAACCGCTGACTGCTAATCTTTGCCATCTCCCCCCCTCAGCTTTTTCAGCACCTTTCTTATTATGGGCCGAGCCTGCTTCACATCACTCACAACCTGGTCCACTGCCTTGATTGCACTTATTAGATTCTTGCTAAACCTACTCTCTGACATTTTATCACCCCCTAAAGATTATTTTTCTCACACCGGCTGCCACTTCTTCCCACCAGTTCTCCATCACAATAGAGAGAGAGGAGCTCGCAGGAATTTTCGCAGTCCTCACAATAACTTACCTCTATCCCATAACTGGCATTTAATACATCGTTTACCCCCCGGAACTTTGTCGGACGCCCATTCATGTGCTCCTGTGTCAGAGCGGCTATGCCTATCGCTCCCATATAACTACAATCATTAGGAACCAGGATGGATACCCCCAGCTCATCCTCGAAACATTTTACAAGCGCTTGGTTCAGTGCGGTCGCCCCTTGAAATACTACTGGAGGTAAGAGCCTCTTCCCCTTGGCTAATACTGCTAAATAATTGCCAACGAGGGCCTGGCACACACCCATCAAAATATCACTCACCGGTCTGCCTTTGTTGAGCTCCGAAACTACCGCGCTCTGACAAAATATACCACACTTCCCTGGTAAGTTGGTTGGATTCCGGCTTTGTAAAGCCAGTTCTCCCACATCCTCTATTCTCACTTGAAGTCTATTAGCGATAGTCTCAATCATAGCTCCTGTTCCTCCACCACAATCCTTGTTCATTTGAAAGCCGACCAATTCATTATTTTTAATCAACATTAACTTTGAGTCTTCTCCGCCGATATCCAGTATTGTTTTGACATCGTGATATTCCTTCTGGCAAACAACCAAATGACTTATAATCTCTGAATCAACATTGTCTCCCCCAAGCATCCCCCTTACGAACTCTTTGCCGCTTCCTGTGATACCCACACCATCAATGTCGAGCTGAGGCAGTTGCCTCAAACCTTCCTTGATAGTCGGTACCAGCCCAGTATTTCTCAGGTATATCTTACTCTGAGTATGCCCACCTTGGATTAGTGCGAACTTAATTGAGACGCTACCGCAGTCTATCCCCAAATATGACTTCATATCTGTCTCCGCTTCAACATAGATAAAAACGTCTCAATGCGCGTTTGAATACCAGCCTCGAAATTTGACTCATCTATCGGGAAACGATAAAGCGATATTTGATATCTTTCAGCAACAATATCGATCAATGGCTCAACAGTGGATTCTGGCATACAACTCAGAGGCATGAGATGTATAATACCGTCATAGCCGTTCTTTCCATAGAAAATAGTATTCGCAATGCTCTGGAAACCATGCCCGCCGAGTTCCTGGGTTAGCAGCTCTTTAGCTTCCTTCACATCTTCATCCCCCCCCTTTTCAGTAGACTCATTGAGGTAATCAGTGATGGCCATGGACATATCAACATTGGCTCCTCTCGCTTGGAGCTTTCTCACAATATCAAAATTGATGTCTGGCTCAAGCATCGTATATACCTCTCCAATAATGCCGATATTAAGTTTCCTCTCCGGGGAGAATCGATAACACTTATCCTCCACTTCCTTAATTTTAGCATATATCTTTTTCATCCTTCTGTAAGCAGAAAAATACGATATGCGCCCAAGCTGCTTAACGGTTTTGATAGTATTCCCCTTAGTAATTACGTGCATATTGAAACGGTAACCTAGCTCTCTCAGTATGTGTTCCTGCAATTGGTAGTAATGTTTAAGTCTGCACAAACCGCAACTATTCCACATTATTAAATCAGTGGCTCCCTGCTCCAGGGCCCAAATCTGCTGCCCAAGAGTTGTCTTAAATGGAAAGCACATCATGTCTGAGCTATTAGCCACCCCAAGTTTTATCATCTCCCGGCTTATCTTGCCAGGCATAATCACCTCAAGCCCGAGGTCTTCCAGGAAGGCTCTAAGAATGTTTGAGTAGATACCGAAACGGGGAATACCTAATTTCATCGTTCTATCCTAAAGATTTTAGTCCCAGGGACGATAATCCCATGAGAGCCACCCGAAGCCTCTCACACACTTGTATTCGACCCATGCCCAGAATCGACCAGCCTTGTGATCCCGCCATTCTATCAATAACGCTTCGTAAAATATTTCGTCTGCCCTCTTGCGGGTAATCGGCTCACCCATAATCTTCCCCGTCTTGTAAAGCCAATCATGGATAATCGAGCTCTTGCAGTATTTTGCCCAGGCGGGCAAGAAGAAGAGAAATCTCGGAATACTGGCAAAGTCTGTGAGAAAACCAAGCGGTACCGTTATCCTCTCCCCACTCCACTTCCACCCCACGTCATAGCAAAATTGAAAGACGAGCCTCCAGCGCCGGCCGTCTGGCAGCGGCGATACGACAAGGGGTGTTGTGAAGCTAGACATATTCCTCCTTTGCCCATGCCCACAAGAAGAGGGCATCAACTCAGTATATCCGCAATCTTTTCAAAGTCGGCGGGGCGCCAGAGATAAACCTGTACATCTTTGTCGCCAACATTGCCTAATGCAGCCAGCCACTCTTGTTGAGCAGGGCTGACCTTGCCTTTCTCGGATTTCAACTCAGCGAAAATAATCCTACTTCCGCGAACCATCACACAATCTGGAAATCCTGCCGGGCTGTGGATGCTACGCCAAGTATGATAATACTTCCAGCCGAACAGTTTTGCCAAGCCCTTAACCTGGGACTCAAACTGTTTTTCGCTTAGTTCCACTTCGGCATCTCCTGTCTTAACCCTTTATGAGACCCTGACGGTCGCCTGTGCATATTTTGTAACAGTAGTCTTTGTGCTTCCTCTACCGCCCAAAGTTCATCCGTTTTCTTTGTTGCTCCCCAATGTTTCTTGCTATTTTGGAATTTAATAGCCAATTCAGCTTGAGGTCGCTTTAACTTCAAGTAAGGCAATATTAGCTTCAAGAATTCGGCTGCTTTTCTAGCTCCCAAAATCCAATGCCACATCGGATTGCCGGCATTGTTGACCGAATGGCTAAGACTACTACCAAAAGCAAACTTTAGCCAAGCACAGAGCCATTCATCCGAACTCGTTACCTGAACGCATAGCTCTAAAGAATAACCACGCTTACAACTCTTACTCGTATGCCGAGCTATCCCAATAGACCCCTCGCCATCCATAATCCCCGCTGTATAAGCTAAGTCTATTTTCTTCATCTGGTGCGTTCCTTATCCCAGTAGGCCGATTTGCACTTAGGGCAAATCCTTACCTCTGGTTGTTTAGGATACCAACTGTGCCCACACCGCTTACAATGTAACCTTTGTATTTCTACTTTCATACTACACCTCCTTACTTTAGTGTAGCACCTTTAGGTAAGTTTGTCAAGGCATTTTTTGACGAAGATTGTTCCCTAGCAAGGGTCGGAGATTGTCTTTTTCGAACACAGGGATACCAGCCTTATCCGCAGCCTGGACAATCTCTTCTATCCACTCTATCTTAGGCTGTGCTGTCCATTTCTTACCATAAGGCATCAGGGTCAGTCCGGGGTATCTCTTTATCAAGGCTTCCATCTCAGTCTTTGTGCCTGTACAAACACCGATGATGAGCCAGTTAATACCCTCTCTTAGTAGATTAAGCATAGAACCATGACGGTCATGTAGTGGCTCAAGGAACGGCTCTATGCTAAGATATTTTACCTTTGCTTTTATCTGCTTTAACCAGTATCTAGCATCATTTGCCATAGTATAATTCGTAGCCGTAACACCCAGCCAGCAATTATCGGGGAAGGGGCTCCAAGCGAGCAGGTTCTGCGGTTGCTTCGTGAGTAGGTATAAGCGGTCGTTTTCGGCAGGATAAGTCATTTGCTTACTGATAACATCTAACACTTGCCTAGTCCATTCTTCAGGGATGCCAAGGCCAAACAAGTCAGACATATCGCAGACAAAAACACCTATCGGCTTAGAGAAGCGGTTGTTGTGAGTGTGCCTATCTTGTAATTCCTTCAACCTCTCAGGCCAGAAGCGGGGATAGAAGGGGTCGTTAAAACACTTCTCGATATACATTTGGCTTATTTCACCATAGGGGATATCTGCCGACGTAAAAGCTGGAAGATTTTTATTAGCCAGATACCTTTCCTTCAACCTGGTATTAGCCAGCTTCCTTGCATAGCAGGGGAATCCACCACCCAAACACATGCCATCGGGGGTACAATACAGGCAACCACTAAGAGGATTCCACGAATACCCCTGAGTTCCATCAGGGTTCTTAATTGTTTCAATCTGCGTCTTGTTCATTTTGACACCCTCCCACTATTCTTAAAAGAATAGTTAATCCTTCGTCTCTCCTGGTAGCGGAGCAACGAGTACACCAGGGTAGTTACGACGCACGTATTGAACGGTTTTCAGGGCTTCGATGCTTAACCTGTCGGCTTCCTCAATTTCTTCTGAGTAATAAGGCTTTTTAGCTCCTAAACGGTTTTCCTTGATTTCGATAACCTTGTCCAGTTTCATTTCAACCTCCATATCCCGATAATCGTCCGTAATACCCTGGCCGCTTGGCAGTACCAAGGCTGACGCCTGAATACAATCAGGCTTAAAATACCGTCAATTATCAATATCACACCAAGTAGTCTTAACATCACCCTTATATTTCCTCCCCCAATTTCTCTATAAAATTCATTGTATCCTTCCCCCGTTCACTTGCCCTCACTTTCGGACTGGGTAGGTTCATCAGCTCATTATGCCAATAGTTTATCTTGCTCGGACATACCCGACACCCTAGATCGTCCCCGGGCGGAAGGCAGAGCTTGGTCTTCTCCCCATCCACGATATAGAGGCAATCATCGAAGCCTGACCATTTGAGCTCGGTGCAGAGGGCGCTCAACTTCTCATTAGCCTCTCCCCAACGACATATCTCATCTTCCCACCGCTGGCTCTCATGGTCCATGGATTTAAGTTGTACCCATGCCAGATTCAAGAGCTCATTCCCCTTTATCACCCTGGCCTTGAGAGCGGCAAGAGCCTCCGCCTTTTTATCATTTTCCATCATTCCCTCCTGATCCAGGTTTTGACCCCTTGATCCATGTTTTGATCCACTTTATTTGTTTTTTTGTGCCTAATACCATGATATCCAAGCACACACCCCTTCTTTATACTATTACTATATCTATATATACTATTACTATATATACATTGACTCTTTTTTGCTAACCTTTAAGATAAGGATTAACTTGGATATAGTAGAACACCTAGGCGTGGATGTTCCATGGCTGATCCATTTCTTTTCTGAATATTTGGCATTTATCATCATTTTAGTAATTAGTGTAGAGAGAATTTGATTGATGAATTTCACCATTATGTTTTTTTAACTTAGGTGGATCGGAGGGATAATAGTTCGACTTTTGTTTAATGATCATTTCTTCGTGTCTAAAGTTTTTCTCTGAAGTAGAAGCAGGATAGACAAGGATACCGAGCCAGGGCAAAAATGCTATAATATCTACGAAGGCAGCCCATTGCTTCCTAGAAAGAACTAGATAAGGTTTAACTTGGCAAGGTAGACAGGTGGCACATTGGCCAATACCTCTTTTAATTTCTGGGGGCTGAGCATTTTCCGGTTTAATCTCAAAGGCGAGAGGATCTTCATTTTCCTTAAAATATAGCCTATCCGCTCTAATTTCTACTAGAGCTTTATTTAGTTTTTTTTCTTGGGCCCTTTCCCAGCCAGCGTCTTTCATAAAGTTATCACACATTGTTTCTATCTCTTTATGGGTTAAGAATCTAGTATATTCCATTCTGTTTTACTCCTTGTATACTTTATACTATCTAGTATAGCAGAAGTAGGTATCATTGTCAAACTTTCATATCAATTTCTTCTTCCTTCTCCCGATATTTTATACCTTGCCACACTCTGGTCAGTTCGCCGCCAATCCGGGGGCGGGCGGATTTGACCATGATATAGGTTTGATTCTGGAGTGCTCGAGCAAAGCTATTAGGTTTTTTGATAGGTAGATTATTCTTTCTGCAATAGTCCTCGTAGGTCAAATGTAAAGCCTCTTTAGCAACACATTGGTCAGGGGCCGACTCGCAAATATCCTCAAGGAAAGCATAGACTGGATCGGATGCTCTGAGATAGAATGCGGTCGTGTCTTCTACGCTTTTGTTGTAACTGTATGAGCCTTGTTTCAACAGCCTTTCTAGTCCCTTGAGAGCTAGATTCAGCAGTCCACTCAGTTCTTCGGGAGTCACCAGTTTGTTGAGTTTCCCTTTGTCGTCAGTGGAGTTAAGGAACTCGTTGGGGAAATTAATGATCACCCACCGGCGCCAGAAGGCAAAGGAATCCTCCCCGCTAATATTGGGTGGTTTGTTGGCCGAGAAGATCAGCCGGGCAAAGTTCTCAAAGGAGAAACGGTCCTTAAACTTCTTGTCGGCTCCGATGGCATCTCCGCCGGTTAGCATCTTGAAGCTACCTGTCCGGTTCAAGCTTTGGGAGGGGATGTCAGCAAACATATTGATGAGCTTTCCTTCCAGTGTGGCCATGGCGAACTTATCCAATTCTAAGGCATGCCAGGGTACATTTGAGCAGTTGTTTCTGCCGACAAATTCTTTCAATAGGTTGAGTAGTGTACTTTTTCCATTGGAACCGTCACCTACGAACAGGAAGGCTTTTTGTATCGAGTAATCGGGGATGAGGCAATAACCGAACTGCTCTTCTATCACAGGGATATCAGCGGGCTGCAGTATCTCTTTTAGAAACTGTTTGATTTGAGGGCAGTCAGCTTTTGGGTCATAGGTAACCGGGATCCTAACTGTGGATAGCAACTCAGGGGTGTGAAGTTGGAGTTCACTGTTACGGACGTCTAGTATCCCATTCTCCAGGTCAATCACCCATTTGTTGCGGTTGAAAATAGACCTCTTGCAATAAGTGGTTCTTTGTATATGGCCAAGAATTTCATTGATTTTATACCTGGTCAGTAATTCTGTATCTTGGACTCGCCGCTGACACTCTCTTTCTATGAATTCCTCTCCATTGGTTTTCCAGAATTCATCCCGGTAGACAAGGACCTCATGAGTATCAGTGTAGGTTGCAAAGTGGAATTCAGTTAATAAATCTTTCACTAGCTTACTCAAGTTGAGTTTCAGCGCACCGGTCGGAGTTATTATGGTGTATTTGTTTTCCTGGGCCTGTTTGATCCACTCACATTCGTCCTCCCCCACGCAAAAGGTTGCGAGCATAGGATTATCGGTTATGGAAGAGCAACCGAACCCGTAGCCTTTCTCAGCTGACCTGATTTTGGTTTCCAGCAATCTGTCATCATTCACCGGTGGGGTGTTCTTCACGTCCCACGTTTTCAGTAGCCCCAGAACTTCCTCTGGTAAGTATTGTTGGTCAAGGAAATGCCTAGCTAAAGCAAATGCTGCCTCATCCCTTTGCCCCGCGCTCACGCCTTTAGCTATTGTCTCTATGCAGGGTGGGTGTTTCTTTTGCCGGCCCCTCACCTTTCTGGGCGCCAGGGGCTTTTCTACAGGGAGGGTTAGGAGCATTTGCTCGATTGCTTTTGGCTCTATAGTTTTAATTCTTTCTATGACTGATTCAACTGGAACGGTTTTTAGGTCAGTGGTGATGAATGAGCGTCCATAACCGCAGCAGGGGAGATTGATGTAATTGCCTAATGGGGTTATTTCGTCTAGGGTATCTTGCTTGGGGAAAATCTCCGCTTTAATCTTTAGCTTGTTCAGGATATGGGATATGATGTGCCTTATGTCCTTAGCGGCAAAAGGTTCAAAGGCAAACCCATATATGTGGTAGCCCTTCCTCTTTGATTCAGCGATGTAAGTGGGAATGTAATTGTTGGCCAGTTCCTGTCTTATACTTTTTGCTTTATCGAAATCCTTTTCGTCGAGGTCGATTGCGAACCAATGACAGGTGCCATCATCTAGCAGGGGGTAGAGGCCAAGACTGGCCTCCCCCCTCAGATGCCTTTCGTAATGATCGAGGGTGACTGGCTCCTTATTACAAAGCCCTTCTACAGAGCCCCACGCATCAGAACGTGCTTTGAACAAAGATGCAAAAGCCTCAATGGTATCTTGGGCAACTTCCATTCAAGACTCCTTTAGAACTCTAAGCTGAGTGGTTCTCTAGCTGGTAATTGTTCTCCCGTTGCTTCCTGTTTTCTTTTTCTTTCCGCTTCCTTTTCTGCCTTTTCCGCTGCCGGCGGGGGAGTTTCAATTGTCTCTTTGGATGCTGGTGGTTCAATTATTTGTGGGTTGGCCTTTTCTGTCAATTGAGTTACCTTGCCGGGACCGTCCATCTCGGCTAATTGTTGAGCTATTAGTTGTTCTTTTTCAGCTTCACTGTGAAAGGGAGTGCCATCGGGAAGATAGCCCAAAGGTTCTGGTTCTTCATCCTCGCGGCCTTCGGGTAACATCAGTGAGGTTCCAAGAAGACTTGCTGATTCCTGCTTAAACTCCTCAATTTGCGCTTGGTCTTGAACAAGTCCTTTAATTTTGAAATGTAGGCTGAACGCCTCGCCTGACGGGGTTTTCTTCGGGGCGCTGGTAACAATGATTACTGCCCGGTGATACTCACCTTTCAAGGTTTTGTTGAGACGGAGCTGAGTCATTAATTGTCTCACTGGCAAGGCGCTTATTCCACTGGCACGAATGAGAAGGGGGAGGGAGTCATCAAAGTTAATCCCCAGGACATTATAACTGACAGTACACATATTTCTGCGCTCAACAGCGGAGATAAGCCATGGAGCATCAGTTTTATGTTCACAGCTTTCACAGACTTCGCCTTCAAGGCTGACTTTACCATCAAGGCTGCCGCACTCCGGGGGCATATCATCAATCTCCGTTCTGCCCCAGTAGGTTCTGGTTTTGCGGATATCAACCACTATGATATTAAGTTCTTTGGCAATATCCTCAGTCAGGTCGCAGAAGAAATCACCGGGGACTGCCCCGATTCCTTTGGCATAGTCTCCGCCAACATTTTGGCAGAGTTTCCATGTAGGGATAGCTAGTTCATCGGTACCATAACCATCCATCATTCTTTCAGGCATTTTTTGTTCCTCCTTTTTAGTTTTTTTAACTATTCTTTGTGGGATACTTGTTAATACTATTCGCTGTCGCTCAGGAAATGGATTTGCTGAGTTTTTAGGCCGAGTATTGCCTTGACCCCTTCTAGTCGTTTCTTTGTCATTTCGATATTGATCCGGATGTTATCAAGCTGAAAGGCCACATCTTTCTGTCGGGTTATTGCACCTAAAAGCTCTGTATTCTCAGTTCGCTGGCGCTCAAGCCACGCTTTTTTGTCATTATCAGTTAGATGTTTGGCTGTGGGCATTGTATCTGGAGCGTCGCTTAAAGTACCAGGAAATTCGGGGTCTTTCTTGATTTTATCCTTCAACCAGGCGCTCTTTTCAGCCTTGGTAAGTGGTTTTTCTAACCCTGTGGTATCAGGAGCTTGGGCTAAAAGTTCCGCACTTATTCTCTTGACTTCAGCACAGTCTCCGGCTCCGGATAAATAACCATAGTTCAGGTCCTTGAAGGAAGCTTCTTCCTTCAAGGTTGAGTCTAGTTTATCTTCATATTCATGGATCCGGTCAATTAATTCCTTTGTTTTGAAACCTTTCAACCATTCTGCTTTTTCTTCAATTTTCATCAATTCCCTTCTTTCGGTTTTTGGCACCTGATACATAGCCGATCTTTCTCAGGCAGCGGGTACCGGGTATCGACCTGAAATTTCTCACTGCAGTTCCTGCACTTATAATTCCGTTTCCGTCCCGTCCAGCCGCCCTCGCGGGCTTGCCGACTGCGACTTCCTTGCTCAAAGGGCGTCATGCCCATTATACTAACCTCCGCGCCTGCCGGGATGCTGCTTACGAGAGATGCCTGCTTCCGACGATTATTCGCTTACACCCCGGCAAGCTTATTTTGTTAGGCTGGCTTCTTTTATCTCACCATTCTCAACTTTGATGAAAAGGCCATTCAGTTATTCCTGCTGGGGGAGTGAGCCAATTATTCTCACTGTTTCTATCTTAAATATTTTCTTGCACACCTCGCATAGGAAGTCAGATGGTTTCGCTATAGTCCCATCAATAGTTTTGTATTCATCCTTCTCCTTAGACCAGGCATCCTTGTAGAGAGGTTTAAGCTCTCCTTGACATTCCGGACAAAATTTGTGTTCCATTTCAGCTTCCCGCAGCTATTCTTTATGGAATAGTTGGTTTACATTTTGTACTGTTTTGTAAACTAGCCTTATTTATTTGCCTTGGTAATTTCCCAAAGGTAACAATCTCCCAGCACTAATGCTTTCTATTAAATTGCTCGGCTGTTCAAGCTCATAAAGGCGTGAAATCAGTTCGCTCATACGCTCCTTAATCCAGATGAAAAAGGCTTCGTTGCTATCAGTCCGTGGGACTTGACATTTAAACCGTGTGCCATCACGGCTCCGGTTCGGTCCTGGCATATAGTCCTGAAAGGCATCTGGAGCAAAATTAACATTGCTCTCAATTACTTCATACGAATACCTCTTGACTCCATCGCCCGCGATAGCTATAGTCTCCTCGTAGGTGCCAGCCCACACTGAAACCTCATGGGTTCCACCAAAGAATTTGCTTGGGGCATCTGTCGGTTTTGGTTTCATACCGAACTTGTATAGGATAACTTGGTTAACTTCAATTTCCAGCTTCTTAAACTGTTCAAGAGCCTCTTCAAACCGCTTCATAACCTCAACCTGGTCACCAGCTCTCACATCAGCAACGCCCAGAGCATCGGCTACAACTTGGGGCAGTTTTATATAGAAGCGCTCCGCGGGTATGGGACGGTGGTATGTCTCAGTCCGACGATCCGTGCTGTCGTAGCATATATTGACCACGGTCTCCTGATACGATCTATCAGGATTGAGATTCAATCTCATCCTAACTTGCTTGACTTTTGCCATAACTAGCCCTCCCTAGTTAGTTTTACATTTGGGCGCAATATGTCAAATATTCCACAAGGAATAGTTGCTATATCTCAATTTCCTCACCTCCATCCGAGTTTGCGTAGCATAGTAGCGCAGGAATCACATACAGCAGCTGATGCCTTACTCTGTACGCCATCTTTGTGAAGAACAATTACAGCATCTTGCCCTGATGCAGGAGTAAGTACCTGGCCCATATCCATTACTTCATCATTCCCACACCTTTGACACTTTTGGTTTTTCATCTATTTAGTCTCCTTACAATATTCCACATAGTGTAATAAACGGATATCCAGTTTTCATAACTCAATTTCTTTTATCTGAGAGTTGATTACCTTTTTTACTTCAGCAACAACCAATCCTATTGTTTTTTGAATAGAAATTCCGGTCTTTGATACCATAGGGATTTCAGGGTCACAATAAAAAGGCATTTCATTCGGTAGCTTCCACTGGTTGGGTATAAATTTTAGACCCGCTTCCTTGCAAGCTTGTAGAAGTTCTTTCAGCTCATCTGCAAATAGAACTTGGTTATGATATTTGGTAAGAATGTCTCGCATCTTATCACTTAATTGCAGTGTCTGTTTTTTCATCTATTTCCCTTCATCAATTATTCCTTACCGAATGTTTGTTACTGACTGCCAAGCTGGTTCCATCCACCATTCCGGTCGACCAGAAGGCTTCGACTAAGATAGGTAAAGGTTACCAGCTTATTCTTTTTAACTTGAATCACCATCGCTTGCCATGGCTCAGTGCTTACCGAGATAACAGTACCTTCGTATCCGTTGTACAGAATCTTATGGCCGATTTTGATTTGCTTCCACCACTCCGCTGCAAATTTCTTGTCTTCCTCAAAGTCTAATTGGGTTGCTTCGAGTACAGCTACCTTAATTTCGTCCTCCGTGATTACCTTCTTCGCTATAAGCAATTGTTTAATGGCTCGAATGTCATAATAATTTATGCGTTCTTGGCTGTGCATATTAGCCTCCTTCAGCTATTCAGTCGGGTTATACGCTCTAATAGGGTTATGGAGGAGCAGAGCACATATTCACCGCCGGTACCCGGAATAAAAGAGCCCCAAAAACCTTCCCATTTTCGGGAACCATTGCCGATTTGGAACAATGCTACAGGAGCGGACATTTTGCCTGTTACCACGGCATCAGCTAAATAATGGGTGTTGATAACGCCCATATCTTTGCGGGCGTCCCTTCGACCTTGCTTAGTATCTGGAAAAGCAAACAGGAAGCCAACATCGGGTGTAGTAGGTACACCAATGGCATATTCCTTTCTCCATTTACCAGAGGCGAAGGTACTTAGTAGTTTATTATTTTTGACAGCACAAACTTTTATGACTTTCATTTCACTCTCCTTCAAATATTCTTCCTAGAATATTCGCAACGGTATTGTGATACTGTTCATTTAGATTCATGTACTTGGAAACCTGCCACAGGTCTATTTCTTGCTTCGTCAGCGTAGAAATTAAATTTATTGGCGAACATTGGCGAATAGGCGGATACTAGATATTTTTTACCGTCTATTTCATGCTCTAACCTTAAAGCGACCAATATGAGCATTGGTTTTAACACCTCCCACCGCTTACGACTATACTTTTGAAAGCCAGTGATGACCTCATATATCAACCTATTACCCACAATGCCAACCCTGTCTTTTGTTGCCAGTTCCACAATCGTCTTAACGATAACATCAAAGTCGTAAACCTTATGGCGATAGTCAGGGTTTGATAGCCCTAGTGAGTACCTAATTTCCTTTTTGCTCATTTAATCCTCACAGTATACGGATACTGTCCACTTCCTATATATTGTGGTACCCCCCTTGACAAAACTATATATTGTGTTCTAACATAAAGACAGAAAAGGGAAGGCAGTTGCGACCTCACTTTTCAGCCATCAGCCCCGGTTTATCCAGACCGGGGCTGAAATTATTTCTCTTTCATGATCTTCTGGACTTCATCATTCAGAAGATACCGGTTACGTCCAATTGTCACTGGATGCAATTTGAGTTTCTCAATGAGATTATAGATAGTGGGGCGGGATACACCTAGCATTTCAGCGGCCTTGGAGAAGGTAACCAGATTTTCGACCTGAAGCGTTAAATCTGTCATACGACTATTTTACAGCCTTCTTTACAGTTTGTCAATACCCTAAAGCACTTATTTTCCCGACCGCCACATAATTACTCCAATCGCCACAAGGAGCAGGACGAGCAGGCCCAGGGAGACCTTCCACGCTTCTCCAATTAAAGCGAGCATATCAATCATTTTCCAGCCTCCTTCATTTGCCGGGCCTTACCGACTAATTCCTTAAACGGATTGGCTTCTTTCTTCTCATCGATATGATTCAAGTGAACCCAGATAGCTGCCCAATAGCCAAACATGATGAACTTATATCGAGCCAGGGCATCGATGGCCTTGTTCTTAGCTTCACTTTTTGCATCGCTGAGGTTCATTTTACCTTCCTAATATTTATTCGTGGTCATTGTTTACCCCCGAGATAATTTCAACAATCATCATGATGTCGATATTACAGCCTACGAGTTCTTCAGGGTACGTCTTGATAAACTTCTTCAGGTCTTTTTCTTCTATGTGCCAAGCTGAGCTGCCTTTTTGGGATGGTCTGTGCTCATAGTGATAGTTAGCGGGGAGCGCTCCGGAGTCAATACGGCGCTGAACCCACTTATGGTCATGACCAAGGATACCCATTATCTCTTGCTTAGTAAACCAGCCGTTGCGGCAGCGCCTAGATATGCTGAGGCGCTTAGACCTGACTACTACTGAGTTTATGCTCCTGTGCATCATCCTTGCAACAACTCGGGGGCAGAAAGCATGTATGAGATCCCTTAACTTATCATCTTCCTTTGGAGACCAAGGGTGCCGGTCATCGCTCTTGGCGATTCCCATGATTTGGATTTGTCCCTTGACTGCCTCTGGAGTTATTTTTTCTCTGGTCAGATGGCTGAAATATTCGGCCAGGCGCTGGTAAGATGCGCGAGAGTGTTTGTAGTCTCTGCGTATAATAGCTCTCTCATCATCAGTCCACTTGTGATTTATTTTCATTTTCGCCTCACGAACTCTCGTAATCTTTCCCAGATGAAGTAGGGTAGGAAAAGAAGATACAATAAAACAGCTATCCAGTAATGGTAATCCGTTATCCAGTCGAGCTGCAATTGGCACCAGGCTATTATCATTCGCCACCTGAGTTTGAACCATATTTTGATCGTTTTCCGGAGCAAGATCGAGGACTCTTTCCTCATGAACCAGAGCCAATAGGACTGTCCGGTGGCCTTATATCCGTCCTCTCCCTCGAGCAGCCGGCGGGCTGAGCGGAAGACATATTCCGAGTTAAAGTGTTTCATTCCCCACCTCCCTTTGCGCCCTTCTTCGGTTTCTCGCTCTTGAAGTTCTCGCAGTGGCCATTACGATATTCATACATTGAGCTACAGTATGGCCTGCCCTGGCGCATAGCTTTCTTATCACAGCACTTGCAGTATTGGCAGACTTCGTCTTTGAATCCCTTTGTTAGCTTTCTCAAATTTAGGCCTCCTTCTCTCCCCTGTTAGGGGTTAGAAACTGGCATCTTTCCTTCCAAACAAGCATCAAACAAGTCCCCAGTACAACGGATACAACTGCATTTTGGGTCTATCGGCTTACAATGCGGACAATTCTCATTAGCCCATTTAGCTACATCTTTGAGCGTCTGCTCCCTGGTCTTGATATCTTGGGCAAAGCACAAATC
>SDBU01001698.1_pt1 | contig 30659 bp, 32 predicted proteins | sample 2277071 | NCBI WGS metagenome assembly SDBU01 (sample SAMN10397929, study PRJNA504765) | marine sediment metagenome | isolation source: marine sediment core GS08_GC12, 126 cmbsf | place: Arctic Ocean: Gakkel Ridge, Loki's castle | collected 2008 | reverse complement strand
AAAAGCAAAAAAATGGCGATGATGGTTTATACCAAAAGAGAAAAAAGGAATGATGTTTTAGTTAAGAAAAAAGAGATTATTCGATATGATAAAAAAACAAGAAAAAATGTAAATGGGGTTTGGACTGGTACAATTATTATGAAAAAGGAAGTGTTAAAATTTAGTCCTAAGAAAAGAAATTTTTCCCTTGAAGAAGATATTTTCCCAAAACTAATTGAAAAAAGAGAATTAGGAGCTTATTTCGTCAAGGGTAATTTTTATCCTGTAGGCAGACCAGAACAAATAAAAGAATTTTATCAAACATTTTTATGAATTCGTTAATTTTAATCTATTTTTTTATTAAATGATTATTGTTCGGGCACCAGTAAGAATACCGATTGGGGGAGGAGGTACTGATTTACCCTCATATTACTTTTTATTTGGCGGAGAGTGGATTTCGGCTGCCATTGATAAATATGTTTATATTGCCGTTAATAAAAGATTTGAAGATTCGATAAGAGTAAGTTATTCCAGAACTGAGGAAGTGAAAAATCCTCAAGAGCTTAAGCATCCAATTGTCAGAGAAGCCCTTAAATTATTAGGGATAAAGGGAGGAATAGAAATTGTTTCTATTGCTGATATTCCTTCTAGTACTGGCCTTGGAACCTCAGGAAGTTTTACAGTTGCCCTTTTAACCGCTCTCCATGCTTTTTTAGGGAATGATCCTCCTTCAAGAAGAGAAATTGCTGAGCAAGCTTGCCATATTGCCATGAACTTACTAAGAGAACCCTCTGGTAAGCAAGACGAATATATTGCAACTTACGGCGGCATAACTTCTTTTTTAGCTTTCAAAAATGAAGAAGTAAAAATTGAACCTCTCTTTCCTCAAAAAATTACCCCAGAAGCCATTAAGGAATTAGAGAATAATCTTTTAATGTTTTATACCGGCATCAGAAGAGAGTCTCGAGAGGCCTTACAAATTCAAGCTAATGCCACTCAAAAAGGCGAGAAAGAGATAATTGAAAATCTTCATCGAGTAAAAGAAATTGGCCGTAAGATTAAAGAAGCACTCTCTAATAATAATTTTTCTCAATTTGGAAAATTATTAGACCTTCACTGGCAGGAGAAAATGAAAAGAAAAGGAACTTCTAGCGCTCAGATTAACCGCTGGTATGAAATTGCTAAAGAGAATGGAGCAATTGGTGGCAAATTAATGGGAGCAGGCGGTGGAGGATTTTTCTTATTCTATTGTGAAAATGAAAAAGACAAATTAAGAAAAGCAATGAATAGTTTAGGTTTTAAAGAGCAGCCATTTCATTTTGACATGGAGGGTGTGAAAATAGTCGCTGATTTTATATAAAAAAATGAAAGAATTTATTCAAAATTATTTTTCAGAGTTAGAAAGAATTATTAAGGAAATAGATAGAGAGAAGGTAAATCAGGCGATAGAAATTCTTTTTGAGGCCTGGAAAAATGGAAAGATTGTTTTTATTATGGGTTGTGGCGGTTCGGCCTCCACAGCCACTCATTTTGCCTGTGATTTGTCAAAATCAACCATAGTTTCTGGTAAAAAAAGATTAAAAGCAACAGCTTTGGTAGATAATATTCCTTTAGTTAGTGCCTGGACTAATGATTCAGGTTGGGGAAGTGTCTTTAAGGGACAATTAGAAGGATGGTTAAATGAGGGAGACATCTTAATTGGTTTCTCAGTCCATGGAGGTTCAGGAGAGGGAGGGGCTGGGCCCTGGTCTCAAAACTTAGTTCAGGCAGTAAAGTTTGCTAAAGAAAAAAAAGCTAAGGTAATTGGTTTTAGCGGTTTTGAAGGAGGAGCATTAAAGGAATTATCTGATGTTTGTATTACTGTTCCTATAAATTCAGAACCTTTAGGGACACCTTTGATAGAATCTTTTCACCCTACTTTACATCATTTAATTTGTGTTGCTTTAAGAAAAAAAATAGAAGAGTATGAAAAAAAATAAAGCTATTTTTCTTGATAGGGATGGGGTAATTAACGAAATGGTTTATAATCCAGAGTTTGGAATTGCTGATTCTCCCCATAATACCAAAGAGTTTAAGTTTTTAGATGGAATAGTTCAGGCAATTAAGATATTTAACCGTATGGGTTTTTTAGTGGTATTTGCTTCTAATCAACCTGACGTTGCTAAAGGGAAAATGACTTTAGAATTATTGGAGAAAATTGATAAAAAAATAGAAAGAGAATTAAAGAAAAAGGGAGCTCATTTAGATGCTATTTATTATTGTCTTCATCATCCCGAGAAAGGATTTTCGGACGAAGTGCCAGAGTTAAAAATTAATTGTAATTGTCGAAAACCAAAACCAGGATTATTATTAAAAGCTGCTAAAGAACTAAATATTGATTTATCAAAATCTTATATGATTGGTGATGGTTTAACTGATATTAAGGCTGGTAAGCGAGCTGGTTGCAAAACCATATTTTTGGGAGATTTAAAATCATATTATTGTGAAGCAATGAAAAAACAAAAGATAAAACCAAATTTCATTGCTAAAAATTTATTAAGTGCAATGAAAATTATTAAAAAGATCAAAAAATAAAAATTAATTAATCTTATTAAATTATGAAAATTTTTATTGATTCAGCCGACATTGATGAAATAAAAAAATATCTTTCTTGGGGACTTTGTGATGGGGTAACCACTAATCCTACTATTTGTTTGAAATGCGGGGTTAAGGGAGGAATAGAAGGAATAAAGCAAAGAACAATGGAGATTGCCAAATTAATTGAACCCCGGCCAGTTAGCGTTGAAGTAACCAGTGAAGAAGCAGAAGAAATTTTAAATCAGGCCAGAGAATACGTTAAATTAGCAGAAAACATTGCCGTAAAAGTGACTATTACTGACAGAGAAGGAGATTCTCTTTTACCCGTTATCCAAAAGTTAGTCAGTGAAGGAATTCGAGTGAATGTAACTGCCATGACTACTTTTAATCAGGCAATCTTGGCTGCTAAAGCTATTGAGGCAGGCCAGAAGGAAAATCCAAAGGCAAAAACTCCAAATTTTATTAGTATTTTTGCTGGCAGAATTTCTGAAGAACAGGGAGTAGAGCAGGCTTTTAAAGTATTAAAAAATATTCGGGAGTGGCTAGATTTCCATAAGTTTAAAGGAATAGAACTTATTGTTGGCTCTATCCGAAGTCCAGAGAATGTTGAGATTTGGTCAAGAAGCGGAGCTCATATTTTAACTATTCCTCCAGAAGTCATTGCTAAATCTTTATTTTCAGCAAGAACTAAAGAAACAGTAGCTCAATTTATAGAGGATGCCAAAAAATCAATGGGAGAAATAGAAAAAGATAAATAATATTATGAAAGAAAAATTAATGAAAATAGGCATTACCGGAGCAGATGGTTTTATAGGTAAAAGATTATCTGAGGCTTTAGAAGAGCAGAAATACGAATTAGTTAAGTATGACTTAAATAATTTAGATATAAGAAATAAAGTAGAAATATCAGACAAAATAGACGTAATATATCATTTGGCCGCCCTTAATAAACCATATCTGTCAAAAATAAATCCAGCTGAAACTTTTAATGTAAATGCCCTGGGAACACTTAATTTATTGGAAGCCATTAGAAACTCTAATGTTAAAAAAATAATATATACCTCTTCGGTACTGGTTTATAAGGATTTAACAAAAACCAAAGAAACAGATTTGGTAGGATATAACGGCATTTATCCTTACGGCTTTGAAAAATTAATTGGAGAGGAATATGTAAAGATGTATTCTGATTTATTTGGAATTGACTATCTAATATTAAGGATAACTGGAGTTTACGGTCCGGGGATGTATAAAAATCCAATTTTTGACGTCATTCAGGGATTTCTAAATAACGATATGAAATTATATGTAAATAGAAACTCTGTTTATAATTTTGTTTATATTGATGACGTGGTAAAGGCCTTGGTGAAATCATTAAATTGGCAGAAAGGTATCTTTAATTTATCTTCAGATGAAAATGTAAAGATAATTGATGTTTATGATTTTTTTAGAAAAAAACTTATGAAAGAGATAGAAATTAAAGATACTAACTTCTTAATTAAGATTATGGGCAATAACGAAAAAATTAAGAAAAAGGGATGGAAAATAAAATACCCATTAAAAGATGGATTGTGGAAAACGTATAATTATTTAAGCAAAAAAGGTCAATTTAATAAAAATTAAACCCAATAAAATGAAACCTAAATACAAAGAAAAAAAAGAATGGACAAGTCCATACAACGAATTTAACTCTTTAAAAATACTCTATTTTAAGGAGCATTTAAGGGCAATAGCTGAGGGAAAGTTTTTGCCCCCGATTACAGCTGATACCGACCCGACTAATTTATGCAATTTTAATTGTATTTGGTGTAATGCTCGAGGAATTAGAAGTGCTAATCCCAAAAGTCTGCCAACCGAGCATTTGTTGAAATTAGCTGATTTTTATAAAGAATGGGGGATAAAGTCAACCTGTGTTTCAGGCGGAGGAGAACCTATGATTAATCCTGGTTTTGCCCCTTTTCTTCATAGATTACATAAAAATGGAATAAAGTCAGGAATTATCAGTAATGGCTCTCTACTAAATGAGGAAAATGCCAAAACTCTAGCTGAATGTAGTAGTTGGTGTGGAATTTCAGTAGATGCGGGAAGCAAGGAAGTTTTTATGAAAATAAAAGGCCTAAAGGATGAAAAGATGTTTGATAGGGTAATAAAAAATATAGAGAATTTAGTTAAAACAAAAGAAAAACTAAATTCAAATATTGAGGTTACTTATAAATACCTACTTCATCCTTGGAATGCGAAAGATATATATCAGGCAGCCAAAATCGCCAAATCGATAGGAATAAATACCTTCCACTTAAGGCCGGTTTGTTGGGATAATTTATATGACCAAGAACACGATAAGCCAATAGACTTTTCTAAGATTGGAGAAATTACAGAAAATGAAATTGATAAAGCAATGGAATTAGAAGATGAGCATTTTAGATTTTATGCTGTCAGGCACAAGTTTGGAGATAAATTTGAAAGAAAAGTCAATTTCAAGAAATGCTGGGCAACGCCTTTGGTAGCCACCTTTGGATCTGACGGTAATGTTCACCTTTGTTTTGATGTCAGGGGAAGAAAAGATTGGATATTATGCCGACATTACCCTAACCCTCGCGAAATCTTAAAGGTTTGGGGCTCAGCTCGCCACAAGAAAATTATAGATAGTGTTGATGTACAAAAGTGCCCAAGATGTACCTTTGGTCCCCACAATGAAATAATTGAAAATGCGATAATTGGAGACAAAATGTTTTTGGATTTTATGTAGAGATTATGAAAATCCTTTATGTAGCTTATAAATATGAATACGGTAACCCCAAGTTAGGTTTTAGCAGTACTCATTATATTTTTTACGATACCTTGATTAAGATGAACAAGGGAAGTAATAAGGTTAGTTATTTTCCTATTGATGAGATAATAAAGGCGGTGGGCAGGGAGGAAATGAATAAAAATTTATTAGCAGCCGTCTTTAAAGAAAAACCAGACTTAGTTTTCTTCGTGAATGGGGGAAAAACGATAAAAAAAGAAATAATTAAAGAAATTACCCAGGAAAGTGGAGCCGTAACATTAAATTTATTTTTTGATGATCACTGGAAGTTTTATAATTATTCTCGTTATTGGGGTCCACTTTACCACTGGGTTGGTACGACCGACCCCTTGGTGATTAAAAAATACAACAAAATTGGTTATAAAAATGCAATTTTTACCCCGGTAGCCTGCAATCAATTTTTGTACAAACCATTAAAATTGCCGAAAATTCACGATGTTAGTTTTATTGGTGTGCCTCATGGCAATAGAAAAAAAATTATAAAAAAATTAGAAAAAGCCGGCATAGATGTAAAATGTTGGGGGCATGGTTGGCCCCAAGGAAGAGTTTCCCAAGAAGAGATGTCGAAGATTTTTTCCCAGAGCAAAATAAATCTTAATTTTAGCAAGTCCTCTGGTATTCTTTGGAAACAAATAGGTTTAATTTTCTTACATAGAAAGTTTGATAGATCAATTGGAATAAATAACCCTTTAAAATGGTATGAAAATCTCCAGGTGTTATTGGCCCAGAGAAGAAGACAGTTAAAAGGCAGAAATTTTGATGTGCCAGGATGTGGTGGATTTTTATTAACGGAATATATTGAAAAATTAGAAGATTTATATGAAATTGGCAAAGAAATTGATTGCTTTTTTAACTTTAACGGACTTGTTAAAAAAATAAAATATTATCTAGAGCATGACGAAGAAAGAGAAAGAATTGCTAAAGCGGGTTACGAGCGGACCTTACGAGATCATACTTCTGAAAAAAGACTTAATGAAATTTTTAGAATTATTGGTTTAACAAAATAAATGACAGAAAAAATAGAAAACATTAAAGTTGCCCTAGTTAGTCCTCCTCAGAATTTTTTAGCCGATCCTTCAATAGCCGAACCCCTTGGCTTGATGTATATTGAGGGTGTTTTGAGAAAATTGGGGCTGGAGGTGGAAATGGTAGATATGTCTTTTGACAAGAAACTACCTCAAGCTGATATTTACTGCTTTTCTGCTTCAACCATTCATTTTCCCCAGGTTGTAGACTATGCCAAGCAGGTTAAGCCTGCCTATACTGTTATTGGTGGACCCCATGCCAGTGCTCTACCCGAAGAAGCCAAGGAATTTTTTGATGCAGTAGTAGCAGGACCGGGTGAAAAAGCCATTGTTAAAATAATTGAGGATTTTCTAAACAACAAAAAAGGTGGCATTTATCGGGAACCAGTTGAAGATATAGATTTAATCCCTATTCCTCCGAGGTCAATTTTAGAAAGGATAAAATACAACGTCATGGAAGGAGCTTCGAGATCAGCCAGTATTATCAGCTCCAGGGGCTGTCCGTATAATTGTGCTTTCTGTGCTTCCAATATTATTTGGGGTAGAACGGTCAAGTATCGTTCGGTTGGTAATGTAATTGAGGAGATAAAATACCTTAAGGATAGATTCAGTATAAGACATTTTAAATTTGTTGATGACATATTTACTCTTAATAAACCTCGCTTCAGACAATTTTCCGAAGCTCTTTCCAATCTTGACATCAAGTGGTTGTGTGAAGCCAGGGTTAATACTGTTGACGATGAAATCTTGGACCAGATGATTAAGGGTGGATGTGAAACTGTTGATTTAGGGATAGAGTCGGTTAATGATTTAGTCTTGGATAAAATTCAAAAAAGACAAAACTCAATTATGATGAAAGCAGCCATAGCCAGGGCGAAGTCAAAAGGACTGAAAGTTAAGATTTATCTTATTTACGGCCTACCCTTTGAACCAGAAGACATAGTTGAACAAACCATTAACTTTATAAAAGAAACCGACCCTGATATTGTCAGCTTGTTTACCCTGGTTCCTTATCCAGGAACAGATATTTGGAATAATCCTCAGAAATATAATATTAAAAGAATTATAAATGATTTTGACAAATATCAGCATTCAGTTGGTGGTATTGAAGAGGAGTTGACCTGGCTTCCTAATGTTGAGTATTTTGATAGGTCAAGGGAAAGAATGCGTCAGGAAAGGAATACTCTTAAAAAATTTGCCATGGAGTGGAATAAGAAGAAAAAAATGCAAGAACAAATATGAAATCTTTTCTCTCAAAATATTTTATAGTCATTGGAATAGGATTAATTATTCTTGTTAGTGGTTTGGTAATATTTTCTGACAAGATTAGTCAATTTTTCTTAGAAGAAGAAATTGAGACTCCCCAAGAAACTATTGAAAGGGAAGTGAGTTTGATTATTGATAATGGCCAAGAATCGCCTAATATCTTTGAAGCCGAGTTTAAAGAAGGATTAACCGCTTTTAATTTATTAAAAGAGAAAACAGAGGAATTAAATATAATTTTAAAGACAAAAACTTATGATTTTGGGGTGTTGATTGAAGCAATCGGCGATAAGGAAAACGGAGAAGATGGGAAATATTGGCTTTATTATGTGAATGAAGAAATGCCTCCAGTTGCCGCTGATAAAAAAGAAATAAAACCAGGAGATAAAGTAGAATTTAAATTTGAAAAATCACCATTTTAGCTTATGGAAATTTCTAAAAAAGGAAAAATTATAGGATTTTCAATTGCCATACTTTTAGTTTTAATAGGGGTTAGTTTACGTTTTCTTCCTCATCCCCCCAATTTTACTCCAATTTTAGCTATTGCTTTATTCGGAGGATTTTATTTTTCCAAAAAAATAGCTTTTATTTTACCATTAGCAGCCATGGCCATTACTGATGCTTTTATTGGGTATTATGAACTAAAATTAATGGCTACAGTTTACGGAAGTTTTCTTTTATGTGTAGCTTTGGGATTTTGGTTAAAGAAAAACAAAAAATGGTACACAATTTTAGGAGGCTCTCTTTCGGCAGCCATTATATTTTTTCTTTTAACAAATTTTGCTGTCTGGGCTTTTACCCCTTGGTACGCTAAAACTTTTTCTGGGATAATTCAGTGTTATTTAATGGCTCTGCCGTTTTTCAAAAATACATTATTGGGAAGCTTGTTTTACGTAACCGTCTTTTTTGGAGCTTATGAAATGATTGAGGTTTGGATTAGGAAAAAATTTAAAACATTGGAAAAAACCAAGATTCTTTCATTGAGTTAACAAATAACTAAAAAAGGTCGGCCACTTATATTAAAATAATTAATTAAAAAATAAAAAATAAAAAATATGAAAAAAATCTTAGTTACAGGAGGAGCAGGTTTTGTAGGAGCGGTACTTGTTAATCTACTTTTAAATAAAGGTTATAAAGTAAGAGTACTGGACAACCTAATGTATGGTCAAACTACTCACCTTCCTTTCTTTATTAATAAAAATTTTGAATTTGTTAACGGCGATGTTAGGAAAAAAAGGGCAGTCAAGAAAGCCTTAAAGAATGTGGATATGATTATCCATTTGGCAGCTATTGTTGGTGCCCCGGCCTGTAACTTAAATTCAAGATTAGCCAGAGAAACAAATCTAACTGGTAGTAGAAACATTAACCAATTAAGAGGTAAAAATCAGCCGCTTATCTTTGCTTCTACTGGGAGTAATTATGGTAAATTGGAAGAAATTTGTACCGAGAAAAGTCCCTTAAACCCGGTTTCCCTATACGGCAAAACCAAAGTTATTGCTGAAGAAGAAATTATGAAAAAGGGGAACAGTACAGCCCTAAGATTCGCCACTGGATTTGGAGTTTCTCCCAGGTTTCGTTACGATTCTCTTTTGATTAATGATTTTGTTTTCCAGGCCTGCAAGAATAAGCAGTTGGTCATTTATGAAGCAGATGTTAAAAGAACTTTTATTCACGTTTATGATATGGCCAGAAGTTTTCTTTTTGCTATAGAGAATTTTAAAAAGATGAAAGACGAGGTTTATAATGTTGGTTCAGAGAAGATGAACTACACCAAAAAAGACATTGCCTTAAAGATAAAAGAGAAAATACCCTTCTTTCTTTATTTTGCTGAAATAGGTGAAGACGAAGATAAAAGAGATTACGAGGTTTCTTATGGAAAAATTCGAAAAATTGGCTTTGAAACCAAAATCAGTTTAGATGAAGGACTTGACGAATTAATTAAAGCATTTCAAAATTTCCCTATGAAGCAATCACAGGTTGAGAATATAGGATAACTATTAAATTTATAAAAATTATGATTAAAGTATCAAAGACAAATTTAGACAAAGTTTTACTAATTAAACCAGATGTCTTCGAAGATTTTAGGGGGGAGTATGTTGAAATTTACAATGAAGAACTCTATAGAAAAAATGGAATAGATGTAAAGTTTGTTGAAGATGACATTTCAGTATCTACAAAGAACGTACTTAGGGGCATCCACGGTGATTCAGAAACCTGGAAATTGGTATCTTGCTTGTATGGCAAGTTTTATCTTGTGGTTGTTGATTGCGATAAAGATTCGGAGAATTTCGGTAAGTGGCAGTCATTTGTTTTATCAGACAGAAATAGGCAACAAGTGCTAATACCACCAAAACACGGAAATTGCTATCTGATTTTAAGCGATATGGCCATATTCCACTACAAGCAATCCAGTTATTACAATCCCACAGGACAGTTCACCTACAGATGGAATGATCCCAGGTTTAAAATTTGGTTGCCAATTAAAAATCCTATTCTTTCTCAAAGAGACGAAACATGAACCCCGTTAGAAGTTCCAAGCACTAACGAGGTATCAAATTAATACTATGAACAAAAAACCAACAAAAACTTCTAACGGGGTGAAAAAGAAAATTATTCCCAATATTGAACCCTGGCTGGGTAAAGAAGAGATAAAAGAAGTTACTGAAAGCATTAAAAATCAGTGGATTTCTGGCGGTCCCAAGCTTAAAAAATTCCAGGAGAAAATTGCCAAGCTCTTTGGAGTAAAGCATGCTATTGGCGTGTGCAACGGCACTCAGGCATTATATGTAGGGCTGAAAGCTTTAGGGGTAGGCCGGGGAGATGAAGTCATAGTTCCCAACTTTACTTTTATTGCTTCTGCCAATGCTGTTGTTTGGGCAAACGCAAAACCTGTTTTTATTGATGTAGATAAAAAAACCTTTAATATTGATCCCCAAAAAATAGAAAAAGCCATCACTAAGAAAACCAAAGCCATAATGCCCGTTCACATTTACGGCCAGTCGGCCAGGATGCCGGAAATTATGAAAATCGCCAAGAAACATAAGCTGTTTGTAATTGAAGATGCCGCTCAGGGCGTGAAGGTAACCTATAAAGGAAAACCGGTTGGAAGTTTTGGCGATGTGAGTTGTGTTTCTTTTTACGCAGATAAAATTTTAACTACTGGCGAGGGAGGGATGGTTTTGACCAACGACGACAAAATTGCAGAGAACTGTGTGGTCCTTTTAAACCAAGGAAGGACTGGCCGGGGTTGGTATATTCACGACAAAATCGGTTATAACTTCAGAATGACGGACTTACAGGCAGGCGTCGGCTTGGGACAATTAAAAAAGCTCTCTCAGCTTATCAAAAGAAGGAAAAAAGTTGAGAGATTATACCGGAAATACTTAGCCAAGGTTTCTGAGGTCGGACTTCCTTATATTGACCCTAAAGGCTTCAATGTTCCTTTCAGGATTACTATTCTAGTAAAAGACCCACAGGCCTTGCTGGAATTCTTGAACGAACAAGGAGTGAAAGCAACTAGATCATTTTACCCCTTGAATATGCAGCCTTGCTATAAAGTAAAGGGTAACTTCCCCAATTCTTTATACGGCTACGAGCATCTTTTAAGGCTGCCTTCGGGAGTAAATCTGAAAGAAAGTGAGATTCGTTATGTCTGTAATAAGATAAAGGAATTTTATTCGAAAAGCGAAAAATAAGATTATGGGAAAAGAGAAACAAAACGATACTATTAAACTGGATGACATTAAAGTCGGTCTGAAGCCTGTATCCTTTTTCCCTAATCCTTTTAAATGGTGGCAGGTAAGGAAATACAGAGAAGAGCACAGGAGGCTGCATAATGAAAATACTTTGTTCTACACCACTTCCCCTATGCTTCTGGAAGGAATTATTAAAGCTTTTAATCTTCAGCTTAAAAAACGAAAAGAAGGCAACAATTTATTAGACGGATATAGTTATTGGGAATTCGGAGTATTTAAAGGTTTTAGCTTGTGGTTTGCTGAATTGTATGCCAAAGAGTACAATATTTCCAATTTTGATTTTTACGGATTTGATTCCTTTGAAGGTTTGCCTGAATCCGAGGTAGACGGTATGAAACCGGCTTTTGGCAAGGGCCATTATACAGCTTCCTATGATTTTGTAATTAATAAATTGAAAGAACTGGGCACAGATCTGGATAAAGTGAAGCTTCTCAAAGGATTTTATTCAAAAGAGCTTTTCGAACAGTTTAAAAAAGAAAACAAATTTCTGCCGATTTCTGTCTGCCTGATAGATGTCGATGTTTATGAATCTACTGTTGAAGTTTTAGATTTTATTAAGGGTTATTTAGTTGTCGGCTCTATACTTTTATTCGATGACTACAATGCCTTTAATAAAGATGATAATCATAGTGAGGGAAGGGCTTTGAGGGAATTTGAAGAGAAAAATCCAAAATTCCAAAAAGAATATCTGTTTGACTTTGGTTGGCATGGAACAGCATTTATGGTCTTTAATATATAAAAATGAAAAAAAATAAGGAAATAAAATTACATCTTGGCTGTGGGGAAAAATATATCCCTGGTTTTATTCATATTGATATTAGAAAATTTCCCCACGTAGATTATGTTGCTTCAGTAGATAAATTGGATATGTTTGAAGATAATTCGGTAGATTTAATTTATGCCTGTTGTCTACTTGAACATGTCAGAAGAAATCAAATAGAGAAGGTTTTGGAAGAATGGCATCGAGCTTTAAAACCTGGTGGTATTCTTCGGCTTTCTGTTCCTGATTTTGAAAAATTAGTTGAGGTTTATCTTAAATATAAAGATTTGAAATTAATTCTTGGCCCTTTGGTTGGTAGACAGGATTACCCTGAAAATACTCATTATGTGATATTTGATTTTTCTACTCTCTCTGAATTTTTAAAAAAAGTTGGATTTAAAAAAGTTTATCGATACGATTGGCGGAAAACCATTCATAAAGATTATGACGACTACTCCCAGGCTTATATTCCTCATATGGATAAAGAAAAGGGAATTTTAATTAGTCTTAATGTGGAAGCAGAAAAATAAGGGCAATAACAGTTTATTTTATGTCTCAATATCAAAAATATGCTGATTATTATGATATCTTACATGGAGATAAAGACTATAAGGGTGAGTGCGATTTTTTAGAAGAGATTTTTAAAAAATACTCTCAAAGGACAATTCGTTCGGTTCTTGATTTGGGTTGTGGAACGGGCGGACACGCCCTGATTTTAGAGGAAAGAGGATATGAGATGGCCGGAGTTGATTTATCTCCGAAAATAATTGAAATTGCTAAAAGAAAAGTAGGTGATAAAAAAAGGAAGGTTGATTTTATTTTGGGTGACATAAGAAATATCAATCTTAAAAGAAAATTTGATGCTGTAATTTCAATGTTTGGTACAATTTGCTATCAGGTTACTAATCAAGATATAATTTCTACTTTTCGAACAGCCAAAAATCATCTAAGAGAAAATGGATTTTTCATTTTTGATTGCTGGTTTGGACCGGCAGTTTTATTCCAAAAACCCCAAAACACATCCAAGGTCATAAACAGAGATAAAGAAAAAGTTATCAGACTTGTCAAGCCAGTTTTAGACATATCGAACAAAGTTGTAGATTTACAATATAAGATATGTAGAATTTCTGGGAGTAAAATTTTAGATGAATTTGATGAAAAACACAAAATAAGGTTTTTCTTCCCTCAAGAAATTAAATATTTTCTTGAAAAAGAAAACTTCAAGCTTTTGGAAATTTGCCCCTTCAGGGAGCTTAACAAAACACCTACTGTAGACAATTGGAATATAACAGTTATCGCTAAAAAACTGTGATAAAATAGAAATTTATTATGAATAAAACCAAGAAACGCTACCCTAAGTTTATTTATTCCCTTCATCAGTGGGTTAGTCCTGTTTTTGACCCTATTAAACTATTTTTTTCTATTCCGAGATACGCTGGATTTATAAAAGATTGGCTAATGTATTCACGATTAAAAGGAGCAGAAGACATTAATTTATTGGATATCTGTCCCTCTGTTCACGATAAAACCAAAACCACAAAATTTGATAAACATTATTTTTATCAAGATATTTGGACCGCCCACCGAATATATGAAAACAAAGCCGGTCACCATACTGATATAGGATCTAGGATTATTCTTGCTGGCCTTTTAAGTTCATTTACTAAAGTTACTTTCGTTGATATCCGTCCCCTGGAAGCGAAATTAGAAAATTTCGAATCAATAAAAGGGGACATATTAATGTTGCCCTTTAATGACAATTCAATTTCCTCTTTATCTTGTCTCCATGTTGTAGAACATATTGGTTTGGGTAGATACGGTGATCGATTAGATCCCTTGGGCACAGAAAAAGCTTGTAAAGAATTATCTAGAATACTTGCCCCAAATGGTAATTTATATTTTTCAGTTCCAGTTGGTAAACCAAGATTATGTTTTAACGCAATGCGCATTCATTCACCAGAACAGATTATTAAATATTTTAATAATCTCAAACTGGTAGAACTTGCAGCTATAGATGATAAAGGTAATTTTATAAGAAACATAGACATCGATATTTTAAAAAATTCAGACTATGCTTGTGGTTTGTTTTGGTTTAAAAAAGAAGAAATATGATAAATATTTATCTCGATCCATCTTCATATAGTTTTTTATCCAATAATTTATTAAATAAGATAGGTGACAATAATGAAGACCGTCTTTTGTTTTTTCGTTATTTAAAAAAATATTGTTCTGAAAGAGATATAAATTTAAATACGATTGATTTTTGGGATAAAAATAAAGCAAGCAAAGAAGATATTTATGTATCAATTGACCACAAGAGTTTTATTAAAAAATTTTATTGGCGTTTCAAAAATAAAAATTACCCAATTATAAATTTGAATAATTTTAAAAAAAGAATTCTTTTTCACGGTGAACCACCAACAATTACCCCGGATGTCTACCAAAACATTAATCGTTTGTTTAAAATTTACGATAAAATATATTTTGCTTGTAAGGTAGGTAATCCTAAGTGCTATTATTTTCAGACGCCCCGACCATATAATAGTGTATTATCTAATTACTGGGAAAATTCTAATAGAAAATTTTTGGTCATGATTAATATAAATAAAAAACTAGGACACCGCCGTTTACGCATTATTCTCGTAAAGCCTCTTCAAAGAGAACTTTTGAGTGAGAGAATAAAAGTAATTGAATTTTTTAGTAGGACCAATGAAATTGATTTATACGGTTGGGATTGGGATAAAAGCCCATCTTTTTTCATTCAAAAGGTGTATAAAGGAAAGGTTGAATCTAAATATCAAAAATTAAGCGAGTATAAATTTGCTATTGCCTTTGAAAATAACATTACTCCAGGGTTTATCGGAGAAGCCCTTTTTGATTGTTTTTACGTGGGGACAGTGCCCATTTATTTGGGGGCTCCTGATATTGAAGAATATATTCCAAAAGAATGCTTTATTGATATGCGAAAATTCAAAGATTACAAAGCACTAAGAGTATTTTTAAAGTCTTTGACTGAATCAGAAATAGAAGCTTATCGGCAAAATGCTCGCAAATTTTTAGAATCGGAAAAATTTAAACCTTTTACCAAAGAATATTTTGCTGAGAGATTTGTAAATATTATCAAAGAATAAAAAACTTATGAAATCGGAAAAGTGCCAATGGTATAAATTTCATAATGAATTAAACATCAGGTTTATTACAGATAATCCTGATTTTTATAGTTTTGTTAATGAAAACTTTAGCTTTTTTAAGACCGAGCCAGAAAATTCTCAGCCAGATTTAGAAATAAAGGTTTATTTCCATAAAAAAAATAATTCTTCTTTAGAGAAAAGATTAGCTTATAATTTGTTTTCTAATGATGATAGAATCCTTTATTATGGCAGGGGATTTAAAATATACGCTCATCAAAAAGGTAAATTATTGCAAATAAATACTTATGTCTGGAATGAACTCTTTAGGGATAGTTTTAATCTTCTGCGCATTGGAAGAAAAGCGGCCCAAAGAGGGAAATATCTTAGAGTAATGAGAAATTCGTTTCATTTGCCTTTATTTTACCTATTAGAATCAAGGGGATATATTATTTTGCATGGTTCAGCAGTTGCCAAAAATAATAAAGCCTATTTGTTTCTTGGTGCAAATTATGTCGGGAAAACAACAATTGCCTTAAATTTAATATATAGTCGCAACTTTAAACTATTAGGCGACAATTTTTTAATTATTAAAGATAATAAACTATATGCTTTCCCTGACCAAATTGGAGCTACTTCCCTTACCTTAAATTCTTTACCCGTGAAAATAAAAAGTCATTTAGTTTCTGACAAACACCGTCTAAATTTACCTTTAGAAAAAATAATCCTTTCTTCTTATTCTGCTAAAGTTTTCTTTATACAGCTTGGGCCAGAACCGGAAATAAAGAAAATAGATATAAATTTTGCTTTAAAACGGCTTAATGCTACCCATAATTATCTTCAAGAATTTCCTGAGTATTCTTATTTGGCTTTCCTTCCTCATTGTCCTTCAATTGGTGAGATTCAGACAGGTTTTAGTAATTTTTTGAAAAATCAAGAGATATTTTCGTTTCAATCCTCTCCTAATATAGATAAAAATATGAAACTATTATTAGAAAAATTAGATTAAATCATGCTCTTTTTTAACATTCACAATATTTTTAAATTTAGTATTAATGGGGAAATACTCCCTCAGTTAGAGAAATTTTTTAATAAAGAATTGGGATATTTTAAATCTAAAAAAACTTCTGTTGATTTGGAGATAGAATTAATTCCCAAAATTTCCGACCCGAATATTACCTTCCCCCCAAATTATGGGAGAGATAAGGACTATTTTTACACAAGAGACCCCCTTAGTAATAAAGTAGGAATTTTTTCTAATTCAAAAGTAATAGCCGAATCCAAAATAGATAGCGGTTGGTTATTGAAAGATATTATTGAACCCCTAATGTTGCTTTGTATTTTACCAAAGGGCTACACGTTTTTACATGCCTCAGCGGTGACTAAAAATAATAAAAGCTTAATTTTTTCTGCTTTTCCAGAAACGGGAAAGACCAATCTAGTGGTTTCCCTGCTTAAAACAGGCTGCCTTTTCTTAACCGACGAATTAATTCTAGTCTCAAAAGATGGAATTGCTTATCCTTACCCAAGACCATTGTCAATTTATCCCTACAATATAAAAGCAAATCCCTGGCTTATTGATATTATTTCTAATAAAAATTTTATCAGAAAGCAAAAAATTAAATTTTTATTTCCCCTTTATAAAATTCAAAATGCTTATTGTCTAAAATATCCAAAATCATTAATTCTCCGAGTTATTAAAATGGGTTTAAAGAAAATTGCTTTTAGGAATTTTCCTATAAATGTCAAAGATATTGGAGCAGAAATAGGGATACCTTCTAGGGTAGATAAAGTATTTTTATTATTATCTAGCGATAAATTAACTAAACCAGAAATAAAAGAAATAAAAGATAAAAGATTATTCGCAACCCAATTATGGGCAAATATATTAGGAGAAAAGAATAACTTTTTTATAAAGACCTCCTTAGCTTATGGTTTTGGGTTTCCGGAGAAAAAAGCTATGATTGGAGATGAAAATTTAAAATTAGGCGAAGGGCTTATCTATAACGCTTTAAATTGTGCCCAATGCTTTCAACTAACAATTCCCAAAAAAGTTCCCTTTAAAGAAGTTTTTCAAGAGTGCCAGAAATATTTTTAATAAAACATTAGTTTAAAACAATGATACTAAAAAAACAAAAAATTTTTATAACCGGTGGCGCAGGATTTATTGGCAGCAATTTAATAGATAGCTTGATAAAAGACAATTATATTACGGTTTACGACAATTTAAGCTCTGGTCAGAAAAGTTATTTAAAACCCTATTTTAATAAAAAGAATTTTAGGTTTATAAAAGGGAATTTATTGGATACTAAGAAGCTTAAGAAAGCGATTAAAAAACACGATATTGTTTGGCATTTAGCAGCAAATCCTGATATAGCCAAAAGCATGAAGCAGCCACGTTTAGATTTTGAGCAGGGGATTATGGCTATTTTTAATGTTTTGGAAGCAATGAGGATAAATAAAGTTAGAAAAATTGTTTTTGCTTCAGGAAGCGGAGTCTATGGAGACCAGGGAACAGAATATACGGCTGAGGATTTTGGGCCCCTTTTGCCTGTTTCAATGTATGGAGCGAGTAAATTGGCGGCTGAGGGTTTAATAAGTGCTTTCTGTTATATGTTTGATATGCAGGGCTGGATTTTTCGGCCGGCAAATATCGTAGGCAGAAGACAAACTCATGGAGTGGGATTAGATTTTATTAAAAAATTAAAGAAAAATCCAAAAGAATTAAAAATTTTAGGAGATGGTACCCAAAGTAAATCTTATATTCATGTAGATGATTTTATTGGAGCTATGCTCTTAGTGGTCAGAAAATCAAATGATAGAGTAAATTTATTAAATGTAGCCCTAAATACTTTCACTAGTGTAAAAGATATTGCCAGAATAGTAGTTGAAGAGATGGGCCTGAAAAATGTTAAATTTAAATATACTGGTGGTTCAAAAGGCTGGAAGGGAGATGTTCCCAAAGTAAGGATGGATATAAAAAAGATAAAAAAGCTTGGCTGGAGGGCAAAATTAACTTCTAATCAGGCCATAAAAAGATCAATAAAAGATTTACTTCTTGAAGCATAAACTCATAATGTTCGAAAATAAATCAAAAAAACCCTTAGTTTCAGTAATTCTGCCAACTTATAAAAGAGGAGAAAGATTAAAAAAAGCAATTGGAAGCGTTTTTAGTCAAACTTATAAAAACTTAGAATTAATTATAATTGATGATACACCGGATGATAGTATTTCTAATCTTATTTCTGAGATTAAAGACTCAAGAATAATTTATATTCAGAATAAAGAAAGATTGGGCTTTGTTAAAAGCCTGAATAAGGGAGCATCTCTGGTCAGGGGTAAATATATAGCCAGAATAGATGCTGATGATTCTTGGCTTAATTTTAAAAAATTAGAAAAACAAGTTAATTTTTTAGAAAATTACCCAGATTATGTGCTATGCGGTGGAGGAGTAATTATAGTTAATGAAGAAGGAAAGGAGATAGTAAGGTTTTTAGATCCTGAAAAAGATGAGGATATCAGGAAATCAATACTTTTTTTAAGTCACTTTGTTCATAGCAGCGTTGTTTTCAGGAAAGATGCTTTCTTTTTAGTTGGCGGTTACGATGAAAATCTTGATTATTCTGAAGATCGGGACTTGTGGTTAAAATTAGGAAAGGTTGGTAAATTTTATAATTTTCAGGAATATTTCGTTAATTATTTACAAAGTAAAGCGAGTAGGACTAATCGAAGAGAACAGTTTAAGGTTGCCGCTCTCTTGAGAAAAAAATATAGAAACGACTATTCCAATTATTACCAGGCCGTTTTGTTCAGTTGGCTCTATTTTTTTTATAATTTTTTATTTCTTCGAAAACTATTATATCCAATTTCCCCAAAATTAAGAAAAATCATTTTTGGTATTTTAAAAAAATAATATGAAAAACAAATTAAATTTTAAAATTTCTCCTGAGATTTATCCGCCAGAAAAAGAAAAACAAAATAAAGAAACAATTTGGGAACACTATTTTGCCAGAAAAATTGCTTTTTTAATTACTCCAATTTTTCTGAAACTGAGAGTTTCAGCCAATCAGGTTTCCGTTTTAGCCATTATCACTGGAATTGGAGCCGCCATTTTAATAATAGTAGGGGATTTTTGGATAGTCCTTTTGGGGGCGATTTTAATGCAACTTTGGTTAATTCTTGATAAGGTTGATGGAGTTATCGCTCGTTATAGAAAAACGATTACTTCCTTTGGAGAATTTTTAGAAGAATTTGATGGAGTTGTAATTGCCGCCTTATTTTTTTCAAGTATTGGGGTAGCCGCTTCAAAATTTCCTGGATCTCTACCTTTTTCCTTTCAATTACCGTCTCATCTCTTTATAATTTTTGGGATACTAACTTCTTTCTTTGTTATTTTTAGACATTTAGTATTTAGACATTTTGAAGCAGTTTTTTTAAAAGATAAGGAAACTAAAAGTGCATCTTTATTTACTTCGGGAGCTTTAGCTACTTTCTATAAAATAGCTATTAAATTTTTAGGAATTTATAGCTTAGCTCAACCCCTTTTGATTTTAGCTATAATATTTAATTTCTTGGGTTTATATACTTTGATTTATTTCATAATCCAGGGAGTGGCAATGTTGGCTAATGTAAGTTTCTTGGTTTATAGAGCAAGTAAAATATGATTGAAGATAAAAAAAATAAAGGAGTTGTTTCTTTATTGTTTGAATTCCTTGAGAAAAAGAAAATTCCCTACGCAGTTTTGCGAAATTATCAAACTCTTCCCGAAAAATCTTTACCAGGGTCAGATATTGATATTTTAATAGATGAAAAAAGAAAAAAAGATTACGAATTAATTTTAGCTAAAGCTGTTAAAAATACTCAAAATAAAACTTTCATTCTTTCCAAAACTCATCGTTTCAATTGCCTTTCTTATTTTATTTATCAAAAAACCCCTTTCTGTTTTTCTAGCTGGATAGATGCCTTTACCAAGATTGCCAGCAAGAGCTTTGTTTGGTTAGACAGGGAACTCTTACTTGAAAATCGAATTTGGCACAAAAAAGGTTTTTATATCCTTTCTCCGGGAGATGAGGCAGCAACTCTCTTTTTAAAAGAAATCTTAGCTGGTTTTCCGGTTAAAGAAATGTATCGTTCAAGAATTCAAGATTTGATTAAAGAAGATGAAACTACCTTCATTCAAGTTTTATCAACTCATTTTGGCAAAAAAAATGCTAAGGAAATGAAAAATCTTGCCCTGAAAGGAAAATGGAATGAAGCTTTCAAAAAAAGAAAAAAATGGTGGAAGATTCTAATTTGTAATACTTTCTACCACCGACCGATTAAACAACTTTTTTATTTTTTAAGCTTTTTTTGGGGATACTTTAGGGAGTACTTTTGTTTTCGAAAGGGGATTTTCATTGCTGTCATTGGGCCTGATGGTGGAGGTAAAACTACTATTTGCCGAGGTATTGGCAAGAGAATAGAGTACTTTTTTTTGAAAAAAGTTCATTATTATCATGGTCGCTTTGGTTTTTTCCCGGAATTGAGCAAGCTATATAATTTTTTAATGCCATCTTCTAGTAAAAAATCAATTTCTTCTGATGAAAATTTTAGTAAAGCCCGGGCTTTTCTCCATCTTATTTATTATGGTTTAGAAACTTTTCTCTTCTGGCCCTGGGTTTTCTGGGGAAAAATTCGAGGAAAGGTATTTATTTTCGACCGTTATTTTTATGATTATACCGCCACCAGAACCCATCGTCAGCTTCCTCATTATTTATTTTTGACTATTGCTAAATTTATTCCTCATCCAGATTTGACTTTTATTGTTAATGCTCGGCCAGGGGAAATTCATAAAAGAAAAAAGGAATTGCCGGTGGATGAAATTAAAAGCCAGCTTAGAGTTTTCCAATCTCCCTGGCTTTCTAAACTGACTAGTTGTTCTTTAGTTAATACTGAAGAATCCCGGGAAATGAATTTAGACAAAATAGAGAATAAAATATTAGAATTTTTATCAATTTAAATTTTATGGAAAAATTAGTTTCTGTTATTATTCCTTGTCGGAACGAGGAAAAATATATAGGGAAGTGTCTTGATTCCATAATTGCTAATGATTACCCGCAAGAAAGATTAGAGGTTTTGGTTATGGATGGAATGTCAGAAGATAGAACCAGAGAAATTGTAGAAAAATATACTAAACAATACTCTTTTGTTGGGCTTTTAGAAAATCCCAAAAAAATTACCCCAGCCGCAATGAATACTGGCATTAAAAGTTCAAAAGGGGAAATCATCATTAAGATGGATGCCCACAGCATTTATCAAAAAGATTACATTTCAAAATGCGTAAAACACCTAGAAGAATCAGGAGCTGGTAACGTTGGCGGGGTTTTAAAAACCTTGCCTTCCAAAGATAATATTGTTGCCAGGGCTATAGCTATTTGTTTGTCCCACCCCTTCGGAGCTGGAACTTCTTATTTTAGAACGGGTTCCAAAGAACCAAGAGAGGTAGATACGGTTGCCTTCGGTTGCTATTGGAAAAAGATTTTTGACAAAATAGGACTCTATAATGAAAAGATGGCTAAAATTGAGGATCTTGAATTAAATTATAGATTGAGGAAAGCCGGTGGGAAAATTATGTTATTCCCAGACATCAAAGCTATTTATTATTCTTCTTCAGAAAACCTTAAACAATTCTCTGAACATAATTTTACTGACGGGATTTGGACTACTTATCATTTGAAATTTAGTAAAAGGCTTTTAGTTTCCTGGAGGCATTTAATACCCATGATATTCGTATTGTCTTTACTTTTATTCTTCTCAATTATATTGACATTATATCTTTTAGTCAGTTTTTATTTTTCTTTCAAGGTTGCTTTAAAAGAAAAAGATTTTAGATATCTTTTTATTATGCCGATTTTCTTTACTTCCCGTCATATAGGTTATGGCTTGGGGTCTGTTTGGGGCTTGGTAAAAATTTTAATTTAAAAACAAAATGGAAGAGAGAAAACAAAAAGAAATTGAATACTACGATAAAAAGGCGGAAATTTCCTCAGGCAATGGTGATTTTGAAGGGTTTAAACCTCAAATGCTATCAAGTTTTAAATTCCTTTACAAATTGCTTGGAGATAACTGCCAAGATAAAATAGTTTTAGATTATGGATGCGGTAACGGTGTTCATTCTCTTTTTCCGGTGAAAGCAGGCGCCAAAAAAGTAATTGGCATTGATTTATCAGAAAAATCTTTGGCCATTTGTCGGAAAAAAGCTGAAAGAGAAGGAATTGGAGAAAAGCTGGAATTTCTTAAAATGGACTGTGAAAAAATGGATTTTCCAGATAATTCCTTTGATATCATTCTTGATGGCGGAACTTTTTCTTCTCTGGACTTAAATTTAGTTTATCCTGAATTGGTCAGGGTTTTAAAGCCCGAAGGTATGGTTATCGGTATCGAAACTTTTGGTCATAACCCTTTAACTAATTTGAAGAGGAAAATCAACAAAAAAACCGGCAAAAGGACAGAATGGGCAGAAAGACATATTTTTCAGATGAAAGATTTAAAAAGGGCTGAGGATTATTTTGGTGAAGTTGAAAGCTATTTTTTTCACTTAATTTCCTGGATAATTTTCCCTTTTCTTAATTTGCCGGGTGCTAAAATCTTTTTGGAGATAGGGGAAATAAAAGATAGAATATTATTGAAGATACCATTTTTAAGGAAATACGCATTTAAGGTGGTCTTTATTTTTTCAAAACCCAAAAAAAATGCTTAAACGTTTATTTGATATTATTTTCTCTCTTTTCGGTCTAATTGTTGTTTCCCTCTTTCTTTTACTTTTTAGCATTTTAATAAAAAAAGAATCACCTGGTCCGGCTTTTTATCGGGGGAAAAGAGTTGGGAAAGACGGAAAAGAATTCAGAGTTTTTAAATTCAGGACAATGGTCATGGATGCCGAAAAGAAAGGAGGACCCTCTACTTCGGCTGACGACCCGCGGCTTTTGAAAATCGGTCGCTTGATGAGGAGGTATCAAATAGACGAACTCCCAGAATTAATCAATATTTTAAAGGGTGAGATGAGTTTTGTTGGACCAAGGCCGGAAGTATCCTCTGAGGTAGAATTATATGACGCAGAAACAAAGAGAATAATTTTATCTGTTAAACCAGGACTAACGGATTTGGCGACCTTAGAAAATGTTCATGAAGAAGAAGTATTAAGAGGTGCTAAAGACCCTCATGAGGCCTACCGTAGGCTTATTCAACCCCAGAAGCTTAAATTAGCCAAAGAGTATGTGAAGAGTCGTTCTTTTTGGCTGGATATAAAGATAATTTTAAAAACGCTTAAATCGGCCATTTTCTAAGTTGATTTTTAAAGGGAATTAACGTAAAATACAGGATACTTATGCAGGATTTAGCAAAGGAAATCAGAAGAAAAATTTTAGAAATAATTTATAAAACCAAAAGCCCTCATATTGGGTCTTGTTTTTCTATGGTTGAACTGTTCGTTGCTTTTTACTTTAAAATTTATCGGGACAAAGATAGGTTTGTTTTAAGCAAGGGTCACGGCGTTCCAGCCTTATACTCTGTTCTATTCAAAAAAGGTTTTATCAGCCAAGAGACTTTAGAGGGATTTGCTAAAGACGGCGGAACCTTAGAGCAGCACCCGACCAGAAATCTTTCTCAAGGAATTGAAATAACAAGCGGTTCGCTTGGCCACGGTCTTTCCATTGGCGCGGGAATGGCTTTGGCAGGAAAGTATGACCAGGAGACTTACCGAGTTTTTGTTTATTTAGGTGACGGTGAATTAAACGAAGGTTCTGTTTGGGAGGCAGTCATGTTTGCCAAACATCACCAACTTGATAATCTGATTGCTATTGTTGATTGCAACAAGCTTCAGGCAACGGGGAGAACAAAAGAAATTATAGACTTGGAGCCCTTGGCAGAAAAATGGCGTTCATTTGGCTGGCGGGTTAAAGAAATAGACGGACATAACCTTGAAGAGATCACAGACGCTTTGGAAGGAGTTCCCTTCGACAACGGCAAGCCAAGCTGCCTTATTGCTCACACAATAAAAGGTAAAGGAGTTTCTTTTATGGAAAATAAGGTTGAATGGCACGATAAATTTCCCGATGAGGAGGAATACAAAAAAGCATTGACCGAGCTAAAATGAGAAAAGTTTTTTTCGAAAATTTAAAAGAAATAGCAAGTAAAGACAAAAATATCTTTCTTTTGAGTGCTGATTTAGGTGCGACATTTTTTTCCGACTTCAAAAGTATTGACCCTCAAAGGTTTATTAATGTCGGTGCCGCTGAACAGAATATGATTGGCGTTGGAGCAGGCCTGTCTATGTCGGGTAAAAATGTTTTTTGCTATTCAATAATTCCCTTTTTGATCATGCGCGCCTTTGAGCAGATCAGAATTGACTTATGTTACAATAACTTAGACGTAAAATTGCTTGGCTCAGGCGGTGGCTTGGTTTACGGATTTGAGGGTGTAACCCACCATGCTATTGAAGACATTGCCATCATGCGCTCCTTGCCCAATATGACAGTAGTAGCTCCCGGTGATAATAAGGAGGCTGAATGCTTGGCTAAAGAGTCAGTGAACCATAAAGGGCCGCTCTACATCAGGTTTGGTAGAGATACAAATCCAGTGATTCACGACGATAAATTAGATTTTAAAATTGGTAAAGGAATTATTATAAAACAGGGAAAAGACATTTGCTTGATTTCTGCCGGAACAATGCTTTATCCAGCAAAAGTTGTTTCTGAAAATCTCCAGAAAAATGGTTTGGACGCAGGATTAATAAGTATGCATACGATAAAACCCTTGGATAAAGAGCTTGTTGAAGAATGTGCCAAAAAGTACAAAGCAATATTTACTTTGGAAGACCATAATATTATTGGTGGGCTAGGGTCAGCTGTTGCTGAAGTCTTGGCTGAAACAAAATACCAGGGCCTCTTCAAGAGAATAGGCATACCGGATAGGTATTCCTCTGATGTTGGTAGGCCGGATTATCTTATGGGAAAGTTTGGGCTTGACCCGCAAAATATTACTAATAGTATTTTAAAAGAATATAAAAATGTTTAAGGTTCCATTCGTCGGTTATAAATTACAATATCAAAATTTAAAGCCTGAAATAGATAAAGCAATTCAGGGGGTTTTAGAAAAAGGGGATCTGATTTTGCGTCAAGACGTAGAAGATTTTGAAAAAAATATAGCTTCTTTTCTGGGAGCAAAATATGCGATAGGCGTCAATTCAGGAACTGATGCTTTGATTTTTGCTTTGAAAGCAGCCGGAGTAGGGCCAGGAGATGAGGTAATCACCGTATCTCATACTTTTGTTGCCTCTATAGAATCAATTCATCATTGTGGGGCAATACCTATCCTAATTGAAGTTGGAGAAGATTTTAATATGGATACGGATAAGATAGAGGAAGTAATTACGCCCAAAACAAAAGCTATAATGCCAGTCCATCTTAACGGAAGAGTTTGCGACATGGAGAAGCTGATGGATATTGCTAAAAAACATAATTTAATAGTAATTGAAGATGCAGCTCAAGCCCTAGGAGCTAAGTTTAATGGGAAAATGGCTGGCGTTTTTAGTTTGGCCGCCTGTTTTAGTTTTTACCCAGCGAAAATCTTGGGGGCTTTGGGTGACGGAGGAGCGGTAGTAACTAACGATGAAAAAATTGCTGAAAAAATCCGCCTTTTTAGAGACCACGGACAAAAAACCAAGACCGAAATAGTTTGTTACGGCTGGACTTCCAGGTTAGATAATCTTCAGGCAGCTATCTTAAATGTAAAATTTAAATATTTACCAAAATGGATTGAAAGAAGAAGAGAAATTGCTGAAATTTACAGCAAAGAACTATCCTTTGTCAAAGGAATGGAACTTCCGCCAGCCCCCAATTCAGATGAAAGATATTTTGATGTCTATCAAAATTATGTGATAAAAGCTCAAAAAAGAGACGAATTATTTAATTTCTTAAAAGAAAAAGGGGTGGAGACTTTAATTAAGGACCCGATTGCTGTTCATCATCATCTTAATCTTGGACTTTCTCATTTTCAACTGCCCTATACAGAAAAATTAGCTGGACAGGTAATCTCTCTGCCAATGTATCCTGAGCTAACTCAGGAACAGATTGATTATGTGATAAACTGTCTTAGAGAATTTTACGCAAGAACATGACAAAGATTTTTAAAAAAGTTTTAAACGAAAATAGGAATATTGCAAGATTAATACTTTTTCTAATTGCTGATATAATTTTAATTTCTTTATCAGCTTACTTGGCTTTCATTGTTAGATTTGAGGGACAACCACCTCCTCAGTATTTTTTAAATATTTGGGGAATAATTTTTTTAGCTTTGGTAATCACCATCCCTATTTTTTACTTCTCAAAACTTTATTATTTTGATTGGGATTATGTCAGCACAGAAGAATTAATATCTTTAATAAAAGCTACTTCTTTAAGTTTTTTAATTCTAACTGCTGCCTTTTTTGTTTTGAGAGACCATCCAATTTTTACTGGTTTTCCTCGTTCAGCTCTTTTTATAAGTTATTTCTTTATTTTTATTTTCTGTGGTGGAACTCGTTTTGCTAAAAGAGTTTATTTGCAAATATTTTCAGGCAGGGGAAAGGAAAAAAAAGAAAGAACTTTAATCGTCGGAGCTGGAGATGCTGGCGAACAAATCTTAAGAAGTATTTTAAGTTCAAAATATAGTCCTTATTTTCCAATAGGTTTTATAGATGACAATCCGGCAAAAAAAGGAATATTAATTCATGGCTTAAAGGTTTTGGGCAAAATTAGCGATATTCCTCAGATAGCGAAGGAGAAAAAAGTTGAAAGTTTGATTATTGCCATACCTTCAGCTGGTTCTCAAATAATAAGAAAAGCAGCTGAAGAGGGGTTGAAAGCGGGGTTAAAGAAAATTGAAGAGTTTTCATCAGTCGGAGTTCTTCGGAAGATAGAGATGGAAGATTTATTAGAGAGAAAGCCCGTTGTCTTAGACCAAGTATTAATTGAGAAATTTGTTAAAGGGAAAAGAATTTTAATCACGGGAGCGGCAGGTTCAATTGGTTCTGAGCTTTGTCGGCAGGTAGCTGAATTTAAACCCTCCTCTTTATTGGTTTTAGATCAGGATGAAACTGGTATTTTTAATATTTCAAGGGAAATAAAAGATAAACTTCCAAATTTAAAAATTGTTTCTTTAATAGCTGACATTCAAGATGAAGCAAAAATTGATAGAACTTTTAATGAGTTAAAACCCAATTTAGTTTTTCATGCTGCCGCCTACAAACACGTTCCCCTGATGGAGGAACATCCAGAAGAGGCGGTTAAAAACAATATTTTTGGCACAAAGACAGTTGCTGAAAATGCTTTAAAATATGGGGTAGAAAAATTTATTTTTATTTCTACTGATAAAGCAGTTAATCCAATTTCAATCATGGGGGCAACCAAAAGAGCAGGAGAAATGCTTTGCCAGACCTTAAATCAAAAAAATGCGACCAAGTTTATTTCAGTTCGATTTGGTAATGTTTTGGGTAGTAGGGGAAGTGTCATTCCTATTTTTCAAGAACAAATTAATAAGGGGGGGCCAATAAAAATTACTCATGAAAAAATGAAGAGATATTTTATGACTACTCCCGAAGCTTGTCTTTTGGTCATGACAGCTGGGGCAATGGGCCAGGGCGGAGAGGTATTTGTCTTAGACATGGGAGATCCTGTTAGAATAATTGATTTGGCTGAGGAATTAATTAAACGTTCTGGTTTTAAACCAGAGGAAGAAATTCGTATTGAATATACAGAAACTCGACCTGGAGAAAAATTTTTTGAAGAACTTTTAACTGCTGAGGAAGGAACAATAGCTACCCAGAATCAGAAAATCTTTATGGCTAAACTTTCTAATGTTGACCAAGAGAAATTAAATTCAGAATTGAAAAAATTAAAGCAAGCAGCCTCTAATGGAGAAAAAGAGAATATAATAAAGACCTTAAAAGAACTTATCCCTACTTATGCAAAATGAATCTAAAGGAAAATTAGAAAAAATATATTTAACTATTATTGAATGGGGGATTTATTTAGCATTATTCACCCCATTTATTTTTTTAAGAGAATATTTTTTTCCTTTTGTTGTTCCCAAAACTATTTTTTTCCGAATTATCGTTGATCTTATTTTTATCGCCTACATTTTATTAGCCATCTCTAATCCTAAATATCGACCAAGGATCAATGCTTTAACCATTACTATTACTGTTTTCTTAGCAATACTTGTGTTAACCTCATTTACCGGTATTAATTTTGAGAGAAGTTTTTGGAGCACTTTTGAAAGAATGACCGGGCTTTTAACTTTTTTCCATCTTTATGTTTTTTTCATTATTTTAGCCAGCGTTTTCAGAGAGAGAAAATATTGGGAAAGAATTTTAACTATTTCAATTTTAGTCGGTGTTCTGATCTGTTTTTATGTTTGGACTTCTGGGGAAGCTGTTACTCGGGGAGGGGGAACGCTTGGCAACACTTCTTTTTTGTCAGCTTATTTGCTCTTTGATATATTTTTTGCCATAATTTTACTTTTTATAAAAAAAGGATGGTGGAAAATTTGTTATGGATTAAGTTTAGTAATAATGCTCTCAGCTTTCTTTTTTAATCAAGAGCCCACCCAGGGCGCAATTGGACCATTTTTTGGAGGGCTTTTTCTTTTAGCCTTGGGTTATATGGTATTTTCTGGGAAGAAGTTATTAAAAAGATTGGCGCCAATGGTATTAATTTCGGTAGTTTTAATAGGAATAGGGCTTTCCCAAACTAATTTTTTCAACGAGAACATCATTGATCTTGAAGATGTTCCCGGTCGGGATCGAGAAATAGTTTGGCAGATGGGAGTTGAAGGTTGGCAAGAAAAATTTTGGTTAGGTTGGGGTCCAGAAAATTTCAATATCCCTTTTGTTAAATATTTTAATCCGGAATTACCCGCTACCGGAGATATTTGGTATGACCGGGTTCACAATATTGCTTTAGATATGGCTGTTGCTTCAGGAATTATTGGTTTAATCAGTTATTTAGCTATTTTTGGGGTTGCCATTTTTGGATTACTAAGAATTTGCTCCAAAGTAGTTGAAAAGAAGAATATCTTTTTTCCCTTGGGGATGGCTTCTCTTTTATTGGTTTATTTTGCCCAAAATATCTGGGTTTTTGATATGATCTCCAGTTATATGATATTCTTTTTAAGTTTAGCTTTCATCAACTTTTTAATTGAGGGCGAAAAACCAGAAATGGTACCAGAGAAAGAATTAAAAAGAGGAGGATATTATTCATTCATAGGAGCTTTATTAATAATTGTTACTATTTTTACTCTTTATTTTGGAAACGTTCAGTCAGCCAGGGCTTCAAAATTTACTGTCCAGGGTCTTTTTTATCCTTTGGAACAATCTATTACTGCTTTTCAAAAAGCCCTGGAGGTATCTCCAATGTCAAAATTTGAAGTTCCAGAGCAGCTTTCCAGAAGAATTATCAATCTAGCTTCTCAGTCAGACCAAAATAAAGAACTTTTAGAAAAAGGATTTGGGTTGGCTGAAGAAGAATTAAAAAGAAGTATTAGCCAAAGTCCTTTGGATTTCCGGACCTATTTGTTTTTGGGTAAATTTTATAATAACCTTTATCAATTTACCAATGATCAAAAAAAACTTGACTTAGCCGAAGAAATCTTAAAAGAAGCGGCTGAACTTAGTCCCAAGAATCAACAGGTCTATTGGAGCTTGGCTCAAACTCGACTTTTCCAAGGAAGGCAGGAAGAGGGCATTGAGTTTCTACAAAAAGCGGTTGATTTAGACCCCCAATTCAGATCATCCCGTTGGTATTTAGCTTTAACTTATAAGATAGCTGGGAAGTATGAGTTAGCCCTGTCAGAAGTGAAGGAGGCTGAAAGATTAGGTTTTAACTGGAAAGGAAATTTAACTAATTTAAAACAAGTAATTGAGATTTATAAATCTTTGGGTGATAATAATAATTTAATACCACTTTATCAGAAAGCCATCGAACTTGATTCAAAAGACTATCAACTTTGGGCTAATTTAGCTGATGCCTACGCCAAGTTAGGAGAAAGAGAAAAAGCAAAAATGGCTGCTGAAAAAGTTTTGGAGCTAAAACCTGAAATGGCTCCTCAAATTGAAGAATTCTTAAAAGGATTAGGTTATTAAACCAACCTTGACATTTACCATTTAATTTGCTAGTATCTAATTAGTGAGTATTCCCAATAGGGAACTTTGCTAAGTCGCAGGCCCCACTCGAGCGGGGCCTGTTTTTTTTAGATAATTTTGCTAAACTGAAACTGGGTCGGGAGGATAGTACTCACTAAAGACTTAGATAGGAGTTAACTCTCCCGGCCCTTTAAAGATGAATTTTAGAA
>SDBU01001697.1_pt1 | contig 30666 bp, 28 predicted proteins | sample 2277071 | NCBI WGS metagenome assembly SDBU01 (sample SAMN10397929, study PRJNA504765) | marine sediment metagenome | isolation source: marine sediment core GS08_GC12, 126 cmbsf | place: Arctic Ocean: Gakkel Ridge, Loki's castle | collected 2008 | reverse complement strand
GACAAAAGTTTCTTGATTTCTGACGGTTTAATAGACGCTGAGGAATAGACCTGGTAAAGCTTTGCCGATTTTTGGGCTTTTTGAAGCTAATATATTACAAATGCACACGAACCTAACTACCTACCACGAAATCGCGAAAGTTAGAAGACACGAAGAAACAAAAAATCCTCTGACATGATTAACAGGATTATTATGTAGTAGCAGAGTTTACTCTGCTTATTGTAGGGGCTTGATTCATCAAGCCCATTGTTTCGGGTTCAATAAATTGAACCCCTACATTGACGAGCAAGCTCGTCCACTACGTTTTTGTTATGTTTTAATCCTGTCAATCCTGTCAAAAATTAATTATTTCGTGCTTTCGTGTCTTCGTGGTAAAACATTCTGTAGTTTATTCACTTTTTATCAATTTATACACAGCATCCAATTTTTTTCTAATCTTCTCGGATGGTTTGAGTTCAAGCGACCTTGCAAAAGCGGCAAGAGCATCTAGATAGAGTTTTTTTTTGCAATAAACCTCCCCTAAATGTTCATAAATCTCCGGGTCTTTCTCCAAATCAGCCGCTTTTTCCAGAAAAATTCTTGCTTTTTCAGTTTTTCCCATTTTGAAATAGACCCAACCCAAACTGTCCAGATAGGCACCATTATTCGGTTCTAATCTGATTGCTTTTTTTACCAATTTTTCTGCTTCTTTCAGGTTAACACCTTCTTCGGCATAGAGGTAACCAAGATAGTTTAATGCCAGATGGCTATCAGGGTCTAATTTTATCGCCTGCTTCAAATGGTTGACTGCCCCTTCCCTTTGCTTCTCTTTATCCAGAATCAGGGCGAGATAAAAATGGACAGTGCTATTGTTCTCCTGGGAAAGAGATTTTGTCAGCAGAAGTTTGGCTGAATCAAAATTTTCCTCCTGGTAGTAAATAAATGCCAAACTGCAGCAAATCTGCCAATCTTTAATTCCCAAATTTACTGCTTCCTCCAGAACTTTTTTTGCCTCTTCTCTCTCGTTTATCTCCAGATAGAGCCGCACCAGTTGTTGATAGATGAGAGGATTCGTTTTGTCCAGATTTAAAACTTTTTGATACTGGGCAATTGCCCTATAATATTTCTTTCGTTTCTCATAAATGATGGCAAGTGCAAGGCGCGCCCTCACAAAATTTGGCTGGAGTTCTATTGCTTTCTCCAGTTCCCTTTCCGCTGCATCCTCTTGATTAGATTGTTCTAAGAGAAGCCCATAGTTATAGTGAAGGATGCCATTCTCCGGGAAAAAAGATGTGCTTTTCCGATAGAATTGGATGGCTTTGGGAAAATTTTTTCCCCGGGCATAAAGGTCAGCAAGAATAAGATAGGAAGAAGGGTCTTCGGGAAACGATTGCACTAATTTTTCATATTGCTCTATTGCTAAATTCACCTTCTTTTGCATAAGATAAAGAATTGCCAGCCCCTGAAGTGCTTTCTTGTTCCCCGGCTCTTTTTTCAAAGCAAGGAAAAGGAATTTTTTTGCTTTTTTTAAAGAACCCGTCTTTAGATAGGTGGTGCCCAATTTACGCAGGATTTCTGCCGAAGAAGGGTCACTGGTAAAAGCCCTCTGGTAACAAGAAATGGCCTCTTTGCTCTTCCCTTCATTTTCATAAAGCAGCCCCTGACAATAAAGTTTATAGGCGCTGTCCTGATTAAGATAGGTTTTACCTACCGCACAGCCATAAAAAAAAGTAAAAGAAAGGAAAAACAAAAGAATTATCTTTTTCAATTTATTTTTCTCACCAAAACGAGGAAAGTTTCTGTAGCGTGCCTTGTAAATCTGTGAGCGGGCACGGTGTCTGCCGAAGGCAGACGAGCGAGCAGATTTACAGAGTGAAATCAAACTCGCTGGGTTTGATGAACGTGCCGCTTAAGAAAACTTTCCGAGTTTATCGTTTTCGTTTCTTATGCCTTTGGGCACGTAGTTTCTTCTTTCTCTTATGCTTGGACATCTTTGCTTTTTTTCTCTTCTTTCCACAAGGCATTTTTTCTCCTTAACAGATAACCTTATTCAATGGATATTCAATAATTCCCTGACCACCAACCTCTTTAAGCCGGGGAATGAGCTCCTTCACTTCTCTCTTATCGATAATTACCTCTACCGCACACCAGCCCTTTTCGCTCAAGGAGGAAATAGTTGGTTTACGCAAAGCGGGCAAAATGGAAAGGAGTTTTTCCAGTCCCTTTTCTTTAATGTTGAGCTTCAATCCCGCCTTTCCCTCGGCTAATAAAGCACCTTCTAAAAGCAGCGCAACGTTAGAAATTTTTTTTCTTTTCCAGGGATTCTGCAAACTATCTTTGTTGGCAATAAGTCGTGTGGTGGACTCCAAAATAATTTCAATAATCCTTAAGTTATGGGCAGAAAGCGTCGCCCCGGTTTCGGTAAGTTCACTGATTGCATCAACTAATTTACCGGCCTTGATTTCGGTGGCACCCCAGGAAAATTCCACCTTTGCCTTTATCCCCTTTTTCTTTAAATAATCTCTGGTAACATTGACCAGTTCAGTAGCAATTGTCTTTCCCTCTAAATCGGAAATTTTCCTGATTTTGGAATCTCCGGGGACGGCAATTACCAATTTCATCGAGCCGGGACCGCGTTTGGTATAAGGGAGTTCTTTTATTTCCCTGACCTTTGCTCCCGTCTCCAAAATCCAATCCTTCCCTGTAATTCCTGCATCAAGAGCCCCTTTCTCCACATAACCGGCTATTTCCTGAGCCCTGATTAAAGAAAGTTCCAATTGCGGGTCATCTGCAGAGACCAAATAGGACCTCTCCTCCAGCTTTAACTCAAAACCAGCTTTTTTGAAAAGTTTGAGAGTAAAATCCTGTAAACTTCCTTTCGGTATTCCAATCTTTAATTTATTCATTTCAATACAACCTTTAACCACAAAATTTCACAGAAATGTCATTGCGAGAAGTCCGCCTGAAGCGGACGACGTGGCAATCTCACACTTCTTGAGATTGCTTCGCTATCGCTCGCAATGACAGACTGCGCTATTATCCGTGTTCATCTGTGGTTATATTATTTCTCTTCGGAGAAAACCCCTATCTTTCTGTATTTCTCGTAACGTAATTCAAGAAGTTGTTCAACAGGTATCTGATTTAATCTTTTCAAAGAATTTTTTAGGCACTTTCCGACATTCTCAATTGTCTCTTCCTGGTTATGATGCGCCCCTCCTAATGGCTCGGCAATAATTTCATCGATAATCTTCATCCGTAGAAGGTCAGTGGCAGTAAGTTTTAATGCCTTTGCCGCCTCCTTTTTTGCATCCTGACTCTTCCAGAGAATCGCGGCACAACCCTCAGGAGAAATAACCGAGTAGATACTATTTTCCAGCATTAAAACGTAATCTGCCACCCCAATGCCCAGCGCACCACCACTGCCCCCTTCACCAATAACGATACAAATAATAGGCGTGCGCAGAGAAGAAATTTCCATTAAGTTCCTGGCAATGGCTCTCGCCTGGCCTCTTTCTTCTGCCTCTATCCCGGGATGAGCGCCCGGGGTATCAATTAAGGTCACCACAGGGATATGGAAGCGTTCAGCCAATTTCATCAAACGCAATGCTTTCTGATAACCCTCTGGATGAGCCATTCCAAAATTTCGTGCCAGATTTTCCTTGGTATCCCTTCCCTTTTGCTGTCCGATAACAACTATACTTTTACCACCAAATTTACCCAGACCACCGATGATGGCGGGGTCATCTCCCATACATCTGTCTCCGTGAATTTCTACAAAATCCTCAATCAAGACCCCTACATAGTCCATTGTATGTGGACGATTACTACATCTTGCCAACTCCACCTTCTGCCAGGGGGAAAGGTTGGAAAAAACCGCTTTTTTTCTTTCTTCCAATCTTTTTCGCAATTTTGTCAGTTTTTCACTATAGTCAAGATGTTTTTCCTTTCCTATTCTCTCCAACCTTGCAATCGCTTTTTCAATCTCAACGATTGGCTTCTCAAATTCTAAACTTCCCATAATCTTTTTATTCTATCCACGAATGCACACGAATAAAACCACAATTCAAAATTAAAAATGTAAAACTAAAAATTAGAGTATTTATTTCTTTTAGTATTCATTCGTGTTAATTCGTGGTTATGTTTAAATGATTTTCGGGACTTTAAAATAACCATCCTTTTTCGCCGGTGCATTGGCTAAAGCAGTTTTCTGGTCTAACCCTTTACGTACCCTATCCTCACGGAAGCGATTAACCGCCGACAAAATATGGGCGGTTTCCCTAACATTCTGCGTAGATAAACCTTTCAATTTCTCCACATAAACTAAAATTTCTTCCAAATCCTTTTGATAGTTCTCTATCTCATCTTCCTTCAATTTAATCTTTGCCAGGCGACTAACATACTTTATATCCTCTCCGGTAATTTTCATCCTGGTGTTATTTTACCATTTTTTTTTAAAAAGTCAATTTTTGACATTCCGTCCCATTTTGCGTATAATCAAAAGATAATGACTGAACTAAAAAGGCAATTAGAAATTATCCGAAAAAATAGTGTGGAAGTCCTGCCGGAGAAGGAACTGGTTGAAAAACTAAAACGTTCCCTGAAGGAGAAAAAACCTCTAAGAATTAAATACGGAATCGACCCTACCGGTTCTGAGATTCATCTCGGGCACACCGTCCCCATCAGAAAATTAAAGGAACTTCAGGATTTGGGACACCAGATTATTTTTCTTGTTGGTGACTTTACCGCAACTATTGGTGACCCTACCGGCAGAAACGAAACTAGGCCAATCCTTTCCAAAAAACAAATCGAAGAAAATCTTCTCGGTTATAAAAAGCAAATCGGAAAAATTCTCAATCTAAAGAAGACCGAATTTCGTTACAATTCGCAGTGGCTCGCAAAACTCAAGTTAGAGGAACTGCTAAAACTTGCCAAAAATTTTACCATCGCCAGGATTTTAGAGCGAGACGATTTCTTTTTAAGGTATAAAAGCGGTAAGCCAATTTTTATGCAGGAGTTCTTGTATCCTTTAATGCAAGGATACGATTCGGTAATTTTAAATAGCGATGTTGAGGTTGGAGCAACCGAGCAGAAATTCAATCTTCTTGCCGGTAGAAGTTTGCAAGAATCCTTGGGAAAAGAACCCCAGGTAATCATTACAATGCCTGTTTTAGAGGGAACGGACGGCAAAAAAAAGATGAGTAAAACCTACAATAATTACATTGGTGTTAACGAGAAACCGGAAGAAATTTATGGGAAGTTGATGTCTATCCCTGATTCTCTGATAGACAGATATTTTTGCCTTCTCACTGATTTACCAGGGTACGAAAGAGTAATAGAGAAATTAAGGGGCAATCCTCTCCTGGCAAAGAAAAAACTGGCTAACTCTATTGTAGAAATGTATCACGGCAAGGAAAAGGCAGAAAAAGCGGAAAAACATTTTGAAACAGTTTTTCAGAAGAGAGAAATCCCGGAACAAATACCTGTTTTTACAATAAAAAAAGGCGATTTAAAAGAAGGGAAAATTTGGATTATAAAATTACTTTGCTTAACAAAATTATCTACTTCCCATAGTAATGCAAAACGTCTCATTCTACAGAAAGCGGTTTCCTTGAACGGAGAAATTATCACCAACCCGGATTTAGAAATTGAACCAAAAGAGGAAACAATTTTAAAGGTTGGAAAACGTCATTTCGTAAGGGTGAAGATTGTAAAATGAAAGATAACGTGGGAGACATCTCCTGATGTCGACATCGGAGTAGCGAGACTTGTCTCGCGCAGAGCAAGCTCTGCTACTCCAGGGTCTGGAGACCTTTCCCACAAAATTGAGAATATAAGTTGAATAGTCGGGAGAAATGCTATGAATAATAAAGGAATATCTTGGTTCAAAAAAGCACGTTTTGGGATGTTTATTCACTGGGGCTTATATTCCATCCCTGCCAGAGGGGAATGGGTAATGAATGTAGAGCAAATTCCGAATAGAGAATATGCCCAATTAGCAAAACAATTTAATCCCTGGAAATTTGATGCCGAAAATTGGGTTAAACTGGCCAAAGAGGCGGGAATGAAATACATCGTCTTAACTACCAGACATCATGATGGGTTCTGTCTCTTTGACAGTAAGGTTTCTGACTTTACCTCGGTTAAGTCCGCGACAAAAAAGGATTTTGTTGCCGAATACGTTAATGCCTGCAGAAAATATAGGATGAGAATAGGATTTTATTATTCCCTGATGGATTGGTCTCATCCTGAGTATCAGAATAGTATGGAGAAGAAGAGTCCTGTTTCGTCTCAGTTTATTAAATATTTCCAGGACCAGGTCAAAGAGTTATGCACCAACTACGGCAAGATTGACCTTCTCTGGTTTGATGGAGAATGGGACCACACAATTAAGCAATGGCAATCGGAAAAGTTAGTTAAAATGATTCATAAACTTCAACCGGAAATTTTAATTAATGACCGATTGGGAACTGAATCCAGGGGAAATCTTGGAGATTTTGGAACGCCGGAGCAGTATATCCCTACCGCATTCCCGGAAAGTTCCGCTCCTTCTCGCCCCTGGGAATCCTGTATGACGATGAATGATAACTGGGGTTATTCAAAAGGAGATAAAAACTGGAAAACAACCAGGCAATTGATGATGAATCTAATCCGTTGTATTTCCGGGGATGGCAATTTTCTGCTTAATGTTGGTCCCAAAGCAGATGGCACTATACCTGTCGCTTCGGTAAACCGGCTTAAGGAAATCGGGAAATGGATGAAAGAGAATAATGACTCCATTTATGGCTGTGGAAAGGCACCTTTTGGCGGAGGGATGGTTGGTTTAACTGCCGCAAAAGATAATAAGGTTTATCTTCACGTCTTCCGCTGGCCAGGAGAAAAGATTTGCCTTGCCGGAGTAAAGAATAAAATAAAATCCGCCTATCTTTTGGCGAGCAATAAAAAGATCTCTGTTTCCCAGAAAAAGGAGCGACTTTTCATCCAAGGCCTACCCCAAAAAGCCCAAGATGATATTGATACGGTTATTGTGTTAAAACTGGATAGGAGAAAAAATGGCTAATTTAAAAGATATGAAAATGAATCCACCAGAGAATAGATTATGTGGTGAATTGCCTAAGATTGGTATTCGCCCGACAATCGATGGACGCAGAAAGGGAGTCAGGGAATCCCTGGAAAAACAGACGATGAACATGGCAAAATCCGCAGCGAAATTTTTAACAGAGAATTTAAAACACAGCAATGGAATGCCGGTTGAATGCGTGATTGCCGATACCTGCATCGGGGGAGTTGCCGAGAGCGCTAGAACTGCCGAGAAGTTTACTCAAAAAGGTGTTGGTCTTTCCTTAACCGTCACTTCATCATGGTGCTACGGCGTAGAAACAATGGATATGGACCCACTTATTCCCAAAGCCATCTGGGGGTTTAATGGCACGGAGCGCCCTGGGGCGGTTTACCTTGCCGCGGTTTTAGCCGGACACAATCAGAAAGGACTCCCGGCTTTTGGTATCTATGGCAAAAACGTTCAGGAAAAAGATGATGTTAGTATTCCAAAGGACGTTCAGAAGAAACTTCTTCGATTTGCCAAAAGTGGTTTAGCGGCAGCGACAATGAAAGGAAAGTCATACCTATCCATAGGCAGTGTCTCTATGGGTATCGCCGGCTCTATTGTGCAGCCTGCCTTTTTTCAGGACTATCTTGGAATGAGGAACGAGTTTATTGATATGATTGAGCTTATGCGCAGAATAGATGAGCAGATATACGATAAAGAGGAATATACAAGAGCGCTTAAATGGACGAAAGAAAATTGCCGAGAGGGGAAAGATAACAATAGCACAAAAATACAAAAGACCAGAGAGCAAAAGGATAAGGATTGGGAATTCATCATTAAGATGACCCTTATTGTTAGGGATTTAATGATTGGTAATTCTAAACTTGCCGAACTTGGGTTTGGTGAAGAAGCAGAAGGGCACAATGCCATTCTTGCCGGTTTCCAAGGACAGAGACAATGGACCGACCATTTCCCCAATGGTGACTTTATGGAAACCATCTTGAACTCTTCCTTTGACTGGAATGGCATCAGAGAAGCATTCATTCTTGCTACAGAAAATGATTCGCTTAATGCTGTTTCAATGTTGTTCGGCCATCTTCTCACCGGCACGGCGCAAATTTTCTCCGACGTTAGAACCTACTGGAGTCCGGAAGCGGTAAAGCGTGTTACCGGAAAGGAATTAACCGGGGCGGCTAAAAACGGGATTCTTCATCTCATCAACTCCGGCTCAACCACCCTGGATGGAACAGGACAGCAATCCATTAATGGCAAACCGGTGATGAAGCCCTTCTGGGAAATCAGCCCTGAGGAGGTTGGCAAGTGCCTTGATGCCACAAAATGGAGACCGGCAAACATTGAGTATTTTAGAGGTGGGGGTTTCTCTTCTAATTTTCTCACTAAAGGCGGGATGTCGGTGACAATGTCCAGAATAAACATTATCAAAGGGCTGGGACCAGTCCTTCAAATTGCCGAAGGAGAGACGGTGGATTTGCCAAAAGATGTGCATAAAATATTAGATGAACGAACCGACCCTACCTGGCCAACCACCTGGTTTGTGCCAAGATTAACCGGAAAAGGTCCTTTTAAGGATGTCTATTCGGTAATGAGAGATTGGGGGGCTAATCACGGCGCAATCAGTTACGGACATATCGGAGCGGATTTGATTACCCTGGCTTCCATCCTGCGCATCCCTGTATGCATGCACAATGTTCCCGAGGAAAGAATCTTTAGACCTAGCGCCTGGAATGCTTTTGGTATGGAGTTAGAGGGAGCAGATTTCAGGGCCTGCAGCAATTTTGGTCCATTATATGGGAAAAAATAAAATCATTGGGGCATTGGATATTGGCGCCTCCGGGGGGAAATTTATCGTCGGAATTTTTGGTAAAGGTAAATTTTCCACTAAAGAAATATATCGTTTCAAAAATAAGCCAATAAACCTTTATCTCAAGCAAAAAAACAAAAACATTCATAAAATATATTGGAACGTTCTCTCTATCTATGACGAACTCATTACCGGATTAAAGAAACTAAAAGATTTCGGGATAGACCATTTAGATTCACTGGGGATAGATGCCTGGGGAACGGATGGGGGCTGCTTTAATAAATACGGAGAAATCATTGGCAGGGTGCATAATTACCGGGACCATCGGTTGGATAAAATCAGGGACGAGTTATTTAAAATTATTCCCGAGAGAGAACTTTTTGAATTAACCGGAATTCCCAGTCATCCCTTCAACGAGATAAATCAGTTATTCTGGCTGGTGAAAAAAAGACCCTCTCTTTTAGAAGCAACGAATTTTTTCCTCCCCATTACCAGTATCTTTTATTATTACCTATGTGGAGCACGTATCTGTGAATATACTTGGGCTTCTACCACGCAACTTTTAGAGCCCTTCAAAAAAAACTGGCATAAAAAGGTTTTTGAAAAACTTAAAATTCCTCTCTCTATTATGCCCAAAATTGTTATGCCCGGAACAAAAATTGGTGTTTTGCATCAAGAAATAGCAAATGAGGTTGGACTAAATCGATTTGAAATTATCGCTACCGCTGCCCACGATACCGCCTGCGCCTATGCCGCCGCACCAATAGAGAAGGAAAAGGATTCCTTAATTATCAGTTCTGGTACCTGGTCTTTGGTAGGAAAGTTAGTTCCTTCTCCCTTGATTAATGAAAAGGTACATCAGAACCATTTTACCAATGAAGGCGGGGTTGGAAACATCCGTTTTCTCAAGAACGTAATGGGAACCTGGCTCATTCAGGAGTTACGTAGGAAATGGAAAGAGGAGGACAAAAGAGAACTTTCCTGGGATGAAATTGTCCAGATGGCTAAAAAAGGAGAAAAATTTTTCTCTTTTATCGACCCGGATGATACTTTATTCTATAACCCCGAGGATATGGAAACCGAAATCAGAAAATTCTGTAAAAAAACCAAACAGAGAATCCCCCAAAATAGAGAAACAATTTTAAGAATTGCCTATGAATCTTTAGCCCTCAAATACCAATTAACCAATGCAATGATTGAGGAGATTACAGGCAAGAAAAATAGGTCTGTTTATATAATTGGCGGTGGAGCAAAGAATTCTCTGCTTAATCAGTTTACGGCAAATAGCACCGGCTTACCGGTTATTGCCGGTCCTATCGAGGCAACCGCAATCGGAAATATCCTAATTCAGGCAAAAACCTTGGGGATAATAAAGTCCATAAATGAAGCCAGAAAATTAATTAAGGATTCTTTCCCCCTTTCCTATTATAAGCCCAAAGATACTCTTCCCTGGAGAAAAGCAACAAAAGAGTTTAAAAAAGAGGTGAAAAATGAAACGAATTAGAATTGGTTTGATTGGCTATAAATTTATGGGTAAAGCCCATAGTAATGCCTACCGTCAGGTGGGCAGATTTTTTGAACCCGCTGCAATCCCGATAATGAGAGCAATCTGTGGAAGAAATGAAAAGAATATAAAGGAGGCGGCTGAAAAATTTGGCTGGGAAAGTTATGAGACAGATTATAAAAAACTTATAAGAAGGGATGACATCGATTTGATCGATATCACTACTCCTAATAATTCCCATTCTGAAATTGCTATCGCTGCCGCTGAAGAAGGGAAGGATATTTTTTGTGAAAAACCATTGGCAATGAATTTAGTCGAAGCAGAGAAAATGCTAAAGGCAGTGAAAAAAGCAGGAGTAAAGCATATGATTGGTTTTAATTACCGGCGGGTGCCGGCAATTGGCCTTGCCAAAAAATTAATCAAGGAAGGAAGAATTGGGGAAATTTACCACTTCCGTTCCACCTATCTGCAGGATTGGATTATTGACCCCAAATTCCCATTAAATTGGCGGTTTCAAAAAAAGATTGCGGGAAGCGGCGCTCTGGGTGACCTTTTAGCCCATCAGATTGACTTGGCCAGATATTTAGTGGGAGAACTAAGAGGGGTTATCGGGATGGACAAAACCTTTATTAAGGAACGGCCTATTTCTTTAGAGGCAGATGGACTTACGGGAAAGGCGGGCAAAACAAAAGGAAAGGTCACCGTAGATGATGCCACCCTGTTTTTAGCAAAATTCAAGAATGGCGCTCTTGGTAGTTTTGAAGCCACCAGAGTTGCTCCGGGAAGAAAGAACTATAACCGGATAGAAATCAACGGAAGCGAAGGAAGCATCATCTTTAATCTTGAGCGGATGAACGAACTTGAATTTTTCTCGCGAAAGGATTTATCTTATGCCCAGGGTTTTCGCACCATTTTGGTTACCGAAAGCGAACATCCCTATATCTCCGCCTGGTGGCCCCCGGGACATACACTTGGCTATGAGCACACCTTTATCCACCAGGTCTATGATTTGATGAACGCTTTAGCAGAAGATAAAATGCCTTGTCCGAATTTCTATGATGGGGTAAAATGTCAGGAGGTTCTGGAAGCGGTGGGTAAATCTATAAAAGAAAAAGGTTGGATAAAGATAGAAAATTTAGGATAAGAGGAGGAGAAAATGGCGAGACCAATAACTTTGTGTACAGCCCAATGGGCCGACTTGCCTCTTGAGACAGTTTGCCAAAAAGCGGAAAAAATTGGGTTTGATGGATTAGAACTTGCATGTTGGGGTGACCATCTGGATGTTTTTAAGGCAGCTACAGATAAAAAATATTGTGAAGATAAATTGAAACTTCTGGATAAATACCATCTTAAATGCTGGGCTATTTCTAATCATCTTGCAGGTCAGCTGGTTTGCGACCCCAATAATGACCGTCGCTCTGATGCTTTCGCTCCCAAGGAATGCGCAGGAAATTCGGAAAAGAAACGCGAATGGGCTATTACATCGATGAAAAACAGTGCTATCGCAGCTAAAAATCTTGCTATCAAGGTAGTAAATGGTTTCACCGGTTCATCCATCTGGCATATGTGGTATTCCTTTCCTCCTGTAAGCGAAGAGATGATTGAGGTTGGGTTCCAGTATTTCCAGGATATGTGGACACCTATTCTTGATGTTTTTGAAGAAAATGATGTAAAATTTGCCCTTGAAGTTCACCCCACAGAGATTGCCTTTGATCTAATTACAGCCAAACGGGCTCTGGAGAAAATCAATGGTCGTAAGGCATTTGGATTTAATTTTGACCCGAGCCATCTCTACTGGCAGTTTATCAATCCGGTCAAGTTTATCGAGGCCTTCCCTGATAGAATTTATCATGTGCATATGAAGGATGCTATTAGAACTCTGGATGGAACAAATGGAATTCTCTCCAGTCACCTCAATTTTGGTCAACCTAACAGGGGCTGGGATTTCAGGTCTCTGGGACGCGGAGGTGTGGATTTCGAAGAAATCATCCGTGCCCTCAACAGAATTAAGTATACCGGTCCTCTAAGCGTAGAATGGGAAGATTCCTATATGAATCGCGAAAGTGGGGCACAAGAAGCATTTGAATTTATTAAAAGATTGGATTTTATTCCTTCAGAGGCATCCTTTGATGCCGCATTTAATAAATAAACTTCGTGAGAACTGGCTGCGCAGGATAAATCCTGCGACTACCTGTAAATTATTGAAGCGATTAAAAAGATTAAAGAAAATATCAGTGAACTTTTATAAAAAGATAAAATTATGAGAAAAACTTTAATTATGTTGGGTGGGAAATTTCATTCCTTTGATTCCTGCGGGAAAATTTTGGGAGATTTTCTAAAGGAAAGAAAGGTATGCGAACCTATTTTGACAGATGACCGAAATGTATTCAAAAATTTGAGGTGCTTGCTACTGGCATCTGGCAAGCCAAGGAGCATCCGCTTGCTTATGTTCGGCATTATGGCAATGGAGGCGCCTTCGGTATGGGCAAGTACCATGGTGATTTCATCTCCAGGACCCCCGGGCTTAAACTCACCGCCATCTGTGATGTAGATGAAAAAAGATTGGAGGTTGCGCAAAAAGATTATCCCGGGATTAAAATCTATAGTAAAATAGAAAAGATGCTTTCCGATTTTCATAAGCGGCTCTGGTATGATGTGACCAACAAAGACCAGTGCCAGGCGATTGTCCGCTTTGATGGAGGCAGGTATGCCGAATTCCAAACCTCTGCTATTGCGGCTATTGGAAAACCAAAGTGGCGAATCTTAGGGACCAAAGGAGCTTTAAGCATTAATCACGGCGAAGAAGATATCAGGGTAATCAGCTTTATCCATGGTTCCCGGGAAGAACTAAAGGTCCCTTTTATGCAAAGTAGTAGCTGGGATAATTATTACATTAAGATTGCCGACCATCTTTTAACCGGAGAGCCGTTAGCCGTGACTGCGGACTCTGCCCGCAGAGTAATTACCGTATTCGAATTAGCCGAGAAATCAGCTAAAAGTGGCAAGGTTCAGCCGGTTCCGTATGAAAAATAGAAGAAATAAAAGATGAAGATAAGATTGGGAATAAATGCGGCTTTTGCGGCCTGCCGTTATCCTGAACCGGAGGTCTGGCTGAAAATTGTGGGGGAAGAACTAAATTTAAGGCATACCCAATTTTTCTCCGATTTGATTGACCCCAAGGTTGAAGAAAAAACAAAAAATAAACTTTGTCGGCAAACCAAAAAAGCGGCTGAAAAGTATAATGTTTCCATCCACAGTTTATTTACGGGAACCGCTCCCCATTGGAGTCATTTTCTTCTGCATCCGAATCAAGGAATGAGAAAGGATGCTAACGGCTGGTGGGAAAATTATATCAAAATGGCACCCTTGTTAGGGGCAAAAGCAATCGGAAGTTTCCTCGGTTCATTCTCCGTCCGGGATTCACAAAATCCGAAAAGAAAAAAACTTCTGACCGAAGAATTGGTTAAAACCTGGCATCATTTTGCTCATCTGGCTAAAAAAGAGGGCCTGGAATATCTGATGTTCGAACCGATGTCCGTTCCCCGGGAAATGCCCTGCACAATGAGAGAAACCGAGAAACTCTATAGAAAACTGAACGAAAATGCGGTTCTTCCCACAAAATTGTGCCTTGATGTCGGGCATGGAGCTGCAATCTCAGGAACAAAAGAGGACAAAGACCCTTATGCCTGGATTAAACGTTTCGGTTCCCGCGCTACAGTTATTCACATCCAGCAGACCGATGGAAAATCAAGCAAACACTGGCCATTTACAAAAAAATATAATAAAATTGGCATAATAGAAGGAGAAAAGATTTTAGAAGCAATAGATGCCTCGGGAGCAAAGGAGCTTCTTCTGGTCATCGAGGTCTTCCATTCATTCTTTGAACCGGCAGAATACGAGGTTCTGTATGATTTGAAAGAAAGTGTTGCTTATTGGAGAAAATGGCTAAAAGAATGAGGAGATAAGGAATTATGAATAAAGAATCAAAATTGGCGATCAACAAAGGAGAAAGGACCGTTCCGGAAGGAATGATTAAGAACTGGCCTCCGATTGATGATGTGGACAGGAAGTATGTGCTTGCTTCATTAGAAGGAACCAATCATGCTTTTGGTCCAAACTGCACCGCTTTGGAAAAGGAATTTGCGGCATGGAATGGAAATAAATACGCCATTACTACTAACAGCGGCACTGCTGCCCTTCATATGTCTGTCGTCGCCTGCGGTTGTGGAGCAGGAGACGAAGTTATCGTTCCTGCTTATTCCTGGTCTTCAAGCGCAACCTGTATCCTTCATCATAACTGCATTCCCGTTTTTGTTGACATTGATTATGATACAATGAATATCGATACCAAAAAAATCGAGGCAGCCATTACCAAAAAGACAAAAGCCATTCTTGTAGTTCATCTTCATGGTCTTGCGGTAAATATGGATGAAGTGAATTATATTGCCAAGAAATACAACTTAAAAGTCATTGAAGATGCTTGCCAGGCAATTGGCGCTGAATTCCAAGGTAAAAAAACCGGTTTATTGGGAGATTGTGCCGCTTTTAGTTTTAACCAGAATAAATGCTTATGTTCCGGAGAAGGAGGAATCTTTGTTACCAATAATGAAAAGATGTATGAGAAAGCAAAAATGCTTTGGTCTTTTGGAGAAACCAGAACACCGGTAGAAAAAAGAGACTATCACGCCTATGCTTTGGGTTGGATGTATCGCAATAATGACTTAACTGCCGCATTTGGTCGTGCGCAATTAACTAAAATTGATAAATATATGGAAATTTCGGAAAGAAACGTTGAGGTTTTTAAAAAGGAATTGCTGAATATACCTGGATTAATCTTACCAAAAGTCCCCGAAGGACATCAGCATAACTGGTATAACTTTGTTTTCCACATAGAACCAAAACTATATGGATATGATGGAGCAGCTTCTATCTTTAGAAATGCTGTTATGAAAGCTATCCAAGCAGAAGGTGCACCGGCAAGCGTTTGGCAAAGTTTTATCCTTCCGGCAATGACTGTTTTTCAGGCGAAGAATGCTTATGGAAACGGCTGCCCGTGGAAGTGTCCTAATGCAAGGAATATTACCTATAAAGCAGAAGATTATCCTATTGCCCAGAAGCATTGTGATACACATTTTGCAATAATTCAGCCCTTAAGAGCGCCCAATGATGAGAAACTGGCAAAACTGCTGGGAGTTGCTATTAGGAAAGTATTCGAAAACATTGAAGAAATTAATATTGAAAAAGTAGTAAAGGAAAAATAAAATGGTGAAAGAAGATGAAGTTCTTATCGGCTGGGCTTCAGAAGATATTACGCCGGAAAGACCGGTTATGCTCCACGGACAATTTCACGTGCGAATCTCACAACGGGTAAATGACCCTTTAACCGTTACTGCTCTGGCTATTGAATCAAAAGGAGGAGAACAGGCGGTTATGGTCTCCTGTGATTTGGTATATGTCCAGGAAGTAATTGTAGAACAATGCCGAAACCGTATAAAGTCGAAATTACCCGGACTTGACACGCAAAAGATATTTTTCAATGCTACCCATATCCATACCGGCCCGACACTTGTAGAAGGTCTTTATCCCAAACAGAGCCCGGAGGTGATGACACCAACTGAATCTGCGGATTTCTTTGTGAAAAGGGCAACTGATTGTATCCTCCAGGCATGGAAAAATCGTAAGCCGGGTGGATTGAGCTGGGGCTCTGGTCAGGCGGTAGTAGGGCATAACCGGAGAATGACCTATTTTGACGGTAAGGCAAAGATGTATGGTAATACCGATGATGTAAACTTTAGCCATATCGAGGGGTATGAAGACCACTCGGTAAATTTGCTTTTCACCTGGGATATGAACCGGAAATTAACGGGAATTGTTGTTAATCTCGCCTGCCCTTCACAGGTTACTGAAAGTGAATACTATGTTTCCGCAGATTTCTGGCATGAGATTAGAACGGAGATACGGAAACGCTATTCAGCGGACCTGTTTATATTGCCTCAATGCAGCCCAGCCGGAGACCAATCCCCGCATTTACTGGTTCATAAAAAATCCGAGGCGCGGATGCGGGAATTAAAGGGAATCTCGGAAAGAGAGGAGATTGCGGACAGGGTTGCCAATGCTGTTGATGAAGTTTTACCGGTAGTAAAAGATGATATTCATACAAAACTAATATTCAGGCATATAGTAAAAACAATCAATCTTCCAGTAAGAATGGTAACTGATGAAGAATTAAGAAATGCAAAAGAGGAATATGCGCGAATAGAAAAATCTGATGAGATGGAAGCTTCCAGACAATTCATTTTCTTACGCCGTAACGAAGCGATAATCGAAAGATACAAACAGCAGAAGAAAAAACCCTATTTTCCTATGGAATTGCATGTCATCCGCCTGGGAGACATTGCTATTGCCACCAATAGGTTTGAACTATTTCTGGATTTCGGCTTGCGCATTAAAGCGAGGAGTGATGCTCTGCAGACATTTCTTGTTCAGTTAACCGGTGAAGGCACTTACTTACCGACAGAAAGAGCAGTTGCGGCTAAGAGTTATGGTGGTAACGTTATCGATAATCTTGTCGGTCCAAAGGGTGGACAGGAACTTGTCGAAAGAACAATAGAAGAGATTAATAGGATTTGGGAGAAATAAGGAATATGAAATTTTCGATGATGTCCTATACGATGGCAAAAGGGGACTGGGGTAAGAATCCTGATATAAAAAAACTCTGTCAGTTCACTAAAGAGTTGGGTTTGGAAGGAATCGATTGGGTAACGACCTATGGGGTTGACGCAAAAGAGGTCCGCAAGATTATGGATGATTACGGATTAAAAACTGTCTGTTATACATTTTCCGCTGATATCAATTTCCCTGATAGAAGAAATCGTCAATCCGGTCTTGACAAAATTAAGAAAGGTATTAAGATTGCATTAATCCTTGGGGCTGACAAGATTATGTTGCCAATAGGTGGAAAGAACGGTCTTTCCCGGGATGAGAGTAGAAAAAATGTTATTGCTGGTCTTAAGGATGCAGCAGAAATTGGGAAAGGAGCGGGAGTAACGGTTACTGTAGAGCATTTTCCTGACTCCAGAAGTCCATTCATCGTCTCATCAGATATGAATGAGGCAATTAGAAAAATCCCGGGTTTAAAGATAACCTTTGATAGCGGGAACGTATTAACCGGAGGGGAGGACCCGGTTCAGGGCTTTCTGAATTCAAAGAATAGTATTGTGCATACCCATTTCAAGGACTGGACTATTTCAACCGATAAGAAGGGATTAAAGGGACTTGATGGAAGATGCTATTCTCCAGCCCTTATCGGTGAAGGGATTGTCAACCATAAAAGCGTCTTAAAAGTTATGAAAGGAGCGGGATATGGTGGGTATATAAATTTGGAATATGAGGGAAATAAATATAATCCAAGGGAAGCGATAGTTAAAGGGTTAAAAACGCTTCAGAACATAATGGAGGGAATTTAAAATGTTGAATGTAAAAGTAGGTTATCATTGTATTACCTGGTGGCAAGGTGAAGAAGGGAACTTTATTAAATCATTGGATGAAATCAGCGCAGTCGGTTACAAAGGATTCGAAACCGGACTTTTTTTAATCGATGAATATTACGGAAAAGAAAAGGAATTAAAAGAAGTCATTGCAGAAAGAAATCTGGAACTGGTCACTTTATATGGAGGAGGCGGATTTATTGAGCCGGCAAAATATGACGAAGAAATAGAGCGTAATACCAAAGGGATGGAGTTGTTATCTAAAATGGGTGCCTCTATTTTTGTCACCGCCGGAGGCACAAAAAGGCCGGAGGGTAATACTGATGATGATTACAAATTATTAGCCAGGGCCTTGAATGAACTGGGCCGCCGCGCTAAAGATTATGGTCTGAAATCCTGTTATCACCTGCATTTTGGTACAATGGTGGAAACACGGGAACAGTTAACCTGGTTAATGGAAAATACAGACCCCGAGTTGGTTGGTCTGACAGCCGATACCGCCCATCTCGCCCGGGGAGGGAGTGACCCGGTAGAAGTATTCCAGGCATACATAAACCGAATCCCCTATACCCATTTTAAAGATATAAATATGAACGAGGTAAAAGAGGATACAACAAAAGGAGATTACCGCTCGATTATCCATTATTTTAAAGAATTAGGACAGGGGAAGATAGATTTCCCGAGCATCATTCGGATAATGGATAAGTCCAATTACAATGGTTGGATAATGGTCGAACTTGACTCAACGACAAGAACCCCAATAGAAAGTGCACAGATGAGCAAGGGATATCTTGAGGATAAATTAGGAGTTAAAATTTAAATGAAACCAGATATATTTAAGGTTGGAATTATTGGTGTAGGTTATATCGGAAAGATACATTTGGAAGAACTCTCTCGAGTGGAAGGGGTCGAAGTTGCAGCTATAGCGGACTCTGATATAGAGCTGGCTAAAAAAATTGGAAAAATTTTTGGAATTAAGAAGGTTTATTCTAACTGGAAAGAGCTTGTTAACGATAGAGATATAGAAGTGATACATAACTGCACGCCAAACAATTTTCATTTTGAGGTTAACAAAGAGGTTATGGAAAGCGGTAAAGAAATATTCTCAGAGAAGCCGTTGGCTTTAAATGCAGACGAATCAAGAATCTTGGCTGAAACGGCAAAGGAGAAAGGAACTGTTACGGGAATAGATTTCTGTTATCGCTATTATCCAGTTATCCAGGAAGCTGCATACAGGATAAAATCGGGAGAAATAGGAGACGTTCATACGGTTTTAGGACATTATCTTCAGGATTGGCTGCTTTATTCCACTGATTACAGCTGGCGGCTCGACCCCAAGTTCTCAGGTCGTTCAAATGTTATGGGTGATCTGGGAAGCCATTGGTGCGATCTGGTTCAATTTATAACAGGCAGTCGAATCAAAGAGGTTATGGCAGAATTGAGGACAGTTATTCCCAAAAGACAAAAACCCAGAGATAGGTCAACCCTGACTTTTTCAGACCGGGTTTCAGAGGATTCCCAGAAGATTGACATAAAACTTGATGATTATGGAGCGATGATGATACGTTTTGAAAATGACGCAAGAGGCACCTTTACAACTGCTCAGGTGTGTGCCGGGAGAAAGTGTAATATTGACGTTCAGATATACGGTACGGAGAAATCTCTGGCATGGAATCATGAACGCCCTGCTGAGCTATGGATAGGTAAAAGAAAAGAGGGCAATGAAATATTTTTTGAATCTCCATTGCTTCAGAATGAATCAACCAGACATTATGCAACCCTGCCATCCGGACATCCAATGGGTTATCGAGATGCTATGGTTAATTTGTTCAGGGATTACTACAGAGCCGTTAGAGATAAACGAGAAGGGCATAAAACTGCTTCAAACCATCCAGATTTTATTGCAGGGCATAATGAAATGCTAATACTGGAAGCAGCTTTAGAGTCATCTAAACAAGGGGTATGGACAGAGGTAAAATATAATGACTTTTAAATCAAGGAGGGTAGATATGTCGGATAAAAAAACTGAATACAGATTCTCTTTTGGGCCCTGGAATATTCATGAGGGAGCGGATCCATTTGGTCCTGCAGTACGAGATAGTTTCAGTTTTGATGAAAAATTAAAGATGTATAAAAAGCTGGGTTTCGACGGCGTTCAATTTCATGATGACGATGCTGTCCCGGAGATGAATAAGCTTAAACTTCGACAAATCATAACTAAAGCAAAAAAACTTTATCAGAAGTTAAAAAATGCGGGCTTAAGCGCTGAGTTTGTTGCGCCACGATTATGGGAGGATTATAGGACGATTGATGGGGCGTATACATCAAACGATTCTGCCTGCCGAAAATATGCGATTGAGCGAACTAAGCGAACTATTGATATTGCTAATGTGCTTGGAACAAACTTAATCGTGCTCTGGCTTGCTCGGGAAGGAACATACATCCGCGAGGCAAAAGACAGTAGAAAGGCCGTGCAGCGACTTGTTGAAGCTATGAACGCAATGCTTGAATATGACTCAAAAATCCGTATTGCCATCGAACCGAAACCGAATGAGCCCATGGATCAGGCATATATCCCCACAACTGGCCATGCGCTGGCGCTTGCTCAACTTACTACTCATCCAGAGCGGGTCGGTGTGAATATCGAGAGCGCTCATGCAATTCTTGCCGGTCTGGACCCGTCTGATGAAATGGGATTTGCTCTTTCCTTTAATAAATTGTGGACTGTGCACCTGAACGACCAGAATGGATTAAAGTTTGATGAAGATAAAACCTTCGGTGCAGTAAATTTAAGAAGAGCTTTTAATCAGGTAGATGTCCTAGAAAAAAATGGCTATGGAAGGAGCGGAGAGTTTATCGGACTTGATGTAAAAGCGATGCGCACGCAAAAGAAAGAGGCCTCCTATCTACATCTTAAAAATAGCCGGGAAATGTTCCTAAAACTCCTTCATCTGGTTCGTACGATTGACCGCAAAAAATGGCAAGAATACATCAAGGTAAGGGACTACGAAGGACTTGAGATATTCATTCTGAATAATCTAATGAATGTAGTATAATAATACATTTATTACAATATAATGAAAAATACTACCTATAGGATTATTATTGGGGGATTTGGAGGACAGGGTATTCTCACTATGGGTAAGGTTTTGGCCTATGCCGGGATGGAGGAGAAAAAATACGTTTCCTTCTTTCCGGCTTACGGAGCGGAGATGCGCGGTGGTTATGCCTTTTGCACCCTGATTATCTCCACCGAAGAAATTCCCTCCCCGGTTATCTCCAAGGCAGACATTGGTATTTTTATGGACAGACGTTCTTTAGAGAAGTATAAGGAAAGAATGAAAAAGAACGGGACTATTCTTATCAACAGTTCCTTAATCAAAAATGAATTTCCTGAAAGAGGTTTAAAAGTAATTAGAATCCCTGCCACGGAGATGGCAGAAAAAATAGGAACTGCCAAGATTGCCAATATGGTTGCCGCCGGCGCTTTACTCAAAATTATCCAGAATGAGCAAAAAGGATTCCTTTCTTTACCCGGACTTCAACAGGGTTTAAAAAGGGTTCTGCCCCAAAAGTTAGAAACTCTTGATTCAAATAAAAAAGCAATTGAGGAAGGGTGGGAAATAAAATGAAGGCAGCCGTTTACTCTGGGATAAAAAAAATACGAATCGAGGAAGTAGAAAGACCAAAATGTGGACCCGGAGAGATTCTAATCAAGGTGCATTTCTGTGCTATCTGCGGGACCGACGTCCGAACCTATCTTCACGGACACAAAAAGGTTAAACCACCTCAGATTATTGGCCACGAGATTGCCGGGGAAATTGCCGAGCTCGGAAAAGGGGTTAATGACTACCAATTGGGCAACAGAGTCACTGTAGTAACATCTGTTGGCTGCGGCAAATGTCGTTGGTGCCAAAAGGGCTACTATAACCTCTGCCCAAATACGGAGGCAATAGGTTATTTCTACCAGGGAGGATTTGCCGAATATTTATTGACGCCCCAGGAGGCGGTAGCCCAGAATGCGGTTCTTAAAATCCCTGAAAACGTCGGTTTAGCGGAGGCATCCATTATTGAGCCCCTATCCTGTTGCATTAATGGACAGAATTATTTAAAAATTGAAAAGGGGGACAGTGTAGCGGTCTTCGGAGCAGGACCAATCGGAATGATGCATCTGGAATTGGCAAGAACCAGCGGAGCAGAAAAAACCTTTCTGATCGATATTTCCGAGGAGAAACTGAGATTTGCCTGGAGTAACTTTTCCGTTGACTACGTCATCAATCCTCAAAAGGAAAATCCGATAAAAAAAATATTATCCCTAACCGAAAATAAGGGAGTGGACGTGGTAATTGTAGCCGCTTCAGCCAAGATTGCCCAGGAGCAGGCATTAAAGATTGCCGGTAAAAAAGGAAGGATTAGCTTTTTTGCGGGATTACCAAAAGATAATTCAACAATTAATTTTGACAGCAATATTCTCCATTATCAGGAGATTTCTATCTTTGGTTCCTTTGCCTCCTACCGCGAAGAATACGAAGAGGCACTTAATCTCATTGTATCCAAAAAGATAGAAGCAAAAAAATTTATTACCCATATCCTGCCCCTGGAAAAGATAGAAGAAGGAATTAATTTAATCAGAGAAGGCAAAACGTTAAAAGTAGTCCTTAAGATATGAATTCAGCAGAGCAAGCTCTGCAACTACATTTATGAAATTAAAAGATAAGGTGGTAGTAATTACTGGAGCAGGTCAGGGATTAGGTGAAGCGATTGCTCACAGATTTGCCCGGGAGGGCTCTCTTCTTTCATTATGGGATATTGATGAGGAAAAGGTAAGGTCTGTGGGGGTGGGAATAGAAAAAAAATACCATCAGTCCTCTCTTGCCATCTATGTTGACGTAACAAAAAGTGAAACGGTCAGGAAAGCAATGGAGGAAACGGTAAAAAAATTCGGGCATCTTGACATTCTTATTTCTAATGCGGGAATTTTAATTGCGAAAGAGATCACAGAATTCCCTGTGGAACTGTGGCGGAAAGTTATTGAAGTCAATCTTATCGGCTATTTCATTTGTGCGCAAGAAGCCGCAAAAATAATGAAAAAACAACGCTCCGGCGTGATTATTCAGATTAATTCCAAGTCCGGGAAAAAGGGAAGTTTCAAGAATAGTGCCTATGCGTCTTCAAAATTCGGCGGAATTGGGCTCACACAAAGTATTGCTCTGGAATTGGCTCCCTACAATATCCGTGTAAATTGCGTTTGCCCGGGAAATCTTCTGGACTCCCCTCTCTGGGTAGACAGTTTATATGACCAGTACGCAAAAAAATGGGGTATTTCTAAAGAGGAAGTAAGAAAAAAATACGAGTCCCAGGTGCCATTAGGGCGAGGTTGCCGGTATGAGGATATTTGTAACGTAGCGGTTTTTCTTGCAAGCGAAGAATCAAGTTATATGACCGGTCAGAGTATCAATGTCACCGGTGGTCAGGAGATGGGATAGGAAGGTTCGGAAGTTTCCCTTTCTTATTCTAAATTGGCGTGATGTTCAAGAAGTTCCCTGTTTAAAATTCTTTTCTTCTTTTGAATCAGAATTGCCACTGTATCACAAAACAGGAGAAGAGTTTGTTCAAAAAGATTGCCGAGTGGTTGAAAGGATTTTTTCTTTGAAAATTTTGTCGGCGCAGAAATATAGATTACAAAATCAGCAAGTTTCGCAATTCTTGAGTCCTTTTTAGCTGTAATTAAGGCAACCTTGGTACCAATTCTCCTGGCAATTCTTGCAATTCCAAGGGGTAAGATACTCTCTCCAGAACCAGAGCCAATAATAAGAAGGTCTTTCTTTGTCGCCGGCGGCTCGATTGTCTCGCCAACAACATATACCCTAAGATTGAGATGCTTTAATCTTTTGGCAAAGGACTGCATCATCAGCATACTTCTTCCCGTCCCTGCCACAAAAACCTTCTCCACAGAAAGAAGCATTCTGATTAATGCCTCTACCTTCCTCTTTTCTACTTTAGAAAGAGTATCGTTTATTTCTTCAACAACTTTATCTTTAATCTCCCAAAAATCCACTTACTTCCCTTCTTTTTTCTTATCCTCATCCACCTCTTTATATTCGGCGTCAACTACGTCCTCTTTTTTACCAGTAGTCCCTTTTGGCTCTTCTTTTTCTTCTTTTTTCTTTCCTTGTTGTGCTTGCGATTGTTGTTGTGCTTGTTGTTGCTGGGCTTGTTGTTTCTGTTGTGCCTCCTTATAAAGAATTTCGGCTAATTTGTGGGATGCGGCAGAGAGTTCATCTATACTCTTCTTAATCTTTTCCTTATCCTTGCTCTCCAAATTCTTCTTTAATTGCACAATCTTTTCCTGAATATTTTTTCTGTCGGTCTCAGGAATTTTGCCTCCGTAATCCTTTACACTCTTCTCCGTGGTATAAATCAGGGTCTCGGCCTGGTTGCGGAGTTCCACCTCTTCCTTCCTCTTTTTATCCTCTTCACTGAATTTCTTTGCCTCATTAACCATCTTGTCAATCTCTTCCTCGGAGAGTTTTTTAGAGGCGGTAATCTTAATCGATTGTTCTTTGCCTGTTCCTAAATCCTTTGCCGAAACATTCAAAATCCCATTGGCATCGATGTCAAAACTTACTTCAATTTGAGGAATTCCTCTTGGTGCCGGCGGAATTCCAGTAAGTTCAAATCGCCCTAAGGTAGTATTGTCTGCCGCCATCGGACGTTCTCCCTGGAGAACATGGATATCCACAGCGGGTTGATTATCGGCAGCGGTGGTGAAGGTCTTACTCTTTTTGGTAGGAATGGTGGTATTGCGTTCAATCAAAGGAGTCCTCACCGCACCCAGGGTCTCGATACCCAGGGTTAGAGGCGTAACGTCCAGAAGAAGAATTTCTTTATCCTTTAATTCTCCGGAGAGAATCCCGCCCTGAATAGCGGCACCCATTGCCACACATTCCATTGGGTCAACTCCACTCTCCACCTTCTTACCCACATAATTTTCCATAAAACTCTGCACCGATGGCATTCTGGTAGGACCCCCAACCAGAATAATCTTGTCAATATCCTTTAATTCCAACTTGGCATCCGCAATCGCTTGGTCAATGGGAGCCCTGCATTTTTCTATTACCGGGGCAACCAATTCCTCCAATTTTGCCCTTCTTAAAGTCATCGTCAGATGTTTCGGTCCTGTTTTATCAGCGGTAATAAAAGGTAGATTAAGGTCTGTGGTAAGAGTGGAAGAGAGTTCAATCTTTGCCTTTTCTGCGGCTTCTCTAACCCTCTGCATTGCCATCTTATCGTTTTTCAGATTGATGCCGGATTCTCTTTCAAACTCACCGCAGATATAATCGATAATCTTCCTATCCATATCGGTGCCGCCCAATTGGGTATCACCTGATGTTGACTTTACCTCAAAAACACCGCCGCCAAGCATCTCCATCACCGTAACGTCCAACGTTCCTCCTCCAAAATCAAAAACAAGAATTTTTAATTCTTTATCCAGTTTATCCAGGCCATAGGCAAAGGAGGCAGCAGTTGGTTCATTGATCAGACGGACAACCTCTAAGCCGGCAATTTTTCCGGCATCCTTGGTTGCCTGCCGTTGATTGTCATTAAAATAAGCCGGAACGGTAATTACCACCTTTTTTACCGGAGAGCCCAAAAAGGATTCGGCATCTACCTTGATTTTTTGCAGAATGTAGGCGGAAATCTGCTGTGGGGTATATTCCTTCCCGAAAATCTTATATCTGTAATCAGTACCCATCTTGCGCTTGGTAGCCATAATTGTGCCTTCGGGGTTAGCCACCGTCTGTCTTCTTGCCGGCTCTCCTACCAATTTCTGACCATCATCAGTAAAGGCAACGTAAGAAGGAAATGCTTTCCCCCCTAAACTTGTTCCTTCGGCACTGGGAATAATGGTTGGCTTGCCCGCCTCCATCACCGCCGCCGCAGAATTACTCGTCCCTAAATCAATTCCAATAACTTTTTCTAACGCCATACCTTTTCCTCCTTAATTTCTTATTATTTTGAATTATACTCTGATTCTTCCTTTTGTCAACTTGAGACAACCCTTAAAACCCGATTGCTCTTGTTACTTCTTTCAGCGAGGCAGGAATGGTAGGCGGGGAAACGGAATTCTTGATGGCAAAATCAGGGTCTTTCAAACCGTGACCGGTAAGAGTGCAGGTAATGGTTACCTTTTTATTAAAATATCCTCTTTTTTTCAATTTGATGAGACCGGCAATGGAGGCCGCGGAGGCCGGTTCGACAAAAACCCCTTCCTTTGCGGCAAGAAGTTTATAGGCAGAAGTAATCTCTGCGTCGCTCACCATCTCAATAAGCCCCCCGGACTCATCCCTTGCATTCTCTGCTTTTTTCCAACTGGCAGGATTACCGATTCTGATGGCAGTAGCAATGGTCTCCGGCTTTTTAATCGGATAACCCCGCACAATAGGAGCAGCTCCCTCTGCCTGAAAACCAAGCATTTTAGGCAATCTTTTGCTCTTCCCGAGTTTGAAATATTCCTTATATCCCTTCCAGTAGGCGGTAATATTGCCGGCATTACCAACCGGTAAACTATGATATTCGGGAGCATCCCCCAAAACATCGATAATCTCAAAGGCAGCGGTCTTTTGTCCCTCAATACGATTAGGATTAATGGAATTAACCAGAACAACAGGGTATTTTGCGGTTATTTCCCTCACTAAAGAAAGTGCCTCATCGAAATTTCCCTCTATCGCCAGAACCTTTGCCTGATGAATCATCGCCTGGGAGAGTTTGCCCAGGGCAATTGCTCCCCTGGGAATAAGGACAACGCAACTAATTTTTGCTTTAGCCGCATAGGCGGCGGCAGAGGCAGAGGTATTCCCGGTAGAAGCACAAATAACGGTTTTTGCACCCTCTTCCATTGCTTTGGAAACAGCGAGGGTCATTCCCCTATCCTTGAAGGAACCGGTAGGGTTCAAACCCTCATACTTCAGGAAAATTTTTAAACCCAGTTCTTCGGAAAGATTCTTTGCCTCGATAAGAGGGGTATTTCCCTCCAGAATACTAATCACCGGTGTCTTCTCCGTAACCGGCAGATATTCCCGATACCTCTCGATTACCCCTTGATATGATTTCTTCATAAATACAATTATTCTTCTCTACCAAGGATTGGAATGTTCCCTGTAAGCGTGCCTTGTAAATCTGCAAGCGGGCATGGTTTCCGCCGTAGGCGGAAGAGCGAGTAGATTTACAGAGTGAAATGAAACTCGCTGGGTTTGATGAACGTGCCGCTGAAGGGAACTTCCTATCCTCTTTACTCCTCTACCCTAATTACTACGGTTTTCCCCTTGATTACGGAAAGTTCGTTAATCTCTTTTAATGCGGCTTGCACCAGGGATTCTTTTGCCTGATGAGTAAGCATCACTACCGGCACCGCTTTTTTCCCTTTTTCCTTCTGCAGACAGGAGAGAATACTAATATTATGCTTTCCTAAAATCGAGGCAATTTTGGCTAAAACCCCGGGTTTATCCAGCGCGATAAACCGAAAATAGTATTTTGTTTTTAAATCTCCAAAGTCATTGACTTTTATATTTTTTACCGCTTTCATCCAGTCCAAATTTGCCTCTTTCTCCTGAACAATGGAGACAATGTCGGCAATAACACTACTGGCGGTGGGATTGGCTCCGGCTCCTTTGCCCTGAAAAAGGGTATCCTCAATCAGGTCCCCGGTTAAGTAAATTCCATTATAGACACCGCGGATAGAGGAAAGAGGGTGTCTTTCCTGCAGAAAAGTGGGATGGACCCGTAGTTCCAACCCATTATTTCTTAATTTCGCAATACTTAAGAGTTTCAGACAATAACCCAATTCCTTTCCATATTCAATGTCAAGAGGGATAATTTCCTCGATTCCTTCCCTGTAAATCTTCTTCCAGGAACAAACTGACTTAAAGGCAAGTCGTGTGAGGATAGCAAGTTTATGCGCGGAGTCAATTCCGGAAATATCAAGTTTGCTGTTTCTCTCGGCATAACCCTCCTTTTTGGCTTCGGCTAATGCCTGCTCAAAAGAAATTTTCTTTTCACTCATCTGACTTAAAATATAGTTGGTCGTGCCATTGATAATTCCATAAATACCGGTAATATGATTGGCAACAAAACCTTCTCTTAAAGCGCGAATAATAGGAATCCCTCCAGCCACCGATGCCTCAAACCCAATTTTGACCTTATTTTTGTAAGCGGTATTGAATATTATCTCCCCTTTTTCGGCTAAAAGTGCCTTATTGGCGGTGACTACAGGTTTTTTATTTTTCAGTGCCTTCAGGATATAGTCAAAAGCCGGCTTGATTCCACCCATTAATTCCACCACAATATCAATCTTTGGGTTAAAAAGAATATCTTCTGGCTTGGTAGTAAGAATCTCTTTTGCCACCTTCACCTTACGTGGAGAAGAAATATCCTTATCGCAGATACGAGAAATAACAAATCTCAAACCAGTACGTTCAGTAAGAAGATTTTTATTATTCTGGACTGCTCTTACCAATCCGGTCCCAATCGTTCCAAACCCAATCAATCCAATATTAATCGTTTTCATTTTATACTAAGATGATATTTATCAGGTCGTTCTGATAACTGACGAATGTAGATAGCAAATTGCTTAATGTCTTCAAGATTATTCGTAATTATCTGGAGCATTTCCTCATCTGTAACCTGGCTATAAAAATGAGTAAGTCGATTTCGGTACCCTGCCATCTTCAAAAGAATATTAGAAGCAAAATCTTTGGACACAATCTTCTTTTCACCCAGAGCCAGAGCCAATTCTTTATAAGTGGTTGGTCTTTCTCCTACAGTAAAAGAGAATCGAGAAAGGATATGGTTGGCAAGATCAAAAACCGCTTCCAGACATCGCCGGAGATAATGCTCCGCAATAGCAAAATTTTCACCTTTCCGGAATTCATCGGCAGAGAGACCGCAAAAAGAGTTTAATTTTTCCAGGTCTTCACGAATTTCTGCTAACCTATCTAAAATTATCTTGCGGTTGAGAGGTACGGAATTCATTTGAAAACCTCCAGGAGAGTTTTTTCCTGTTCCACAAGCAAAAATTTAAGGTCGAGATAATCCCTGCTTATTTTTTCCTCAAAGTTGACCCGGAATTCCGGAGAAATTTGATAAATTACTTTCCCTCTATTAATAACCTCAAACTTGAAGGAAAGAGATGAAAAATCAAGAAAAGAAATGTCAACTTCATAACCCATGGGAATCTTATTACCAAGAAGACGATAAAGTATTGGGTAAAGGTTATAGTAATCTTTTTGCGGATTAGAGAGAACTACTGCCAGGTCATAATCACTTCCTTTTCCAGCAGTTTTCTCCACTACCGAGCCAAAAAGATAAAGAATGCCCACGCCTAATTTTTCTAACTCCTGTTTTGTTGCGAGAGATAATTTAAACATACAATCATTATACTTTTAATCGAAGAAGTTTGTCAAAACGAAGAAAAAGGAATAGAATAGAAGATAGCCGAGCAAGCTCGGCAACTACCGGTCGAGCAAGCTCGACCACTACGTTCTATGTAGTGGCAAAGCTTGCTTTGCCTGATTTATCAAGATAAACTTTAGAATTTCGGACAATAAAATATGAAGATATTAAAGATTAGTCCAAGACAACCGGAAGAGGAAAAGATTAACGAAGCCGCCAGTTTGCTTAAAAAAGGGGGAGTTCTTGTTTTCCCTACCGATACCGTCTATGGAATCGGAACTTTTTATAAGAATGAAAGAGGGCTAAAAAGAATCTTTGTATTAAAGAAAAGAGCAGAAACAAAGCCAGTTGCAATTTTAGTTAGCCGTCAAGAAAAAGTGATAGAACTGCTTGAAATCAACCCAGAGATAAAAAAAGAAATGGAAAATGTCTGGCCTGGTGCGGTAACGATTCTCTTAAAGGCAAAAATTCCTCTTTCTCCCTTCCTCAAGGATTCCTCCTCCAGGGTGGGATTACGGGTTCCTGATTATCCTCTTCTCCTAAAATTATTGAAAATTTCTGGTCCTTTAGCCGCTACCTCGGCTAATATCTCCGGACAGCCGGCAAATTCCGAAGTGAAAACGATTGATAAAACAATCTTAGAAGGAGTGGACCTGGTCATCGATGGTGGGGAAACGTCGGGTCAGGAATCGTCGGTCTGGGATTTTAGTTCTCAACCGGTAAAACTGGTTCGGGGAAAGGTTCTCTTTATTTGCACCGGTAACTCCTGCCGCAGTCCAATGGCCGCCGGCTTATTAAAAAAGATTCTGCAGGACAGAGAAAATAAAAATATCATGGTGGACTCTGCCGGTTTCCTCTTTCCTCAAGGAGGAGCGACAGAAGAAGCAATAAAAGTAATGCGAAAAATAGAAATAGATTTATCGAATCATAAGAGCAAATTGGCAAAACCTTTCTTGATTAAAAATTCTGACCTTATCTTCGTGATGGAGAAAATTCACAGAGAAAGAATTCTGGCGATAGATCCTCAAGCGGTAGAAAAAAACTTAGTCCTGGACATTGCCGAACCGATTGGCAGACCACTCAGTTTCTATGAGGAAACTTTAAGTAAAATCAAAGAGGCAATGGAAAAAACGATTCTAAAAAGGATTGAATTATAAAGCCACAAATCAACATAGAACAAAAACGTAGTGGACGAGCTTGCTCGTCGGTCAACCAAGGTTGACCACTACATAATAATTCTGTGAAATCTGTGTTAATCTGTGGATAAAAAGGGAAAAATTGGTAGTGTATAATATTTTCTGTAAATTGGGAAAATTATTATTAATATAGTTGTGGGTAATGTGAATAACTCTGGCAAGAGTTATTCAAGCATTTGTGG
>SDBU01001696.1_pt1 | contig 30683 bp, 73 predicted proteins | sample 2277071 | NCBI WGS metagenome assembly SDBU01 (sample SAMN10397929, study PRJNA504765) | marine sediment metagenome | isolation source: marine sediment core GS08_GC12, 126 cmbsf | place: Arctic Ocean: Gakkel Ridge, Loki's castle | collected 2008 | reverse complement strand
AGGCAAAGCAAGGCAAGGCAAGGCAAGGCAAGGCAGGGCAAGGCAAGGCAAGGCAGGGCAAGGCAGGGCGGTAAAAAACATCCCCGGTCTAGTTGAAACTAGACCGGGGTATTGAGACCTAACAAATCTTATCTAAAAGATAAGGGTTAGGCGTCAACCAAATCGGAGATGTCCTTTTCCGTGAATTCCTCATTCGGATCAACGGTTGCGGCCGAAACCAATTCGGCATAGTCCGCATCACCAAGATAACTCTGGATTGCAGTAAGCAATGTCAAGGCGGTTTCGCCTTCCAGAATCTTGGCATCGATCGACGCTAGGTTAGCGTCTGACTGATTGGTGACAACTAGGAGGGCAGTCTTCAGACCCGCAGATGATGCGGCTTGACTACGTTGCACAGCCGATGCTGGCGTAAGTTCCCTTGCATTGTTGGAAGTTTCCTTTCGCTCAATTGGCGTCAAAGCCTTTGCCCATGCCTCTTGAAAGAGGGGCCCATCGGCGTTTGGATGCTCCACATACTCGACATTATACGCCTTGTACAACGCCGTGATATGGTTCCAACGAACCGCTGTACTGGCCTTATCAAGACAAAGTTTAGCGAATTCGTCTTGAACAAACCGAGGCAACCTAGCCAAATTGACTCGCGGCTGTACAATCTGTCGGTTCGGTTTGCCAACGTCCTTGCCTTTCGTCTTGTATAGCCCAAGCTTGCGGGCGATATCCTCCTGAGTATCAAGGCCAACTCCGACAAGCTGTCGGATTGCGAGGAAAATCGACCACTCATCAAGCGGGACCCTATCTTCGTCCGAAGAATGATCGATCCGAAGATCAACCTCCTCCTCGACAGTAAGGCCCTTGTGCACAACAGCAGGGACCTTGCCCTTAGGACAAATTCGCTTGTACTCACTCGGTTCATTATCCCGGAGCCATACAAGTCCCAAACCACGGCGATTGCCATTCAAGACCTGCAATCTACCATCGCTCTTAGTAGATACCACCAAAGGGTGGTTGACCTTAAAACAACCTGCCCGCTTAAAACTGGCTACCATGCCTGGAATATCCAAGCACTGCTCACTTCTGACGTTATCTGCGAAAAACAGATCGTCAACAGATACAAAAGTCGTACAACTAGCCATAATCGCAAACTCCCTATTATCGGCATTTTCAATATTGATTCTATAATCATGCCGATGATGATTATAAAATCACAACCCGCTACAAGCAGGCTATTAGTTTACTCCGTAAGAAAAGCCCAACAATTACACCTGTTACATACGATACAAGTATAATAAGTGATAATGACATTATCGACCTCCATAACCTATTACACCCCACCCACCAACCAAACCGACACAACCCGTACAATCCATGCAATCCGTGCAATCCACACAATCATAACAATCCTTGCAATCTTTGCATTCCTTGCAATCGATGCAATTAACACAATCCGTGCAATGCGTACAATCACCGCAATTGGTGCAATACCAACAACCCTTACATTTATAACAATCCACACTATCCTTACAAATCCAACAATCCACACAATTAGTATTCATTGAATTACCCTTTTACTTGCGATAGCCAATAATGCCGCGACCGCCGACCAAACCCACACAATCCGTGCAATCCTCGCAGCCAATGCAATCCTTGCAAACATAACAATCTATACAACCCACACAATCCGTGCAACCTCTGCAATCCACACAAAACTGACAATCTGTACAATACCTACAATCAACGCAACCCGTACAATCCTTGCAATTGATACAACCCTTACAATCCACGCAACCCTTGCAATACCTACAATCCTTACAATTCTTGCAATCCTTGCAATCTGTACAATTGTCACAACCTTCACAATCCAAACAGCCCACACAAAACCAACAATTCGTGCAATCCACACAACCAATACAAACCATACAATCCCAACAACCCGTACAATCCTTACAACCCTTACAACGTTTGCAATTCCTACAATTATTACAATAATTGCAACCGATACAATCCACACAACCCTTGCAATCGACACAATCCTTGCAATCCTTACAAGCTTTGCAATCCTTACAAGCTTTGCAATCCTTACAAGCTTTGCAGTCGTTATTCATGGTATCACCCTTTTATTTGCAATAGCCTATTACACCGCGACCACCAACCAAACCAACACAATCCGTGCAATCCACACAGTCAACGCAATCCTTACAATCCTTACAATCCTTACAATCCTTACAATGTATACAGTCACTACAACCCTCACAATCCGTACAATCCCAACAATCCTTGCAATCCTTACAATTCCAACAATCCATACAATTCCAACAATCCTCGCAAAACTGACAATCCCTGCAATCCCGACAATTCTTACAACTCCCACAACTCTTACAATCCTTGCAATCCTTACAATCCTTACAATCCTTACAATTGTATATTTTAATACAATCAATATTCATAATTAATTCTCCCCACAATGGCAAAAGGTGTCTATTGACGGTTGTACAATTCCACGTTTGGCATGGACAAGCTTCCAATGTCCGCAGTCTGGACAAATAGCAAACAAGGCATTGTCCCGCCCTGGCCGATAAACGTCCAAAGGTACGTCACCTTTGATCTGTCGATAGTAAGTCGAGCCGTCGTGGCGACGACAAGAGACTAAATAACCCATAATTACTCGCAATATCGAGTGTTCAAGAGAATAACGATAATAACGACAATTAGAAGGCAAACAATAACCATCGAATCGCCCTTACTTGCGATAGCTGGTAATGCCACGGCCACCAACCAAACCGATACAATCCACACAATCAGTGCAGTCTTTGCAGTCGTCACAACCTACACAATCCTTACAATCCACACAACGCCTGCAATATCCACAATAATCACAACGGCTACAATCTATACAATTCCCACAATCCTCACAATCTTTGCAGCCTTTGCAGCACAGGCAACCATCACAATCCTCACAACCGTTACAATACTCACAATCTTTGCAATCCGTGCAATCCTTACAATCCTTACAATTCTCCAAGCGATAGCCTGTTACACCACGGCCACCAACCAAACCCACACAATCGATGCAACCCACACAATCCATGCAATCCACACAATCATAACAATACCAACAATCCATACAACGCTCACAACCATAACAATGGTCGCAATCCTCACAACCATTACAACTATTACAGTAAAAACAACTCATTGAATTGCCTCCAAAAAGGTCGGACTGAACAATGAACGAAAAGCAACCTTGACACCGAAGACTCTTAGAATCAGGAACCAGTGTCTAAGAGTTATTGTGCCTTGCATCGAAAACACTCCACAATTACGCCAATATGTTTCAGTCCAGGAGTATGACCTTGTAGGCCATTGGAGCTATGCCAATAGCCTCCAATCCCCTCCGCGATAATGAACACTCGCCCTTTACGATTGACCCACACAAGGCGATTGATACCCGTACTGGCCGCCAATCGCAAAGCGATTCTGATAGCCGCAGCCAACGTCAATTTTCGTGTACGATAGTTCACCAATCAACCCTCCGGTAGTATAGTTCCCGACGACTAGCGTCAAGATCATAACGCTCATAAACGCCATCGGCAAGATGCAAACACAAGGGATAGTCTGTTGCCTTCCCTTGCAAGTCAACAACCAAACTATTCGATTCTCGGTAAATGATAAGTATCGTTCTCATATTCTATTATACCCTATTCTGACCGATTGTCAAACCAAAATCAAATCAAACAAGGAAACTATTAAATTCCGGAACCTTGTCCGTCATACCGTTGAACCCGCCATTGGCTAGAATCAGTGATCCGTGAATTCGGATATGGTTGTGTCTCATAATACTTCTGAGCACATTCTAACGCTTCCTTTTCGTCTTCCACATAAAAGTTAGAAACTAACTCACATGGGACAATCACATTAAATTGATAAGGCATAAACCATACTCCTATAATCAAACCATCGGAAACAAGGGAACTCGACACTATAGTATAACACATTCTAACAATATGTCAATTCTAAAATTAATCGCTTTCAACTTCCCAAGTGTTAGAATCTAAATTTTCATTCCATCCGTCCAATCCGTAAAAATCCGCCTCCCCTCTGAAAACCGCGTTTTTAGCTTCCTCCTCATCAACAGTGTCAACTGTGTACGTTATCCAACCAGTGATCGGAACATAAACCCGCATTGTCTTTTACCTTTCTATTCAACTCCAAAATCAAATCATTGGAAATGGAAACCTGGTACAACTCCACACTATATTATACCTTGCCCTAACAATATGTCAAGCCGGTTGCACTAAATTTTAGGATTAAAATGAAGAAACCCAAAAGAGGGGTTTGGATTGTAGGTAGGCTAGTTGGGATGATATGATTTTGGCAGAATGCAATTATTATCGAAATTATAACAATTATAACAATTATAACAATTATAACAATTATAACAATTATAACAATTATAACAATTATTATGTTTGTAATTATCAAGCTCTGGGCTCTGGGCTCTAGGCTCCAGCCGCACGCTACCCCGAACGTAAAAACAACTCCAAAAATCCCGCACGCTACCCCGAACGTAAAAACAACTCCGGCCGCACGCTACCCCGAACGTAAAAACAACTCCGGCCGCACGCTACCCCGAACGTAAAAACAACTCCAAAAATTATGGACGATAGCCTATTACACCATAACCACCAAACCAATACAATCCCAACAATCATAACAATGCTCACAATTCTCACAATATTGGCAATCCTCACAATCCTTGCAATCCGCACAATCTGTGCAATACCTGCAATACACAATTATTGCAATCCGTACAATCCGCACAATTCTTACAATTATAACAATCATTACAACCCTTACAATTCTTGCAATCAGCATTCATTATTCTCTCCTAAGTTTAAATTGATTTTAAAATCCGTCCAAACTTAAACTCTTATCCGAGCCCGGAGCCCGGAGCCTGGAGCCTGGAGCCTAGAGCCTACAGACCCGATCCTAGGGCCCCAAGGCTATACCCTTACAGCTTCCTGTATTGCTTTCAGGTCCTAACCCTAATGAATCAAATGACTTGACAGCAAGACATACAACCCCATACCGCTATCCCTCTACCCCATAGCTATTATTATTTATTATTTATTACTAACAACTAATAGAAATAATAGTAATAAGGGTATAGTTGTCAAGTCCTTACCAGCAAACACTTTAGAGAAACACTCAATTTAGAAATGCTTAATTATCTTGTAGGTTTAATTCTCGGCCAGAATTAAAATCTTCTAACAAGGAATGGAAGCCTACTATTGTTGTGTAAATACTAATTAACACCCAATCAACACTCCCAATATCACCGTCCAACTCAACACGTTGACCAATAAAAGCTTCTTCATCCACTAAACCAACATTCTTTTCAAGTAATTTTGTTAATTTTAGAATTGAAATATCCTCCATCTCTTCGGTGCAATGATTCCAACATCAACAGCGTTCAAATAGTCTTTTAATTCATCCCAACTACTAAACACGGTTTCATGATTAAACATACCAAAAATCCAATCAGGACATTTATTTTTACCCTGTCTAATTATCATAAGAATCGGTTTCTTTTGTCGATTAGCCAAGGTCACCTCTTCCCAAGTGCCTACGGTATAAACATCTAAATCTACATGCACTATCACAAAATCACAAATGTCTACCATTCTAAGATCAACACACCTAATCAACCGCATTTCTGCGGCAATCTGATCCCAATTCTCTTGTTCCCTCAACGATACCCTTCTATGCTTACTCTCCAAATTCTCATCAAAACCGACAAGCGGCTTGTTAAGAGGATCAAGAACCGTAACGTTTTTACCTTTGAGCCACTTACCCATACCGCTACGCCAATCATCTTCGGTAATATAACTAATCGCACCGCAAAGATATGCTCGCGTATTTTTTAGTTTATTTTCCATTGTTTACCTGTTAATTGTTTAGGTAATCGGCTTTATAATACAATTGCCGCAAATCTCATATTTAGGCAGCCCTTACAAACCCAACAATCCTTGGAATTCAAACAATCCGCACAACCTCTGCAATCTAGTTTTTTGTAAATAACACAATCCAATACCTACAATATATAATATTAGCTTTCATTGAATCTCTCCTTCTTCAAATCTTCGCCTAATCGGCTCAGGGCTCCGGCCTCGGAAATTTTACAATTTACGGCCACAAACCTCACAATCCGTGCAATATTTACAATCCCTATTACATACACAATCAGTATTGTATTTCTCCCTTAAAATTCAGACAATTGGCTTAGGGCTCCGGCCTCAGCAATCTTTTTAGTTGTACCGAACGCCGCATTGTCATAGATTTCACCATCAATTTCATACTTTACATAAGTAAAATAAACTGAAAGGTACACTTAAAAATATCAACTTTCATTGAATTTCTCCTTCAAATATTCAGGTAATCGGGCTCGGGCTCTGGCCTCAGCAATCTTTATAGTCGTACCTGTAGTTATAATCTTTTTGATTTTACCATCATTTTTATATCTTATAAAAGTCATATAAAAATTATAAATTTTATATGTACCTCTAACAAATCGTACACTATTGACATATTCACTATAACAGCCTGGACAAAACCATTTGCCATCAGCTTGTTTAGCCCGATAGCTCTTGACCCTACAACCGCAGCTTGCAATCATAATTCCCTCCTCAATACCCAACCGTCTTTATCTTCTCCAAAATAATTAGTTACCGTTCCATCGCCCTTAAAATCTTTTCCCCGAAGCCAATTAATTGAACAGGTATCATGCTCCCAAACTGTTATTCTTAACTGATAAATTTTACGATGTCTAGCTTCTAAAATTATATCGTTAAGAAGATTAGTACCGATACCTTGACCTCTTAATTCAAAAGCTACCATTAACCTAATAATCTCAATATAATCACGCTTAAAATCAAGAACATAAAAACCTTCGACATTGAGACGTTTATACACCATTATTTGATGGCTGCAATCCAGAGCCCAACGCCATTTATACGCCTTGTCATTAATAATATAGATTTCAGGCAAATCGGTTTGTTTGAAAGGTATTATCATAATTACTCCTTAATTATGGCTGCACCAATGCCGTTTTCTAAATCAAAAGTCACAATAGTATCAACAAGTATTTCTCTTCCGATTACTTCTTTGATTGAAAAAGTCACATCCTTTTCCGTATTCTGTACCGAGACCTCGATTATATCATCAGGGAGCAAGGTAGTTAGCGGAATCTTATACATTTTTCGTGGTGTTATTATCATTGGTTCTCTTTTTCTTGTCTTGTCTCGAAATAATCTTAACATTAAAATCATAATAAACATTTGCTTCATTTATCAAGCAAGATAAACAGAAATGTTCTGTTGTATAATAAGGGATTTCAAAATCATAATTCCATACAGCACCGCACCGGGTACAGGGCTTTGTAATTGTGTAAATCATTTTACTCCTTATGGATTTGGATTTCAAAATCTTCTGTAATATCATCAGAATATAATCCATGTACAAAACAATTTAAGCAAACAACATTACATAAATCTAACATTTCCCAAATATGCAAAGGAACAGTGTAACTTACCCGAATTACACGATCACAATCCCAACAGGTATAGTCTTTGTATACAGTTTTCATTAGATATCCTTTTCATTAAAAGGAATTATACGTACTCGCACAAGTTCAGAATCAGGATAAGAGCGTATTTGTAAACCTTTCATAATTTTAAGTTGACATGCTGGTGTATTAGGTAATTGTGCATTATTAAAATCAGCATAATGAAGATTATTTGTAATAACTTTACCATTCGGTTGAATAAATACCCATCCAGTTGTTATAGTTTTCATAAGCAACCCTCCCAATCTGCTTCTCTTTCCAGACCCTCGAACTCCATTTCAGCTTCCAAAAGCCTGCATCTTTCTTTACTTTCCTCAATTTCCAAATCTTTGAATATCCAATCTTGTTTGATTGCTTCCCAAGTATCCTTAACCAAGTCCAAAAGATTGTGTTGATAGTCAGGTGTGATTCGCAATCGGTGAGTAGCAAACCGCAATCTATCTTTTGGCCCACAAATTTGATCAATTCCAAAAACCACTTCTTCTGAACCAACAGGTTCACCCATCAACCAAGAATAAATTGATAATTGATCGGCCCAATCACTTGTCATAAAAGTAGCAGCGTTAATATAGACACCCCGCCAAAGCAATAACACACAGTCTCTATGACTTTTAGTTGCCTTACCCTTCTCCCTTAGCTTAATATACCCAGCCATTGGACTTTTCAGGCTTTTGGCACAGTACCCATTGACTTTCCAATCATAAATAACCCGTGCACCTAACTTATTCAAAAAGAAAACATCAGGTTTCCCTAACAACGGCACACCTGCAATTTCATCTTGAACCGTGATCTCAAACCGAGGCTTACCGACAGCCTGATTTAATTCTACCATTAAATCAGCCACACACCCAGCTTTTTTATAACAATCAAAAACATATTTCCCATTCTCCCAAGCCCAATCCCGATTATGTTCTTCTACTTGGGCCTCAAACAATGTTACTAAATCAAACTGCGGATCAGCACCTTTACCGAAGAGCTTCTCGTGAAGGTAGCTTTTAGCGTAAGCATCAAAGCTACTACCTATCGACATCGGTTGTGTTTGTGGGTCCCTTTTCATTTTCTTCTCAGCTAAGTATCTGAGATAAAATAGCTCAGGGTCCTGGGTAAATAGCTTAATACTCGTTGGGCTCAGGTAATTCATCAGGCTCCTCTGTTACTTTTAGTATCATTGCATTATTCAAATTATTAGCGTCATTAATCATTGACCTTAGTTCCTCGTCGCTAATAGGCTTTCTATCAGAACTGTAAATAATGTATAACATGATTAAAACTCACTGGACTCCTCGATTTTTAGAACCGTGACATTATTCCATCTATCAGCCTCAGCTGCAGCGATTTTGTAATTACTATAAACTGTGGACATTACAACTTCCCCAGTGTCATAATTATAGAGAACATACTTCATTTGCTTTGCTTTTGAAGTTGAAAACGACATTTGCCACTTATTACAATGCGGATAATCACAATTACAAGGTATTGCATGGCCACCAAGCTTATGTAATTTCTCCAACGTCAACCCGGATCGTTTGGCATATCCTTTTTCAAATTCTTCTTTAGTCATGAAAACACCGAAACCCTATTATGAAACTTATGTTTCTTGATTAAGTGTTCAACCGTCAAAGGAACAATTGTACATTTACCTGAACCAATAAATAGATTAGCTGTAAGTTTTACTGACATAAAATTTGAGTTTTCGATCAAAAATGTTTTGGTATTTTCAAAACGTGGAGTTTCATCGTATTCAACGTACCAGTACATAAGTACCTCGGTTAAAGAGGGAAAATGTGGTCAGGAGCAAATATAACTTCTTCAATCCTATAATGTCCAGGCTCAAGCAACCGATAAACAATTGACGATGCTGTAATTATATCCTCAGCTTCAATTAAATAAGCCTCTCCATCGTCATAAATTACATGGAAAATCATTTGTATACTCCTTCAACAATCTTAGTGTACCCAGAAACTGTAGTGTACCCACAAATCCAAGCATGTCCACAAATTAAAGCACCCTCAGAAATTGTAGCATGTCCAGTAATTATAACATGCCCAGAAATCCGAGCAAACCCAAAAATCTTGGCGTGCCCAGAAATCTGAACAAACTCAAGAACCCGAGCCTCTCCAAAAACCTGAGCATCTGGCCCTACATAAACAGAATCAGCAACTGTAGCAGTATCAGCCACCCAACCGCCACCGTTAGGATGATCGTGTGCAGGGACCTCGCCGTCGCCAAAATCAAATTTCATAGCATCGCCTCCGCTTCAAGTTGAGATTCTAGTAAACGATAAACTATTAATCCAGCTAGACCGGCATGTTCACCGTAAATGTCACAAACAGTAAAACAATAATCAGCAATAACCGGATTATTTTTTCGCACCCTTTGATAAAGATTCTGAACCCAATCAAGGTTATCCATACTTGCAGTAGTAGCGTCAAAAGTACCTGAACTAACGACTGGTAATATCATAGTTATGTCCATAAGTAAGGGATAATGTTGACAAGTCTATGGAGTCGTTCTTGTAAATCCTGATCCATACGCCTATCAAGTTTATTAATTGCATCTAAAATCATTCTCCAAATCAATTTATCCTCTTCCGTATTGAATTGAGGGTCCCAACGTGATGAATCAGACCCTACAATTGGAATAAATTCAGTATGTGGTTTATGTTTATTTGCTTCAGCCCAAAGAATCTTTGATACTTCAGCATATTCTTTATTATAAACGTAATGCCACCAATCATACAAATCCTGCATTTCATCCCTGACATATTTATCATTGATTTTATGCCCATTTTCCCCGTACCACTCTACAAACTCATATGAACATTCTTTCTCAACAAACTGTGAAAGAATCTCAAACATCATATGCGGCAACAAGTAACTACGGTCACACCAAGTATGGCCTAGATACCGAGGCTTAATAGTAGAATAACGGTGCCAAATCCAGCATTTGAGCCTATACCAAATTTGACCTGGCCGCCAGTCGTAAGGTATGATTTTCCAGTAAAGATATTTAAGTTTAATCATTTTATTCTCCTGAAATTACAGCATTGCCAGAAATCACAGTATCCTCATTAAGCCGAGCATTATTAGAAATCTGAGCATTACCAGAAACTATAGCATCACCAGGCACAGAGCCCTTGCCAAAATCAAAAGTAATCATCTTGCTCTCCTAAAATACCTAGGTTCCTTAGGCACCAAATCATCACTAAGTTCACGATACTTATAAGTAACCCTTGACCCTATCGGAAAAAGAGGATGATTGCCTTCATAGACTTCTTGCCCAGGGCCCAGGGCTCCGGGTATTACCCGCTCAGCATCCGTGAATCCTGAAATCTTGAAAGTCTTTCCATTCTCGGATTTTAGAATCAAACTACCCATCATTCCTTCATACTTGCCTTCCCCAAACTTGTAACCAATAACCGTACCCTCAGCATCAAGGTAAGGCTTATGCTTCAATAAACAATGACTCCTTTCACTAACCCAAAAAGAAACTGGCTTTCTTAGGATTACACCTTCCCCGTCTCTTATTATAATAATTAGCAATAATTTATCTATTTCTTTGATAGCGTCAAAATGACTGAAAGGTAGTCTTATTTGTTCTGTCAATTGTACGACTTCATTTTCAATCTGTTGTCTTTGCAGCCAGCCCCAAACCATCTCAAACGTCCAATTTGTCTTGGCTGATCTGATATTACCATCAAGTCCACCTGTAACTTTGAACTCATAATCCCGAACTTTTATTATCCTTGGCTTAGTAAAAACAGAGTAAGGTGGTGAGTCGAAAATTTTATAATCAATTAAATCCCAATCCTTGGTTGGGGTATATTTTGCAATCGTAGAATATGTACTTTGAAACTTGCCTCTTCCGAGGAATAGTTCCCCGTCAAGCGGAAAATTGGGCAATTTATCAAGCCACCAATCTGGTGCATGAATTACTTTCCCTGTCCTTGACCAGAGCCCGGTAGCTATTTGTGGATTTACGTCTTTAACGGTATTGGCGTAGGGCACTTGACTTGCAGCCATACCTCTACTGATTCCACCGTCCCAAAATGCCCGAACCCCGTCAAGCTTCTCCGAAACAAACCAACCAGCCGGAGAAACTTTACCCGGCTTGTAAGTATGGCCAAGCATTAAGTATACTTGTTTCATTGTTTTCCTATTGTGTTTCAAAAACGTCCCATAAAATATAACTATCTACATTTCGCAAATCGGGAAAAGCATTCAATATCAATAAACAAAATAATTTTTGACTGTCGGTCAAACCTAAATCAAAATTACTAAAAATTTCTAAAATCAATTGTGCTTGATCTTTTAGAAGCATCAAATCAATTGATTTTTTACCTGTTGTTTTTGTGTAAATACTATTCCAATTTGATTTTAGTTTCAAATCAGGAAAAGCATTCAATATCAATAAAGAAAATAATTTTACCTCTTTTGATAAGGGCATATCGTAAGCGTCAAAAATCACTAAAATCATTTTTGCTTGTTTTTCTGTAATCTTCATGTATTTATCTCCAAGGTAAAACGTCCAAGAGTTAAGACTTCAATTAACTCCACAGGAATATCAGAAACAAAATTCCACCAAACACGAAAACGCCTTTTGAGACCTTTATCATACCGCCAAGGCACTTGGACTCTCCAATCTAGAGTAAATTCAATAGCGTCAAATGTTGCAAAACAGATAATTGAATCAAATAAACAACGACAAGACTCTCCAAGGGACATTTGATTTTATAATCTTCATTATTCTCTCTCCAATGTTAAATACCCGAGAGTTAGAACTTCAACTAACTCTTCTGGGAGGAAATAAAACCACCACACACAATTCCGTAATTTACTTGCAAATGGTAAACCAAATTGTTGAGGAAATACAAATTTCCAACCCCACTCAACACCAAAATAATCAAACGTCAAAAGAGCCAACATAGTTTGAAACAAAGAAAAACAAGATTCTCGCCAAGTACGGATTGATTTTGAAATCTTCATCTATTTACATCCTTTTTGAGACCCGGAAAGGTTTTCTTAAATGACGGCCACGCTTTGAAAATCCGTCTACACAACTTAATATCAGTTTCTACCAATTTTCCATATACTCTAAAATCATCTTTTGATCCTAAAATATATTCTGCTTCTAATTTTGAAATTTCCATTAGAACCTCTCAAAACGGTTAGGATCAGCAAGACCATTATCCAGACGCCAACGGTCAGTCTCATATTCGCCAAGTTCATCTTGGCAGACTACTATAACTTGTTTTCCAAGACCCACAACCATAGACTTATGTGACCCAAATTTACTTGGATAAGGGTACTTTTCTTTTAGTATCATTGGTGCAAATTTTTTCATACTTACTCCTGCAAGAGGGGAGCTATTTTTCTTAAACTTCGCTATTTTCCGATTATTCGTTTACATAAAGCGATTTCTTCATCCCACAAAACAATATGATTTTCTTGCATTTGGTGTTCACTTTGCACTCTATTGAATGCATTCAAAATCATTTCACCTTCTTCTTTAGTTATATTCATAAGTCTTTTTTCCTCAATAGTTTAGGAATAAAAAATATTTACTATTGGCACTCAATCACTCTTTCTTCAAATACTTTCTTCAAATACTTTTTTCAGATCTTGAAATTTTTCAAATTTAATGAAGATTATAAAATCTTCACCGTCACAATTAAAACGTACTGCTGATGTTTCTAAGAATTCAGGGCACGGGCCTCTCTTATCCCAACTTGCTATGTCTTTTATACCCTTTCTAAAGAGTTTATTCAATTTTTGTACTGTTGTCACTATTTGCATAATCGTATACGTTTTCTAGAATTTTTAAGTTCTTTTGTAAATGGCTGAAGCTGCACCTTTTCATGGTTAGGTATCCATGAAATAGGCATACTACAACCACAACCCAATTTAACGTACTCACTTCCATTGAAAAGAGGATAATATCTAAATAAAATAGGTTGTAAACCGTGACCTAGAATATTGTCTCTTATTTTAAAAATGTTTGCTCGTTGGCATTCAATCATTTTTCCTCCTTAGTAATTTGCAAATTCACCAAAATAGTAATCAGCAGCTTGATTATAGGCTTCTGATGCTTCTTCTGGTGTATCAAAATTACCTAAATAAATCCTTTCGCCTTCAACTTGAATCTTAGCCTGCCACTTTCTACGCTCTTTACGCCAATGAACACCTTTATAACCAGACGTATTTCTTACATTGGCTTTTGAATTAGCACTATTTTGACTGCTCGTAGCTGGACGTAAATTGTTTCTTTGATTATTTAATCTATCTCGATCAATGTGATCAATTTCATTACTTAAATCTAGATTCATTCTTTTGGCTATTATTTTGTGTAGATATTTATTGTTCAAATTATCTACATAACCATTAGAACAAACCACATAACCTGTTGCACTTAATCGCCAATTATATCCCACCAAAAATAGAAAATCCTCCTCATTAACTAAGGTGATTTTACCATCAGTAAGAAATATTTTCTTCATTGAAGTGCCGCCGGTGGGACTCGAACCCACATGAAGATTACTCTTCACTTGATTTTAAATCAAGCATGTATGCCTATTCCATCACGACGGCTTAATTCAAATTATATAATCGTGGCGTGAAAACCTGCACGTTTAAGTTCTACAACGCGTATCTCAGCAGTGGTCCGAACATAATAATCCCTTTTATTTTCTCCGCAATCATTCCACCATACCACATACTTAGTTGCCCACATTTTAACATCTTCAAATACAATCTTATCGACAATACTTTCAATATCGATAGACATATCAGGGCCAGAACCATCACATACCCAACATTCATTTGCTTCTTCTCTTTTCTTTTCAAAGAAGTCTCTAATATCGTCATCTGGAAAATTGAAATCAGCAAGAGGAAATTTCTTTTCTATCGCGATTTTGAAATCAGCTTTGGCCCAACCATCCCAGGAACTTTCAATTAACTCCGCTTCAACTTTGTACAATAAGTCTTCGTCAATAATAGGGTAATCTTCCAACCCTTCAAGAATCTCGATAATTTCATCGAAGATTTCAGAATCACAAAGTTTATTCGCGTTGATTACAACTGCATACGTACTGTGACCGCCATAGGCAAAATGTACCCAATCAACATCATAATCCTTAAATGCCCTATAATTAGCCAACGTTACTGTACTGCCAGAATAATCAGACCCTGACGTAAAGGGAACGAAAAAATAAATATTTTCGTCCACATCCCAATCTGTTTCGATAAAAGAATCATATAATACAAAATTATCAATTAGACCGTAGCCAACATACCGAAGCGGTTCAATACCTTCAATCTTTTTCAGTCTTTCAAACATAGTCTATATCCTTTTGTTAATTCAACCACGCCATTATAGCGTACATTGTTACTGCTATCGACACACCGATAACGACACCGGGAAAAATTAACATTGACATTAACACTGTTAGTGCCATTACGAAACCAACACTTTGGTAAAAGAAATTTAACATAGTGGAATTCCTGGGTTCATGATGTTAAAAGTAAAAATGCAACCAACTATAATTACAATAACTATAGTGGCACAAATTGCAATAGTAATTGACACTTTACGATCATTATCATTCATTAACTTGCCCCATAAGAAGTATATAAATAATCATCTCCGTGCATACCAATAGTAACACCAAGACAAAAAATAGTAACGGTCCAAATAATCATTAACAGGGTAGTAAGCATTAGTTCCACCTATAGAGATTAGGGCTCAGGATTCTTACCTTCTCCCGCACAAGAAGATAGGCGTACTGGCAAATTTTTTCCATGCCTTGGTAATTGATTTTATCAGCAGTATCGGTGGAACTGTGGTAGTCGCGGTGTAGACCTGTAAAAATCCAAGAAACTTTAACACCTTCCCTACGGAAAGATGCATGATCGCTAGCACCGCCGCCACTGTTAGCTAATGTTGCAACATTAGTTCCAGGTTTCATTCTGCCGATCATATCAAAATTAAGCATGAAAATCGGGTCACCTTTGATTAGAGGATTACGTGCATAGTGACGTGATCCTTTTAATCCGGTTTCCTCACTACAGAACCAGACGAAAACCAAGGTAGTATCAGGATGTGGCAACTGAGAAAAGCGTCTAGCCAACCCCAAGACGGCAGCACTTCCAGATGCATTGTCGTCAGCCCCCGGAGTACCGGGTACAGTATCAAGATGGGCACCAAGAATAAGGACTTTGTCATTTGTTCCCTCAATCCACGCTACAACATTTCTACTTGTGCCTACCTTTTGAAGATCAACTTTGATTCCAAAATCAAGGCACTTATTAAAAATATAATTAGCAGCATCATCATAGTCAAAATTAGTTGATCTTGCACTTGAAGCCAATGCTTTGACATAACTCTCAAGCTCAACAGCTTTTTGACCATAGGCTACAGATGTCAGTGATATTAGAATCAGGAATGTTTTAATCATAGGTAATTTACCTGTTTAAGAGCCTCTTCGGCTGTTCCAAAGACTGAAAAACCTTCATCAATATTACGTGCAAAACCGGATAAGGGCAAAGACACTTGACCCATTAAATGCCATTCTTCGCCATCTTTGGATAATAGAAACCACTGATATCCAGCACAAAAAGCCGCCCAATTAAGGAGTTCACAAAACGGGTACCCTTTTTCTTTGGCCCATTCGCTAGCAGAGAGGAGCTTCAACCTAGCATAATTCATAATGTTCCTTTTTGATTTCTTCACAATATTGCGGGCTAATCTCGATTACCTTTGATTTACAATCACCGACAGGGCATCCGTGCCCATGACAAGGTAAACTACTCAGTTGCGGCGTCCGCAGTTACAACGTCTGCAAATACAGCCTCTTCCGCAGGAATCAAGGTTCCTTCCGCAGCGTCCACAAGATGCCCATCTTTAATGGTTGTACCCTCTTCTTCCTCTTCAGGGCAATACTCGTGGACCTCGCAAAGCAGACTCTTGCCGCTTTGACTCAGACGCACAACCTTCAGGGCGGCCACTTCAATGACCTCAGCCCCGACGCCAAATTTCCGAATCAATTCGGTCCGGGCTCTGGGCATCAGAATACATTTCCAACCATGGAAACCTTGGCTTTCAGATGATTGTAAAAACCACCCGACTACGCAGCCAACAGTCTCAGGTACATAGACACGGCCATAGATGAATGGCGGCGAACCTTCAGCAAGTTCCACTACCAAAACGGCTTTGCCTTCAGCCGGCTTCAATATGTCTCCTTCTTTCGGCGGACACTTTTGAACGGCTTCATACTCTTCGATCCAAGTACCAAATTCAGTATTATCTTCGTGCATTTTTCTCTCTTTTCTGGTAACGGGTTTTCAATTTAGAACGAATCCTTAGAACTACCAATCGCGACAATCCTAATCGCGTACCGATTTCAGAATCATTGTAACCCTTCCCCCTTAATTTTAGGATTTTTTCTTCTAGTACATTTTCAGTTATCGTACTCAATTCTTCAATTAACTCACTTGTTTTTTCGATATTAACACACATATTACTATTCTCTTTGCCGATATCCCAATGCCCTAACCTTTCAGTTAATGGTAAAATTGCCTTACGTTCAGCGTCCCTTGGAAAATAAACTGTACTACTATGACGTAGACAATTTGAAAGGGCGTGATTAACATAGTCAGTAATGTATCCGCCGATATTATCATGATTAGTCATTCTGCCTTTAGCTACATTGTTTACTGCTTCTACCAACCCAGTTAATGCAGCACTATCCAAATCATCACCTAAATAGTTACAACTATAAATAGCAATATAGCGGTTTACTATTGAAATCGCTAATCGCACATGATGTAAAATTATTGTCTCTATTGCTGCACTATCATTTTCTCGCACCTTTTTTAATAGAGCCATTAAAATATCCGGCTCCAGCTTTTGAGGATAATCGACTAGGTTCAGTGTACGCATGTTAATGTATGATGTTGAGGAGTTCCAGTAGGTCTAATTCCTTTTCGGGTTTCGGACGGCCACGCGTTATTTTCTGTATAATTGGTCTTGTTGGTTTGTAAGCGTTAAGGCGTTTGATTGCTGCACCTTCACGCTCAGCATCACGGTCAATTCGTTCTGATTCTGTCATCATTATTTTACCTTTGTAACATAGCCATCTTTGATAACAATACTTGCGTACCATTTATGCGGTTCAGGGTGGTGTGGACCCTCAACAGCGAGTTGAGCATTTTTAGGCTCATTGCCGCCAAACGATCCAGGTTGAAAAATCGTGACTTTATCGCCTTTAGACAATCCAGCTATTAAATCTCTTTTCGTAGCGTAATTAGGTCTTACATACATTTGGCTGCTCCATATCAAAAGGATGATAAAAATCTTCAGCGTGTTCTACCATTATATTATCTATATTTTGTCTTTGTTCAGTTGCCACCCACCAAACGTCACCACTGACTACAAAATTTTGCTCAATACATTCCTTTGTTTCTGTATCAAAAACCTGAGAAACATAACCTTCTGTAATCTTAGTGATTAACATTTGATTGTCGCTCCTATTAGTTCAAAAAGATGTATTGCTGCGTCCTCAAAATCATCAGCCTCTCGCTCCGTCAATTCGTTAAGATACTCTTCTGTGGCAAGAAAATCACCAGCCTCCATGGCTGCATCAACTGCTTGAAGGTGTAAACTTTGATTATAATATATTTCATAGTTGACATAACTCCAAGCATATCGATTATAGACCTTACCCAAAAATATTATAGTTGTTGGATAATCAGAAATTTTGCCAATTAGTCGAACAACGATTTCTCCAGCAGCACAATATTTAATATCAAATGTTTTCATAATCAACTCCAACGTACAGTGATAAAATGTTGTTTCCCGTCTTCAGGTTCCAGTTGAGGTAGGGCGGCTAGTGGCTTGTCCAAGATTCCAATACTAAAATCCATTTCGCAAATACGAACGAGAATATTAGTAAAGGTTATTAATGTAGTTTTGGCGTGTCCAGTTACCATATATTTGAAATTATGTCTTTCTACTTCCGGAAACACTGATAACATCCCGTGATCTTCAATTGCAAAACATTTAATTGATTTCATAATCAACTCCAACGTACAGTAATAAAATGTTGTTTCCCGTCTTCAGGCTCTAATCTAGGAATTGCTTCTAGTGGCTCTTCCAAGATTTTAATACCAAAACCCATGTTATTGACACGAACGAAAATTTTGATAAGGACCATGAATGTAGTCATAGCACGTTCAACTACCATATACTTGAAATTATGTTCGTTCACTTCTGGGGATACTGACAACATTCCATGATCTTCGATTGTAAACTCCTTAATTGATTTCACGGTAAACTCCTTAATTGATTTTATGGTAAACTCCTACAAAATTCAAGAACTCGTCCGTCATCAGCTTCAAGACACCAACCAGAATAACTTTCTCGAATAGCGAAAAGCTCATTGTTGCCGTCTACGCGACGAAGAACAACACTCTCATCCTTCTGGGATACTATATGTGTGTATCCATTGTCAACCAACTCTGTTTTCGATATTGTAATCATAATTACTCCTCGCAAATTAATTAATATGTGCAGTAAATTTCACTGATTCCAGGGTGCCAATTCAAGAATTTTACACCATCAGTATCTATAAAAACAACATCAATAGGATAATAAACACCCTTATTGACAATAATTTTATAGTCCCACTTATTATTGATTTCGATAACAAAAGATTCCATAATCATCTCTCGCGGGCGTGTTAATTAAAAGGAACAGGCGTGCGTGAAGCCTTATAGTAAACTTCGTTCTTATCGCTATTATAGCCCGTTTTAACATACAAATCACCAAGAAAATGTAACGTTTTTGGGTATTCAGTACATCCCTTACCGTAATTACTATAAATATCACATCTACAGGTAATGATTTTACAATCATGGCTCGATTCAATTTTAATGATTTCCATTTCAAACTCCCGTAATCAAATCATTGTGATAGTAAAATCCAGCCCGTCCCTAATTAAGTATACCATATTTTTAGTGGTTTGTCAAATAATTATTTTCACGATGATTTGATTTCGGTAAATCTATAGAAACAATCAATATCCATGTAAAGATTTTCATAAGAATGATACGTATTAGGGGACTCAAAAGCGTAATTACCATTCCAATAAACAGCATGACGCCAATGTTTTTTCATTCCGGTGATGATACCTCTAGCATTTTTGAGGTGATCTTGAAATCTTTTAACCTTAAAATTGACTGCATAAGTCTTTTGACCGTCGGGTGTAGAGTACGGTAAAGCCTCAATCGGTATAACCGCGAACCCCATATTGATTGCAACATCAATAATTTCTTGAATATGAAATCCTTGACGTTTACCTGGATCAGATAAATCTGGAAAAATAATCGCTTGACCGTCATGTCCGATCCTACTAATCAATTCTTCATAAGTAAGACCTAAAGCCATTGCGGAGGCTATAGCTAGACAATTTCGCATTATTTCTCCTTTACCAATTAAGATGTATATTAAACCAGCGTGCTAAGAATTCAGTAAAATGAAACTTAAAATGGTCCCATCGACATATCCACGGGTGTTCTTTACAGTATTCTTCTGCCTCATCTTTTAATGAAAACGTCATTCTTTTTCTTCCTCTTCTTCAAGCCATGCTTCAGGGATTTCGATAACTTTCGTTGCGGCATCTTTCAGGATTCTTGGAATCAAGGATGACACAATCCAAACATCCTTACCCTGCCCCTTAATCCAACTCACTAAAGGATAAAGATTCGGATCAGAACTACCTAAGACAACTATATCAACTTCATCAATAACTTCAACGACAGCGATAGCCATTTGAATACCCCAATCACAACGCTTGATTTTAACATCATGAATTTCAATAATTTTTGGAGTCTTGAAACTTGTTTCAAAACCAGCATAAGCTAAACAATTCTGAAAACTGTCTGTACTACCAATAGTCATACCGTAAGCAGAAGCTATAATTACTTCATTATCTTTTACAATTTGTTGGTAATATTCCTCATAACAAAGTCTACCCTTATGCTTACGATAGACAGTATGATATAAATTGGTAGTGTCAACAAAGATACCGAGTTTCATTATTTTCCTCCTCTTGCATGAATAGCAGCACCTTGTGCTTGAGCTTTGGCTATCGCTTCTCTACGACTTCTTTCGTTTCCTCGGGTGTAGGTATAACATTTACCGCTCCTACCCCATCGGAATCCGGGCTTCCCGTCTTTTTGACAACTTGACACTGGCATTATTTATTCCTTTTTATGGTGGCCAGGGCTTTGGCTATTGCTTCTTTTCGGATATAATCCTCCGGGCTCAGGAGGATTATGTAAAACATTTACTTCTTCTACTCTATCAGAATCCGTCTTTTGACACTGGCATTTTGTTCTATTTAGATATAGTTCATGTATCGCCATATTTTCCATATGTAATTTCATATTCTCATCTGAAAGTCTTTTACATTTTAATAGACTAAGAATATAAAGAATTGTCAGAAAAATTATAAATATACTGATCATTATTCCGGCTCCTCTATAATGGTACTGGTACCAATAATATCGGCACCTGAATCAAGTAAATGTTTAGCGGTTGTATAATTCTTAATACCGCCGGACACTTTTATCTTCAAATTACCCCTACCTACCCAAATATCAAGTAATCTATGATTAAGAATAGGATCTTTAACTAGAGTTTTAATATAAAAAGCTCCAGAATCTTGGACAATATTGTAAGCATCTTTTACATTTTGAGCGTTTGCGTGCTCGATGCCCGGCACAATAACTTTAACAGGTTTACCTAAATCAACTATTTCAGATATTTCAGTTAGTAGGGCAACATCATATTTATTAGCAAAATTATCTGTATTCCAAACTACATCCAATTCATCTACGTATTCTATAACTGATAATGCTTCTGCACGTTTAGTGAGACTTAAACCATTAGGGAAGCCTATAACAGAAACAATTTTGTTAAAAGGTAAAATAGAAGCAAAATGAACTCTAGTAGGGTGAACACAAACACCCCTATAATTCCTACCTACATGTAAAAGACGCTTAAATTCAGCATCTGTAATACCTGCTTTTAAGATTGCAAAATCAATTTTATCGATAATCATTGTCGCTCCTAAAAAAGAGATCAATTTCTTTTTCCACAGCTTTCTTAGAGTCAGAAGCATGTATAAGATTACAATAATCGCTTGTCAATCCAAAATCACCCCTAATCGTACCGGGTGCCGCTTCAAGACAATTTGTTGCACCTACCATTAATCGCACTTTATAAATATTACCCATTAAAATAACACCAGTTAAAGGTTGATTAATCATAAAAACAGCCATTCTATCGAGATACTCGGGAGATAATACCTCAATTAAATGGTGATAATGCTGGTTAAACCATTTTTCACTTTTGTACCGTCGTTCAATGTCACTAATTCTGATATCTGCTTGCTCAAATCGAGTCAGAATTTTACCTATTAAACCACGACGTTTTGCATCAGGCTTAATTATTATAAAGGTATGCATAGATAGCTTTCTTAAAAATGGGGTAAATTTGTATTGATGAAAGTAATGATTGACAACGGAAATTAGCGGATGGAGGTAGCTCTCTATCCCAAGATAATGGCTTCAAAAGGTCACGTTTTTCAGTCGCCAACATAATTAAATCGGCACGTTTAACTTCATCAGGGATAGGGTAATTGTAATTTAACGCTTCCGCGACTACTTTATCAATATTATCTAAAATAGTTCGCCACCCCGAACCCAATTTTTGTTCCAAAGCTTCCTTAAAAGGTGTAGATAAATCGCCATAATACGCTTCTGGTGCGTCATGCAAAATTGCAGTATATTTATAAGTTTTTACCAAAAAAGCAACACCTAATGAATGCTGTGCGACAGAATAAAAACCTTGACAATGTCCATTAAATCTACAAGTTTGACTAAGTGCCATGATTACATCATCAAAACAGACATCTTCAGGCTGAGGGTCCAGGAAACTAAATTTCTTACCAGAATATGTTTGCATCCACATTAAGTGTACCCTCCCATATATTTCCAAAGATTTGGTTTATCAAAAAGTTTTTGATATTCTTTCTCGTTGGCGGCTGTTAGAATCCAGATTCCTATACCTTCAGCGACCAAACGCGGGAACGTTTCCCATTGTGCCGGTGTGAACTTCCATTTTAATGGGTTCTTAATTTCTACCCATCGCGCCCCTCCATAACGCCGCTTAGCTATATATAAATCCGGAAGGCCGTGTTGGTAGGTGTTACCATGTATGACCTTGACAAACCACTCCCGCTCCCTTAAAAATTTAATAACGGCTAATTGAATTTTAGCCTCTGGTCCTTTTGCATGATTATAAATTTTTTGTGTTTTCAAAAATACTCCTCTCCGAATTTCTTCGCCATGTAGACTGGAACCCCATTACCAATAGCTTCATATAATTGATATTCCCATTTAATATCAGAATTAAACCAGTTTTTTGGTGGTAATAGCCATTTTATTGGCATCTTAAAACCTTGATGATAAGCACACTCTTCTAAAGTCAAACGTCTACCGTACCAACGACTCGCCCGTCGTTTATCATTTGCACAACCCTTATATTCAGTAGCCGTAATACATGGACAAAGATCAGGGTAGATTTTTTTATACGGTTTTAGTAGTCTAGGAACACGATATCGCCCACCAATTACTCTATTCCGATTTTGCAAATCACTAAATTGTGCCGCATTATACACTCGGCCCCAAAAATTTGATCCTGTCTCTAAACGACAGACATTTTCAACCCAAAATATACTAATCGATAATTTTAAGCACCAATCTAAGTAATTAGTAGTAAAATCACCGATTGGCTTCCCTTGTGTTCGGGCACTAGACAGCCATTGACAAGGTGGACTTGCCCAAACTGCATCAAAATCAGATAAATTTATAGTTGTAGCATCAGCCAAAATACAATTACCGGACCCCACCATTTTACTTAAATAATGTTTATTTGGGTCTAATTCATAACCCATACAATAATGCCCGGCCTGCTCCAAACCTAAACGAGCTAAACCAGCACCATCAAATAAGACGGCTATTTTCATTGTATTTTTGTGTTTTCATATTTAACTAGTGCCAATAAACTAATGGCAAGAGTTAATGATTCAAGCATAATATCTGGATCACTTGTACTGTGTGCTGTTTTGACACACTCAATAGCCCTATTAATATAATAATCAACATCATCAACATCTAAGATTGTTCGCATCAATCCTCTAGCATCCTTACAACTAAATACACTTTCCTTTAGAATTTTAGAAATTTCACGTTTAGTCATCGAGTTCTCCATAAAGAGTGTCATTTTCTATCATTAGTTCAGCACTGTCCTCAAATTTGTTGATTTGTACTATTGCATTAGTTAATGAACCGATAGCAGTTTGTATTGTATTATCTAAAATTGCTATTGTTTCACATAAAATTTCCAATTGTATTGTTAATTGGAGTGTATCTTTATTCATCAGCTTCACCTTTGTAATCAGTAGTTGCTGATTCATTTCTTAGTCCTCCTGAACATTGCCGGACGTTTTTTACACCAACAACTTAGAAGTTTTCTTTTTGCTTCTGATAATAAAATCTGTTCTCGTAAGTCGGTAATTTCAAATGCTTCGTATCTTCGCCAGGTAGCTTCCGGCAATAACCCTCTTACCTTTAATAAGTTAGTATATTCTGCTGACATTTTCAAATTATGGAGCCAATCGAAAGCACGATTGTAAGCGTCAATACGATGCTTACCCTCTTTAATTTTGATACATCCTTCTAACACTCCAGCTATCAAAAGTGCAGGTTTTACTTCATTTAATAAAGCATTGATACTTTCAACGGCAGTCATATTTTAACTCCTGCTATAGCTAAGGCATCTAAAAGTTCAAATTTTGACATTCTTGAATAGTGTGGGATTTGATTGATTTTTGCAATTTCTTTTAGTACCGGCATTGTGACATTACCGCCCAACATAATTTTAGTTACCCAATGCCTTAATTTATCCGGGTTAGGTATAACCATACAACAAAAAATTGTTACACGTTGTTCGATAGTTGCAGATTCAAATGCCGCTTCAAATGCCTCAGTTTGAATTATATAATCTTGCCGTCTAAATTCTAGTAAACGGCGATGATGTTTTAATTGTATATCAGCACCTGCTATTTGCTCGCCCATGAAGTCTCCTTTTTATTCCAATCTATTTCTAGGAGCGGGACTTTGTCTTTATATGATTCCACAGTGCTATCAACTATCGCACTGATTTTATTTTCATTTCCAGGTCGTGTTACAGCATGAATTTCGTCGTGTATTTGAATTGTCCGTATTACCCAAGGATGTACCCCAACTGGTTGAAGACTGCAAAGGTTTCTTTGTAGTTTTTTAGTAATACCTGCACCGGAACTTTGAATTTCATGGTTTGCGGCGGCCCTTAAATTGGACGCTTGGACATTGAAAGCAGCAGCATAAAGAGCACTTTGAATAGCCCCAGACGCAGTCTGTAATCTATCCCGCCTTTTTACTTTGACTCTTACCCCTTTCCAAGTCTGGGGAGGGTTTTGGGCTAAATCAAAAAGAATTTTACAAATTTTATTCTCTAGCGTAAAGTAACGTCGGAATCCTAATAATGACTCAATAAAATCTGCCGGCTCATGCCATTCGACCATTGATCCTATACCGCCGGGCTGTCGCATACTACAGAATTTATCAAAAATCCGTTTTCGTGCTTTTCCAATTCCTGGATAACGTTTAACAAAACCTTCACTGGCTTTAGTTGCTGTCTCAAGATCGACACCTAAACGGTTTTCTATTGTGTGTTCATTGCCTCCATACAGTTGACTAAAAATACCGCGTTTACCGTCAGTGTAATAACTTGTTGTATCTTTGGTTTTAATAATCTCATCATGACTTACCCCAAACAATTCTTCCGCAAATAAGGCGTGGATAGATTTGCCGTCTAAAAGATCACGTCTAAGATTATCGTCCTTATATACAGCCTCCGCTAATACGACTTCAAAACTTACAAAATCACCACCACTTAATATTTCGCCGTTGTCAAAATCAGCTAACGGGAAACATTCTCTAACCGCCTTAACATTCTTAATTCCTTGAGCATTAAGTTTGTCACGCCCAGACATTCTTGAACTTAACGCTCCAATAATATTAAATGAAGCATGAAAACGGTTAGCTAAAAGAAGTTTATCGTAGTTTTCAATTTCTTTTGCGGCCCGTCTTGATATTAAAATCTCTCTGGCACGTTTAGCGGCAGAGTGTAGACTACCGTCCTCTTTTACCCAGCCACCTTTCCAGTCACCTTCAAGTTTACCGCCAACTGATTCTAAGATTACAGCCTTAGTACCTTCATTTAATACGACACGTTCAGTTGTGTCCATAACCTCGAAAAGATAAGCCTTAGCTTGTTTAGGTGCCGTAGGGATATTGCCTACTTTTATTTCAGCTAATCCCCGCATTTTTAACATTTTTTCACGATCAATAGCAAAACCTCGCCATCTTGCAGAACCAACCGCACAAGCTAATTCTGAATCATCGTCTCCGGGCTCAGGGCTCCCGAAATATTTCCACAAATCACGGGTGTAAATAACATCATCACCTGCATATTTTCTCGCTAAAGAGTTATAGGCCCAATGATCGACATAAAATTGGAGTACCGAAGGCCAAGCATTGTTCCAGTTGCCAGGTTTACCTATGGCTAAGGCGTAAGGTGCATAACCTAAATCAGTAGGTCTCCATTTTTTATCGGGTTCAATATCGGTAAATTTGAGTATAAAATCTTCTTTTACTTTTAATGCAAATCTAGCTAAATCTTTTAGAGCATTGGAAGCATTGAATTTTAGAACAATATCACAAAATTTAGGGTCAAGGTCCCCGTGCTCGTCTTTACAATCATAAATTGTCCATTGACTTAGTGTTTGATCCTTACGCTTAGCAAAATAAATCCCATCTAAACTGACTCTTTTCTCCAACTCCTCCTTGACTTTTTCAACTAATTGTGATGGGATTCTTTTTACTCTTATTGCACCCCGGCTCATTAAAGATTGAAATGAACCTTTCTGTGCATGTAACATCACATCGCAAGATTTTTTCGGCTTAATACAAATATCTAAAAATCTAGCTTGTTCCTCAAGGATAGCTATTTCGTCAATATGGTCAATAGGAATTGCACTATGATCTGGGAACAATGAAAAGGTAGTGTAGATTTTAGAAAGATGGAAATGATCAAAAGCAAGATTGAAACCACATACTTCTTGATCCATCATCCACTCTATCAATTCTAGTGTATCTTCAATCTTTTCTTTCCAAATGTCCCAAAGTGTGATTTTATCATCATTGTCTTGTACGTATTGGAGCAATACGACCATACCATGAAATCCAACTGTTTCAGTGTCGTAGAATATAATAATTATCTCCTTCCTCTAATAATTCGACTTACGGTCATTTGTTGAATACCGTAACTTTTTGCAATTTCTTCTTGTGTATAATTTTTTGTTGTATATAATTCTTTAATAATTTCTTTTTGCTCCATAGTTAAAATAGATGGACGCCCGGAGCTATTACCGAAACTATGACGCCCTTTCCCTACGCAATCAGCCATATTATCTTTATATGTTCCAAGAAATAAATGATTAGGATTTACACATTGCGGATTATCACAATTATGACAAATCAATAATCCTTCAGGAATATTGCCGAAATGTAATTGATATACAAATCTGTGAGCAAACCATAATTTAGCTTCAAAATAAAATTGACCATAACCTTTATTGTTAAGGGTACCAAGCCAAAGCCAACATTCGTCGGGCTCAGCAACCTCTACCTTTTCCCAGAATCTGATCTCAACATCAGACAACATCACCAACCACCCTCTCATAAATTTCTTTTTGTGTCATGGAAATATGTATAGGCGTCCATATACCTAATTTACGGATACATTGCCGTATTACTTTAGCTTCAAAATCATCACGCAATGTTATAGCTTCCCAAGTAGTAGTATCTAATTCGGAAAGCGGGTTAGCAATACAAATAAGAGACATCAATTTACTCCAGCTAATGGAACTTGATAGAACTTATCGTGTTCACCGGCGTATCTTTTAATATCAAAATATAATTCAGCTGAACTAATTTCGCCATTACACCAAGCTAAGCAACGGGTATGTAACCCGAAACCTATAGATTCGCCTATATGCTCTAGCATATCCTGGACGACATTTTTAGGTTGACGTCTCTTCTTAAAGGGGTCTTGTTCAGGTGTCTTACCAACACTGATACCTTGTTCTCCCCTTAGACGGGCATTTTTGATCTTTTTAACAGCGTTAAACTGTCTTTCTGGAGTTTTCAAGCTAAAAATCTGTTTAATTTGTGCTTGATTTAACAAACCGGCCGCAGCCTCAGCTTGAATTTCATTAGGCAAATCTAATAGATTATAGCGAACTTGTACCCAAGATGTTGAAACACCTAATGATTCTGCTACATCCCGACGTACCATACCCAAATCTTTCAACCGTTCAATAGCTCTAGCTTCCTGAAGAAGATTAAGATTTTGTCTCTTTAAATTTTCACCCAAATTCAATAATCTTGCAGTTGTCTCACTCAAACCAACCTTAATCATTACCGGAATTGTTACTTTCTTTAGGACTTTGAAAGCAGCAAAACGACGATGTCCAGCTATGATTCTAAAATCATAACCATCTATTTTCTCAGTTACGTCTGCAACAGGTTGAACCGCGATAGGGAATTGTAGCCCATGTATCTCAATATCTTTAACTAAATCAATAACATCCATAGGTAATATTGTACCTCGACAATTAAAATCACTATCACTATAAATTCTATCAAGTTCAATCTCCTGGACGTTATAACTCATTGGTTGCGGCTCCTGTTATTTGTATATAAAATCGTATTTTTTCTTCTAAACTTTTTGTGGTATCACGCGAAATAATCACAGCAGCTGAAGAACAATGTTGTAAATATCTACGTTCTTGAACAGCCAATTTATTATAATGCTTTGGTTTCTCTAAATCTGATAAGGGTACAATACAGAGGGCAAGTGAAATTAAAAAATGACTCATTGTACTTTAGCTCCCGCTATTTTAAGATATGTTTTAATCTTTCGTTTAGCCATTTTGTTTGTACCTTCCGTGGCTAATATGTCGGCGACTGCTTCACAGTGTATCGTGTAATAACTACTTTCATAATCTAAAACAACTGTTGTCTCTGGTTCTGTATCAGCAGTTGTTATTGTATGATAAAGACCATAAAATGAAAATGAAAGTGCAAATATAATCACTGTATACAGTATCATTGATAACATTAAACTTAATTTTGACATCAAGATTTCTCCTCAATACCTACGGCTTCCAAATATTTATTAATACAAAGATTCATGATGTTACCCTCAAAAGCGTTGTGAGCTATTATCAAAGCTATAGAATTACAATGTTGTAAATATCGTTCTTCTTCTTCAATTGCACAATTATATGGAAGTGGAGGTACTTTTAATTTCATCAGAACTCCTTGGCTAAATTTATGTGATAACGATTCGGACCCAGATGCTCGCGTTCCGTACGTAAACGCATATTTAATCGCCAACTAATACCGAACGTCTTATGTACACCATGAAGCCATTGACTTGGCTCATTGAACGTAGAAAGAGATTCATAAACATACGGTGATGTCGCAATCCAGGAACCGTTAATTATAGTTTCACCATTCAAAGCAGCTTGCATCGCTGGATTATGGAAATGGGCAAAACAATAGTAATCTATCTTCTTACCCTGAGCAGCATTTAATGCCGCTAGTCTCCTAGTTTTTCTCTCTATACCGTACCAAGGAATACCGTTCCAACTTCTAATGTCATCGCCGTGCGATACAGCAAAACCCCAACCTTCAATATCTACACAAGCAGAAAAAGATTCTGGGATTATAAAATCAATTTTAGGTATATCAACACAGTGGGCTTTGGCTGTTTCAGCTACTAAATAATCCCAATTATTCCAAGGTGCAGGGTATTCTTTTTTAATTGTTCGGCGTCCGTGGTTACCTGAAAGATAAAGAACTTTAATTTCCTTAAAATGTGGTGCCAAATCTCTAAACATCAAGGCGTGCATTTGACCTATAGCCAAAGTATTTCTAAACGCATTTCTGTACTCACTATGATCTTTTGCGTTATGAATTTCACCTGAAGTATGGTCGCCGTGAGCAAAAATGAAAAGAGTATCAAAACGATAATTATTTAACGTTTGTTGAGAAAATTTAAGAAGAGTGTCTACGTATTGTTCTGCACGTCTTAACGCGATTCTAAAATCATAACGCTCTAACCCGCCAACTTGATGCGGTAAAACAATTTGGTCGGCATGCTCATCCGAAAGATGTGTTACTAAAGTTTCGTTAATCGCACTTGTTACCCTATTAGATTTTCTAACATCCGGGAGTGGGGTAATAGGCGTTATGACAGCACACAACTCATCTACTAAAGATTCAAAAATACTATTTTCACGTTGAACAGCTTTGTATACTAATTTGCATCGCCTATTTTCATCTTGTAATGCTAAATTTGCGGCTTCTAATTTTAATATCTGTTTATCAGTGGGGTCAAGTTCCTTAGTCTTGTCGTTTTTGATTTTACTTACAGACCCTGCACTAACACTAAATTTTGCAACGATCTCTTTTTGACTTAACCCTTCCGCCAATGCGGCAGTAATTGCGTCCCGTTTTTGGTCATTTAATTTAGGTGTCGGCATTATTTCTCCAAGTATTGAACGGCTGTTTTCAAGAGTTCTGGATCATCATTAAATAAGCCAAGTGCATTATTACATTTTTGACAAAGTAATCCACGAACTTTGGATGTTTTATGGCAATGGTCAACAAAAGGAATTTTTGTAAATTTTTTATTACAAATTGCACATTTATTCTCCTGTGATTTTAATATCATTTCAAATTGGACTTCAGTTATATCGTATTTGTATTTTAATGTTCTTCCACGACCTGTGAATTTTTGTTGTTTATTTTTACATTTACGGCAAATA
>SDBU01001695.1_pt1 | contig 30703 bp, 28 predicted proteins | sample 2277071 | NCBI WGS metagenome assembly SDBU01 (sample SAMN10397929, study PRJNA504765) | marine sediment metagenome | isolation source: marine sediment core GS08_GC12, 126 cmbsf | place: Arctic Ocean: Gakkel Ridge, Loki's castle | collected 2008 | reverse complement strand
GTTCGCCACTACTCAGGGAATAATTTCCTTTCCTCAGGGTACTGAGATGTTTCACTTCCCCTGCTTACCTCCACCCAGCCTATGTGTTCAGCTGGGGGTACTCAGGTTTTACCTGAGTGAGTTGCCTCATTCGGGAATCCCCGGCTAGGCTTGCTAGACAGCTCCCCGGGGCTTATCGCAGTCGTACCACGCCCTTCATCGGCCCTTGATGCCAAGGCATCCACCATATGCCCTTACCCGCTTGACCTGCTTCAGATTTAATATTAGACCTCGTATTCAATTTTTAAGGTACGACACACAAAGTAAGGCGGCTTGGTGACGAGCACCAAGCCGCCTGCCTGGTTCTCCTTCACCGGTAAACCCTACTATGTGTACAGCATAATCATTGCCATATACTAATATACTACCTCTCATTATCCTTGTCAATACCGAAAAATCATTATTTTATGCGCTCTTTCCTTTTCCCGCGCCGATTATGCTATAATTCGGGCATACCAAGCGTATTACATGCGGCATTCAAAATATTGCCGCCAGAAGTGAACTAGACAGGTTAATGCTGAAACACAAACTGGCCGAACTGCTAACTCAGGCAGCCGCTGAAGCGCAGAAGTCAGGTAAGTTTCCCTCGGTTACTCTGCCTGAAGTCATCATGGAGCACCCGCAGAACCCGGAACACGGCGACTATGCCTCCAGCTTGCCTTTAAAACTGGCCCGCATCACCAGCAGCAACCCCTTGACCATCGCCAATGATATTGTTTCGTTTATCGCCTGTACTGACGAGATTGAGCGAGCCGTGGTGGCGCCGCCGGGCTTCATCAATTTCATCCTGAGTGCCGACTGGCTGACCGGACAGGTAAATTCAATTCTGGAGGCCGGAGAGTCGTACGGCAATATTGAGCTCGGCCATGATAAGCGGGTTCAGATCGAGTTTGTCAGCGTGAACCCCACCGGACCGCTTCACGTCGGGCACGGACGCGGGGCAATTCTGGGCAGCACGCTGTCCAACGCCCTCACTGCCGCCGGCTATCAAGTAGAAAAGGAATATTACATCAATGACGCCGGCAACCAGATTGATGCCTTCTACCGCTCGCTTTACGCCCGCTACCAGCAGTGCCTGGGTAATGAGGCCGAAATGCCTGAAGATGGCTACTTCGGTCAGTACATGGTTGAGCTGGCCAGAGAGATAGCAGACCAGAAGGGCGATAAATTCCGCAACCTTCCCGAGGCAGAGGCAATCGAGCAGGTGGGACAGGCCGGCCTGGAAAAGATGCTCGGCCAGATTAAGGCCGACCTTGAACGTATGGGCGTGACCTTTGACGTCTGGTTCAACGAAAGCAGCCTTTATAAAAATGGCCAGTATGACGATGTTATGTCGCTCCTGAAGCAAGGAGGCCATATCAGTGAGAAGGAAGGGGCTACCTGGTTTGTCACCACGGCACTGGGCGAGGATAAAGACAACGTGGTGATACGCAGCGACGGGTCGCCCACCTACTTCGCCACCGACATCGCCTACCACTATGATAAATTCATAAAGCGCAAGTTCGACACCGTAATCAATATCTGGGGTGCTGACCACATGGGGCACGTCTCACGGATGAAGGCTGTTGTTGGCGCGCTGGGTATTGACCCGTCGCAGCTCAAGGTCATTATCTCCCAGATGGTTACACTGCGTCGCGGCGGGGAGATAGTGCGCTTATCAAAACGCAGCGGCGATATAGTTTCTTTACGCGAACTCATCGATGAGGTGGGCGCCGATGTCTGCCGCTTTTTCTTCTTATCCCGCTCCGCCGATAGCCAGATGGACTTTGACCTGGAACTGGCCAAAAAGCAGTCGGCCGATAACCCGGTCTACTACGTCCAGTACGCCCATGCCCGCATTGCCAGCATCCTGCGCCTGGCGCAGGAAAGAGGCATTGACTACCGCGATGGGGATGTTTCACTACTGACCACGGAGCCCGAGCTCACCCTCATCCGCAAGATGCTCCTTCTACCTGAGCTTGTGGAAACGATTGCCACCACCCTGGAGCCCCACCACCTCACCTACTACGCTCAGGACCTGGCCACCGTTTTTCACAGCTTCTACAAGCAGTGCCGGGTGGTATCACCAGACGAAGCACTCACCAAAGCACGGCTCAAACTGGTTGAGGCAGCTAAAATCGTGCTCAGCCGCACCTTGCACCTCATGGGGATGACCGCACCGGAGCAGATGTAAGGTTTACCCGTCCGTCTTTCTATTCACCGCCCGTTTCCCGGGTCTTCCGCCAGCGCAGCCGGAGCGCTCCAGCCGTTACCAGCACGGCTACAACAGCGGCATAGATTTCCAAATGAACAATGGTAAAAAGACCGGTCTGGAGGAGTACCACGCTGTAGTTCAACAGGCTGTGCAGGAAAGCGGCCAGAAGGTAGAACTGCCAGCCCCATCCCCTGGCTAGGCCCCAGCCCGCCAAGGCACAGGAGGCGATATGAAAGGCCACGGCAAAGAACCTTTCCCAGAAGCCGGCCAGCGCCATATATCCACCAATTTGCACTGCCTCCCAAGTCCAACCAGCGGCGAAAATACTATTATGCGCCCAGATGGCTTCAAAAACACCGAATCCGAATCCGGCTACCGCCCCGACCATCAGTCCGGTCTTAACGTCCAGATTTTTTTCCTCGCCCAACCACCAGAGAACCACCGGCACCAGCTTTGACCCTTCCTGAACCAGCCCGCTGAGGAGTATCTGTGGTATCCCGGCCAGTAAAAGCCAGCGTATGAGCAGTTCCTGGCTCCAGAACTGACCTAACGCCCGCCCGGCCAGAACCTGGAGGGGAATTTGAATAAAGCTCACCGCCAGCAGGGACAGAATGGCGCTGATGGCCAGAACCGCCCAGAGCCAGGGTTTTTTAAAGAGCGGCGGCCAGTAACCCACCAGCCAGATGGCGCCAAATAGTATCGCCAGGCCAATTCCTACGAGGCTAGGATTGGCAAACCAGGACATTAAGAAGCCTAACATCTGCTCCAGCATAACGGACTCCTCGGGTTAAATTACCCTGTCCTCTTTTTTCGCCTTGGCATCCAGCGTCATGCCAACCGCCACGCCAATGCCGATGCCGATTGGTATTCCGGCACCCACACTGTCCATCCCCGTCCCGATAGCCACCCCGATGCCGGTGCCGATAGAAGTCCAGATACCAGCATAATGTCCCTTGGGCACCAGTTTATGCTGGCTCTTCAGGTGCCTGACGGTCTGCTTGAGCCGCTTGGCGTACTTTTTCCGCCGTGCGTTATCAACCAGGTGAATCATGTTGCCCAGTTCATTCACATATACCGTGATTTCCTGCTGGAAGAGCTGGCATTCGCCGCATTCATCGTTGAACCCGGCGACCCTTCTGGCCACCCGCGTGAGCAGGTCAAGCTGAAATTTCTTCTGTTCCTTCTTGCTCAGGCTGTCCTTGTAGGGGTCGAGCTTCTTGGTGATTTCTTCATACCAGCGATTATTTGCTTCCATAACTTATCTTTTCTGGTTTTTATTAAGGTAACCCTCCCCCTTTGTCCCCCTGGCGAAATTATAATCGGTGCACCAAGGGGTGGCATGCCCCCGCAAAGGATACCACTTCCTATGTTAGAGTTAAAGATATTATAGCTTTTCACCCTATCCGTAGAGAGCCCGCTATTAATGCCCGCTACGGATAGGGTTAGGTTAGTTATATTATGATTCCCGACGCTCCCGTTCCTCAAGGTTTTTAATCTTGATACCTGATTCTGCTCCGGGCAGCGATGCCACCGGCTCGGTCAGCAGGAACTCTCCCTTCTGTATCCAGTCTTTCAAGATATTGGCGATTTCCACCGCCTTGGAATAGCTGGACAACGAAGCAGTAGGAACGTTTTTATCGTTGACCTTTATTTTGCCGGTTTTAAGCTGGGCGTAGCTTACCTCCCCGAGGTTATCGGGCTTTCTCTGTGGGTACGCCTCGGAATAATCGACAATAGGGGCTACGACGTCGGAATCTTTCACTGTGGTATAGGCAAGAATTTCCTCGGAGAGTATCGGTATGGGGACGCCAATGCCCACGTTGATGGTACAGCCGTAGCCGAGGAAGCTTGCGCCAAGCAACCACTCCGGCTTCATCTGTTTCAGGTCACCGATAACCGCCAGCGTGCCCGATGGCCGCTTGGGTACGCCATTATCTCCGCGGGGAACACCGGGGTTATGCTGGGTTCCCTGCCAGGCGACATACCCGATGCCCCCTCCCAGGAATATCTTGGTGCCAGTGCCGATGGTCTTATAGTGCGGGTCATTCAGGAGTGGCGAGAGCTGGCCGGCACTGCAGTAATTGGCGTTTCCCAGGTGAGGCTTGAGTATGCCCATATAGGTATAGATGGTCTTATCCGAGAGATTTACCGCGACATTATAGTTCTGGTAGGCGTTTCTCACATTGAATAATACCGCTTCATTGAGGTCCTTGATATTGATCCAGGTCTCCAGCTTTTTTCTCGGATAACAGTCCGTGCCGTAGGCGCTGGCCTCAAGCCTGACATCTTTCCCGGCAACAAGTTCTTCAATTATGTGTCCGCCGCCATAGCTGAAATCACCGGGATGGGTTCTGTTTCTCGGGTCGTCATCTGGTATGGCGGTTGCCCCAAGGAAGATGTCCACCGCGGCTAGCCCGGCGTAGACTGGAATATCATTGAGATAGACCCTGCCACCACCGAGCTTTATCCTCGGCTTGGAATGGCCGACGTTGAAGTAAGCCCCGGAGGAACACATTGGGCCAAAGGTCCCGGTGGTGACTACATCTACTTCCTGGGCGGCTTTTGCGGTGCCCTTCTTCTCAACAATATCGATTATCTCCTCAGCGGTAACGACCACCGCCTGACCTTTTTGGATTTTATCGTTGATTTCGGCAATAGTTTTCACTTTGTCTACTCCTTCCTTTGATTAAATCTTCCCGTCTTAATTGCCCTTGCGGGCCACGCATGGTCCATAGCATCACCCCCCTGCGCGCCTTTATCCCCATTCCACCCGATGCCACTCCCCGGGTAAAAACAGTCTGCCTATCTTCTGTTAAAATTCCAAACACGTCGAGCCTCTTTACGCCGTGAAATCTGGTAACTTAAAGAACATCCTGGAAAAGCCAGGTGGATAGATAGCGCTCACCTGTGTCCGGTAAAACGACCACGATAAGTTTGCCTTTGTTCTCCGGCCTTCTAGCCACTTCTAATGCTGCCCAAACGGCAGCGCCAGAAGATATACCGGCCAGTATCCCTTCTTCTCTGGCCAGCCTTCTCGCCATGTCACCCGCATCTTCGTTGGCAACTCCGATCACTTCATCAATCAACTCGGCCCTCAGGATATCGGGGACAAAGCCGGCGCCGATGCCCTGGATCTTATGGGGGCCTGGTTTTCCTCCAGAAAGCACCGGGGAATCGACCGGCTCAACGGCTATAGCCTTAAATTCCGGCCTCCTTGGCTTGATGACCTCAGCCACTCCGGTAATCGTCCCACCAGTGCCGACTCCGGAAACTAGAATATCTACTTGGCCATCAGTGTCACGCCAAATCTCCTCAGCGGTGGTCATGCGGTGTATTTCTGGGTTGGCCGGGTTTTTAAACTGCTGGGGCATAAAGTAGTTAGGGTTTTCTGCAGCCATTTGTTCTGCTTTTCTAATTGCCCCTGGCATCCCCTCAGCCCCTGGTGTCAGCACTAGTTCTGCGCCAAAAATAGCCAGTAACTGCCGGCGCTCTAGTGACATCGTGTCAGGCATGGTGAGGATAAGCTTATACCCCCTGGCGGCGCAGACAAAGGCGAGGGAAATGCCGGTATTGCCGCTGGTAGGCTCAACGATAACCGTATCTTTTTTGATGAGTCCCTTTGCTTCGGCATCCACAATCATTGACACCCCTATCCTGTCCTTAACATTGCTAATAGGATTAAAGGATTCCAGCTTGGCCACCACCTCCGCCTTAGCTCCATCGGTTATTCGATTCAATCTGACCAGCGGTGTATTCCCGATTAGCTCGGTAGAATCCTTGGCGATACCTCTAGTTAGTTTTGGTATCTCTATTGTCTTGTACTGTAGTCTTTCCACTTTTTGAGTTATCTCTGCCATTTTGACTTACTCCTTATAAACTTTAGTATTAAACTTATCTTCGATGTATTTGACGTAAAGGTCTCTTGCCAACGGCTCGTCGAAGCTGTTGCGGAGAATAAGTCGGCCATCCGGGAAAATTACCATTTCATGACCGTTGACCTTGAAATTTAACATGCCCTCGTTAAAGCTAACTTCACCCGATGCTTCAAGCTGTTGTGCCAGGTCCGGTAAAGAGAGTTTTTCTACCCTGGGGTCAAGAACCTGTACCGAGTATTGACCACAGAGTATGGTCGTCCTTACGCCAAACTGCCGTTGTAAAAATTCATAATTGCCCTGACACGCCGGGCAATCTGGACGAAAACTCGGCTTAAAACGATTAAAAACTCCCTGCCAGACATCAACGAAGACGACATCACGGCTGATTTCTTCGGCGCCCGTTAAGATTTTCATTGCTTCAACAGTTTGAAGCGAGCCGATAATTGATGGTGCGGGGCTGATTACGCCGGCTCTATCACAGGTGGGGATTACCCCTGGAGGGGGCACCGAAGGGAAGACGCACCTGAAGCACGGAGTTTTACCCGGAATTATATTCATGGTCATGCCATAAGTTTCGATGGCCCCGCCATAAATCCAGGGGATGCCGTGCTTTAAAGAGACATCATTTATCAAAAAGCGTGTTTCCGGGTTATCCAGTCCATCCAGAATCAGGTCAGCTCCCTGGACGAGGTCTTCGATATTGGCGTAGTGCACATCAGCGACTATCCCTTCGATCTCAATCGAGGAGTTTACTTTCTTTAGATGCCTTTCGGCTGCGATAGCCTTAGGGACTTGATTTTTCACATCTTCCTCATCGAAAAGGATTTGCCGTTGCAGGTTGTGGTACTCGATAAGGTCCCGGTCAATAATTCTTACTTTGCCAACTCCAGCGCGCGCCAGGGCATTGGCGATAACCGTTCCCAGCGCTCCACAACCGATAACAACTACGCTGCTATTGCTTAACCTCTTTTGCCCCTCTTCCCCGATAACTCGGCAAAGAGTTTGTCTTGAGTAACGGTCAATCATAAAAAGCTTATCTCCCCCGGTATTAGCAAAGCGGTGATGGGTGACGAACTCAAATACAATACGCCGGCTGTTTTGTCGACTCTTTCTGCTGCTGTCTTTTTACTAAATCACTCAGGGTAGTGGCCTCCAGAACTCCATCTATGGCTGTTTTTAATTCTGCCCAGATATCCCTGGTAACACAAAACTCAGAGCGGCTACACACGGCAGGGTTACTGACACACTCTGCAGGAGCCGTTGGACCCTCGAGCAGACAAATCACCTCGCACAAGGTTATCTCTGGAGCAGGCTTAGCGAGTGAGATGCCGCCTCTTATGCCTCGGCTGCTCCTAATCAGTCCTCCCGCTCTCAAAGGAGCCATTAATTGCTCAAGATAGGGGAGCGAGATCTGCTGCCTCCGGGCAATATCCTTGAGTAGCACTGGCTCATCTGCCTGGTGAATGGCCAGGTCCAGGAGTGCCCTGGTTCCATAGCGCCCTTTAGTAGAAAGCTTCATAAGTCATACCCCACATAAATGATCCGGTGAATAGTTGACTATTATTATCAACTTACTCTACAATAGCAGAATCAAAAAGTGTTGTCAATAGCCATGATACAGGCGGGAGTGATTTTTTAAATTCTGGCACCAGAGAAAGAAATAACGAAGATTGAGTAAGGAACTAAGAGAACTTGTCCTGAAAAAGCAAAGGCGGTTGAGCACACAAAATGAAGAGGCGTTAAATAGACTCGCGGCCTTAAATGTCCGGTAATATTGATTGGTACACTTCACACTCCTGGCATATCTTAATCTTCTTACTCCAGGTTTCCTGTACTCTGCCCTGGCAATAGGTCCCATTGATAAACCAGCAAAAATGCCTTATTTGTAACTCCCAAACAATACAGTTGCTTCTCCATTCATCAGAGCAGTTTTTTACCTCCCAGCAGGGGCGGATATCTTTACCTCCAGGTTTCTTCAGGGCTAGAAGCAGCAGCATTTCTCGTTCAATATGAGTTGGAACGTGTCTCCACCCCTGTTCAAAGCTCTGTATAGCCTTAGGAGAAACACCTAATAATCGAGCCATCTGGTCTTGGGTTCTTCCCAAAACATGCCTGATTTGGGAAAACTCTTTCCTTTCCATTAAAAGACCACCGCCTACTTTTTCATGGATTATAACATATCTCTACCACACTGTGGTTGACTTGTATTACCACAATGTGGTATTTTTTATAAACTGCTGCTGAAACGGCAGCCAACATTCCTCACCCTAATAAAGAAGATGGCTCGATGAAACTATATCAGATAGTGGTAAAGGACGTCCTGCGCAGGAAAAGGCGAGTATTATACGCCGCAATGGGTGTGGTTGTTGGCACCATGACAGTTATAGGCATATTAACTATTGCCCTTGCCGGAGAAGCAAGAATCTACAACCAGCTGGAAAAATACGGCCCTAACTTAACGGTCATACCGGCGATAAGTAACCTCGATATGCGCTTAGGCGACCTTAGCCTCGGAACTTTAACGGTCGGAGAAAATTTCATTCCTGAGAAAACGCTTCCCGCTATCAGGCAAATAGCCGATGGTGAAATAAGAGAGGCGCTGGGCATCAAAGATGAGGGTAATATTGCTACGATTGCTCCAAAACTCTATATAAACACTGAGTTGAAGGGGATATCTGTGATGGTGGTTGGAGTAGATCCTCAAGAGGAGTGGAAAATCAAGACATGGTGGAGAATTCGAGAAGGGGCATACCTCGAACATGCAGACCAGGCTTTGGTCGGGCCAGTAGCTGCTGAGCTACTGGGACTTAATATCGGTGACAAAATCGCGCTTAACGGGAATGACGTAACCGTGGCCGGTATTCTTGATGAGTCAGGTTCAAGCGACGATTATCAAGTTTTTGTACCGATAAAAACATTGCAGAAGGCATTTGGTAAAGAGGGGCTGGTTTCTTCAATAGACATTCGTGCACTTTGCATTGCTTGCCCGGTAGAAGTCATCGCCGATGGCATAAATCGCAGCACCCCCGGGGTTCGAGCGGTGGCAGTGAAACAAGTGGCTGCCGCCGAAATGGACATGATGGATAAGGTAAATAAATTCATGCTGGCTTTAGCCGGAATCACACTTGTTGTTGGTATATTTGCGGTAATCAATACGATGATGGCTTCGGTCAACGAGAGAATAAAGGACATCGGAATAATGAGGGCAGTGGGGGCATCACGCAATCAGATAATTAAAATCTTCGTTTACGAGGCCATAATTATCGGAATAGTGGGGGGCATCTTTGGGTATATCACCGGAACCTTACTGGCATACGTAGCGGGCCCACTGATTTTCGAAGGTACGGCCATCACTTACATTCCCCTGTACTTACCCCTCTCATTAGCTCTGGCTACCTTTATTGCTGTCGTCGCCACTGTGTACCCGGCATTCCAGGCAACCAGAATTAAGGTGGCTGACTCTTTCCGGTCACTGTGAGGTAGGCACGGTGTTAGAAATTAAGAATGTCTCGAAGATTTACGGCGAGGGTACCGCGCAAGTAGTTGCCCTCGATAACGTTTTCCTTCAGGTCAATAAGGGCGATTTCTTAGTGGTTATGGGGCCTTCCGGAAGCGGGAAATCTACTCTCCTGAATATCATTGGTGGTTTGGATAATCTCTCCAGCGGTGAAGTGATTTTAGAAGGTAAGCGTATCGATAATTTAGATGAAAATGAACTCGTCGCCGTTAGAAGGGGTAAGATAGCCTACATTTTCCAGCAATATCATTTGCTTCCATCTCTCAGTGCTCTGGAAAACGTGCTCTTACCTTTGACATTTTGTGGAGCCGGTAGGGGGGAAAGTAAAGCGGTAGAAATGTTGCAAAGGGTGGGATTAGAAAAAAGGGCTGAGCACAAACCCGGTGAACTGAGTGGCGGAGAGCAACAGAGGGTAGCGATTGCCCGAGCTTTAGTTAGTGACCCATCGCTCATCATGGCCGACGAGCCAACTGGTAATATGGATCAAAAAACAGGCCGCCATATTTTAAGCTTATTTGACGAACTGAATAAAGATGGACACACCATAATTATGGTCACTCATGACCCGGAGGTAGCCAGGCACGCCAAAGAAATCATAGTCTTGCAGGATGGCCGGATCGTAGACAAAACAGGCCGGAGATAGGGGGGCATAATGAGAATGATGAGATATGACACAAGGCAAATCATCCTCCTTTTTATTTTTATCGTTCTTATCGGCATTGTAACCGCATGTAGCGCCACCGAAGTGTCAGTACCTGAGCAAACAGCAGGGAAAGCGCCCTCAGAGGTGTTAGCCTTCGAGACTACCGAGTTAGCGATTAACCCAGCTGAGGTTAATCCCGGGGTGGAAGTAATTATCACCGCTCAGGTGATAAATACCGGTGATACCGAGGGTATTTATACTGCCGGACTGCTGATAGATGATATCACTACGGCAACGACGGAAGTAACTCTCGCGGCCGGGGCAAATCAACTCGTGAGTTTTGCAGGCTCCATGTCTGCGCCGGGAACCTATAAAGTCACCTGGACTGAGCTTGTTGGGGAATTTCTGGTACCCAGGCTTACTGGAGAAGTCGTGGTAGTAGAAGATGAACCAATGGAATCAAGCGGTTCCAAGATCGCTGCCCCGGATTTTACTGCGGTAGATGTTGTAACCGGTGAGATGATCTCCCTTGGCCAGTTTAACGGTTCCACAGTCCTGCTGAACTTCGTGAACTACGGCTGTTCCCCATCGCTCAATCAGGTAGTTTCAGCTCAGCTTCTGGCAATCAGGGACCTAAAAGAAGCGCGTGATGATTTCGTGCCGATTTCAGTCTTTTGTGGCTGCTGCCCACCGGATTTGCTGCGCGAATTTGCAGAGGAAAATAACCTGATATGGCCCTGGATTCTTGATACCGATTATTCTATTGTTCAAAAATATACGCGCTATCTCAGGGAATATGGTTATCCGACGTTAATTTTAATAGATAAAGAGCAATATATCAGAGAAGTCACTGGTTATAATGATGTCCGTTCACTAGACGATAAAATAGATGAAGCATCAAAATGAGATGGCGACAAGTATTTGCCGAACAAACTTAAAGAATAAAACGACCATTATGCTGGCTTAATTTTAGAAGGAAGGAGACAAGAGTTGCACAAAAGAATAGTCATAGGTACACTGTTAATTTTCATAACTTTGAGCACCGTTGCCTGCAGTGGCAACAATTCACAAGACGCTACACCGATAAAGGCTACCTGGGTCACCGCGCAGATAACCGGTGATACCGCATCTATTCCGGCAAATGAGGTCGAGAATAACAGGCTAGTCCACTTCAAGTTAGCTACACCAGGTGGTGATATAGCCTTCATGGCTTATGAACTGGAAGAAAAGACCCATGTGCGGTCCAACATTTGTCCACCCTGTCGGTCTATGGGTTTTTCACTCGAAGGTGATACCCTGGTGTGCGATACCTGCGCGACCACGTTCGAGACAATGACCGGTGAGGGAATTGAAGGGGCTTGCGTTGATTTTCCCAAAGCGCCAGTCTCATATCAACTCGTTGATGGCAATATAGTAATGGCTGGAGGTGACCTCATAGCCGCACACCAGAATACCCTTAGCCCTGGATTACCTTAATTACTACAAACTCCCTCACCCTTAGTTGCTGTAATATTATGAGGCCACCTATCATGCTGATAATCTTAAACCACGGACACAGAACCTTGCGAATGTGAAGACTATTGGATGAGCGTTATAGAGATATAGCTAAAATGGTGCCCCCAAAGCACTCTATAATCACTCTGGGTGCTTCCAGGAATCGTGCCTGATTCAATCTTAGTATGAATGCCCACCGACCGGAACTATAGATATAAGGCATATTTTCTCAAAAAATAGGTACTTATACCACTTGCATCTACGTTACTAATCCGACTATACTGTTATAGATTTTTGTAGATTTTTATAGTTTTAAGCAGTTTCGGGTAATCCCGGCAGTCCAGTTAAAAACTGGCCGTTATCTCCCTCGTAGCCCGCAGTTACTCAAAGGAGGGCCCTTTTGACCGAAGAGTCTTTAATTAGCATCAGTGAAGCAAGTCAAATACTGGGAGTTAGTGAGGCGGCCCTTCGTCAGTGGACCGGTGAGGGGAAAATAAAAGCTTTCATTACACCCGGTGGCCACCGCCGCTATTCAAAGGTAGAGTTGAAGAAGTTCATGGGTTCACATCTGAAGATGCTCGGCATTAAGGACCTGGTTGTCGAGCTAGAGGAAACTGCCCGGCGGCACCGAGAAATTGCCCGGTCATCGCTTAAAAATATGGCCTGGTATGGCCGGCTCGGTGAAGAAGCACAAGAGCATCTGGCAGACCTCGGTCGGCGGCTGCTTAATCTGATTATAAAATACATTACCGAGCCTTCCTGCCGGGAAGAAACCATCCGGCTTGTCCGCGATGTCGGTCATGACCACGGGGAAACGCTAGCCACGCTGGAGCTTCCGCTTACTGATTCCGTTGCGGCTTTTTTGCTGCACCGTGACCCGATTATGAATGCCGCAACACATTTGATGCGAAAAAAGGAAGCCTTCACCGGACGCGTTGTCGAGGCAATTCCGTTGGCCGCCCACATTATGGATGAAGCTCTGATCGCTCTGGTGGCAGCACATCAACAGCACCGCAATGGAACTAGAGGAAGGATTGAAAGAGGTACTGCCGGGTGATATCTATAACGCGCTTGCTCTGCGACGCAGTAGGGCCAGGCGACCATCTCCGTTATGAGAAAAAGGATGTCTCACGGCCGGTGGTAGTCTGGAATTGCACCCGGCAATGTAATTTGAGTTGTATCCATTGCTACGCCAATGCCGATAGCCAAAGGTCTCCAGAAGAAATGGACACTACGGCAGGGAAAGCTTTCATCAGTGACCTGGCTGATTTTGGCGTACCGGTCATTCTGTTCTCTGGAGGCGAACCACTGCTCAGGAAAGACCTCTTCCCACTGGCAAGTCTGGCGCGAGAGCTGGGAATAAGAGTAGCCCTTTCCACCAATGGCACGCTGATTACCGACCAGGTAGCCAGAGAAATTAAGGAGATTGATTTTGCTGAGGTGGGAATAAGCCTGGACGGTATTGGAACTAACAATGACCACTTCCGTGGTCGGGACGGTGCGTTTGAGGCTGCGCTGGCCGGCATCAGGAACTGTGTTGCCCGGGGCTTGAGAGTCTCGTTACGGCTGACCATAACTCGCTTCAACTACCAGGAAATCCCGGCTATTTTCCGGTTGGTAGAGGCTGAAGGCATCGACCGTGTCTGCTTCTATCACCTTGCTTATTCGGGGCGGGGCGGCAACCTGCAAAAGGAAGACATTACTCACGCCCAGACCAGGTCGGTGGTAGACACGATTTGCGAACATACCCTGGACCTGTACCAGCGTGGTCTGAGCAAGGAAATCCTCACCGTGGGCAATCACGCTGACGGCGTTTACCTCTATCTCAAGCTGAGAGAATACGACCCGCAGCGTGCCGATAGAGCCCTCAAGTTACTGCAGGCAAATGGCGGCAATAACTCAGGCATCAAAATCGGCGCCGTTGATGACCGGGGGAATGTTCATCCCGACCAGTTCTGGTGGCATTATTCGCTGGGCAATGTTCGCCAGAGGAAATTCGGTGATATCTGGACGGATACTTCTGAGCCGCTGCTGATGGGCTTGAAAAATCGCAAAAGTTTACTCAAGGGCCGCTGTGCCCGATGCCAGTATCTTGACCTCTGTAACGGCAGCCTGCGGGTGCGCGCCGAGGCAGTATTTGATGATGTCTGGGCGGAAGACCCGGCCTGTTATTTAACTGACACGGAGATTGGTATCGGCTCATGACGACTGAAATAGAAAGCCGTCCAAAACAAGGAGAACCGCTCACTCCCAGATTGCATCTGGTCGCCTGGGAACTGACCCGGAGCTGTAACCTGTTTTGCGCCCATTGCCGTGGGTCAGCTGCCCCCGGTTCATATGAGGGCGAATTATCAACTGAGGAGTGCTTTCGCCTCATTGACCAGATACTGGAAGTGGGCCGCCCAATTATCATCTTAACCGGCGGCGAGCCACTGGTCCGCCCTGACATTCTGACAATCGCCAGATACGCGGTAAATAAAGAGCTAAGGGTGGTCATGGGTACTAATGGCACCTTAATTACGGAAGAAATGGCCGCGAAGCTGAAGGAAGTGCCCATATCACGCCTCGGAATAAGCCTGGACTTTCCCGTGGCCGAGCTTCAGGACGATTTTCGCGGCCAGGCTGGCGCCTTTTCCGCCGCCATGACCGGTATTACTAACGCCCGCCGGGCCGGAATTGAGGTCCAGATTAACAGCACCATCACCAAATTGAACGTGAATTATCTCGACGAACTGCTGGCGCTGGCGCTTGAAGCCGGGGCAGTTGCCTTTCACCCGTTTATGCTGGTACCGACCGGCCGGGGCAAGGGGCTGGCATCAGTAGAACTACCACCGGAACAATATGAGCAGACGCTGCACTGGATATATGATAAACAGGTTGAGCTGGGCGACCGGATGTTTTTCAAGCCTACTGATGCCCCGCACTACCTGCGAGTGGTGAAGCAGAGACAAGAACAAGACCAGCGAGCGAAACCGGAGCCGACCGGCGGTCACCACCCGGCGAATACCGTCACCCGCGGTTGTCTGGCGGGTACCGGCTTCTGCTTTGTCTCTCACCAGGGAAAGGTGAAAGGTTGTGGCTATCTTGACGTAGAGGCCGGTGACATCAGGAAAGAAAGCTTTGGCCAGGTCTGGTCGAATTCACCTCTGTTTCTCAAGCTAAGAGACCTTTCCAATCTCAAGGGAAAATGTGGCGCTTGCGAATATAAAAAAATATGTGGCGGTTGCCGGGCGAGGGCCTATGAGGCCACCGGCGACTACCTTGAGGCTGAGCCTTACTGCATCTACGAACCCGTGGCGCAGCGAAGAGTTACCACCGGATAAGAAGATTATGATGCGTTTGAATGGTATTGACCAGAAGTTGCTTAATCTGCTTCAGGCAAAATTTCCGCTAACCGGGGCGCCTTATGCTGACCTGGGACTGAGCCTGGGCATTGCTGAACAAGAGGCTATCCGGCGGATTGAACAATTGAAGGCAAAGGGTTTTATTCGTCAGATTGGCCCGGTTTTTAACGCCGCAAGCCTCGGCTACAGGACTACGCTGGTGGCGATGAGAGTGGCGGAGGCCAGGTTGGATAAAGCCGCCGAACTCATCAGCAATCATCCGGGAGTCAGCCATGCCTATGAAAGAGACCACCACTTCAATCTCTGGTTTACCCTGGCGGTTCCGGCCACGATTGAAATGGAAGCTGAATTGCAGCGTTTGGCCGGACCGATTAAAGCTGAATCAATCTTTACCTTGCCGGCACTGAGGTTATTCAAGCTACGCGCCTATTTTGGCTCGGATGGAGGCGGGCAGTCGATAATGGATACTGAAGCATCCGGCGGCATTATTCCTCAAGAAGCCCGACTCTCCCCTGCCGACAGGCGCGTAATCAATGAGCTGCAACAGGACCTGCCACTGGTCCCCCGACCCTTTGCCGGGATGCCGGTAAAGTTAGGCATGGATGGGGAAAAGTTTCTGGCCCAATGCCAGTCTCTTTTGTCACGCGGCGTTATGCGGCGCTTTGGCGCGGCCGTAAATCACCGAAAAGCCGGTTTTGCCGCCAACGCCATGACCTGCTGGGCCGCACCCCCGGAGAAGGTAGTGGCGGCCGGTCAGAAGCTGGCGTCATGGCGCGAAGTAAGCCACTGCTACGAAAGAAAGACAAACCCGCTCTGGCGATACAACCTTTTTGCCATGATTCACGCTCACACCGAAGAAGCGTGCCGGGAAATAGCCGCTAAAGTATCCGCGCAAACCGGCCTTACTGATTACGTAATGCTTTTCAGTACGAGAGAATTTAAGAAGACGAGGGTCAAATATCTGGTATGAAAAGAGAAGACCAGGTGCCTGCCTACTACCCGGTTTTTTTGAATATAAGCGGGCGGAAATGCGTCGTGGTTGGTGGCGGTCAGGTCGCCCTGCGCAAGGTGAAGGCACTGCTTGAGCATGGCGCTGATATTGAAGTCATCAGTCCAGACCTCTGCCCGGAGCTGGTTCAACTTGTTGGGAGCGGAGAAATACGAGTTCTCGCCAAAGAGTACCGGGCAGGAGACTTGAAAAAAGCCTTTGTGGCTATCGCGGCTACCGATGATAGCGAGATTAACCAGCGAGTGGTAGCGGAAGCTCGAAAGGGTGCCATTCTGGTCAACGTGGTGGATGATGCCGAAAACTCCGATTTCATTGTCCCTTCCTACCTGCGCCGCGGTGAGGTTACCGTTGCTGTCTCTACTTCTGGCCGGAGTCCAGCCTTAGCCCGGAAAATCCGTACCCGGCTGGAGAAAGAACTCGGCGATGAGTATGCCTCGCTCACTCACCTCATCGGTGAGGTTCGCGCTGAAATGAAACGGGAAGGGATGAAGGTTGATGGCGACCGCTGGCAGAAAGCCCTGGACCTCGACCTGCTTCTTGAGTTACTAAGCAGAGGAGACGAGGCAGAAGCCAAGGCCATCCTGCTCAGCAATCTAAAAAAGCAAGAGTAACGATTAAGGCAGTCAATTTCGATGCAGATAAGTCTGGTAGGGATAAATCATCGTACGGCACCGGTGGCCGTCCGGGAAAAGGTGGCCATCAGGGCGGGAAATCTTGGCGATTTCCTGGAGTTGTTTCGCTCTCACGTCTCCCAGGGAGTAATCCTGTCCACCTGTAACCGCACTGAGGTTTATACCGTTACCAATAACGGTATCCAGGCCAGGGAATTAAGCCTCAATTTCTTGCAGACTCACCTGGATATCCCGGATGCCACTCTGCATCGATATACCTACGCCCTTGAGGGTGAGGCCGCGGTTGAGCACCTGTTCCGTATTACCTGCGGGCTCGACTCAATGATTGTCGGCGAGTATGAGGTTCTGGGGCAGGTAAGGCAAGCCCTGGAAGTTGCCGAGAAAGCAAAGATGGTCAGGCTGCCACTGCGCCACCTGTTCCAGGATGCCATCAGAACCGGCCGTCGGGTTCGTGAAGAAACCGGAATCAGCCGGAATGCCTTCTCGGTAAGTTCAGTAGCCGTGGACCTGGCTGCCAGGAGCATTGGTGACCTGGCAAGCTGCAAAATGCTGGTCATCGGTGCTGGCGAAGCGGGGAGGCTGGCGGCGAAAGCAGCCAAGGACAGAGGCGTCTCCCAAGTCATCATTGCCAGCCGTACCCGGGAGAGAGCTTCAACTCTCGCGGCGGCATTGGGCGGGCTGCCCATCAGCATGAATGAACTGGCAGGAGAGCTGAACACCTGTAACCTGGTGGTCGCCTGTGCCAACGCTCCTCACTGGCTGCTGGATGAGAGTCACGTGGAGACTGCCATGAAGCACCGTCCTGAACTCCCTCTGGTGATAATTGATATTGCCGTACCCCGGAATGTGGCGCCAGCAGTGGCGAAAATAAAAAATGTTTTCCTGTACAACATAGACGACCTTACCAAGGTTTCAAAACAAAACCAGAAGCAGCGAAAAGAAGAGATCGAGAGGGCTGTCAAAATTATCACGGCTGAGATGGCTGAATTTAACGCCTGGTGGCGAGCTCTTGAGGTCAGGCCTGTAATCACTGCCCTGATGAAACAAGCTGAGGATATACGCAGTGCCCAACTGAACAAGACACTGAAGAAATTACGTCCCCTGTCTGATGAAGAGCAAGCTAACCTGGCCGCGATGACCAAGTCGATTGTGACCAGAATCCTCCAGAACCCGATAAGGCATCTCAAGGAAAACACCGATACTAACGGAGAGCATGCTGAAATAATAAACGAGCTTTTCCGACTGGATATGGAGTCGTAAGGTGAAAGGAAGAATCGTCGTCGGTTCACGGGGCAGCCGGCTCGCCATGATTCAGGCAGAGTCAGTGGTGGCCCAAATCAGAGAGGCAAATCCTCATATTGAGGTTGTCGTCAATAAAATAATAACCGGAGGCGACCGTGACCGCCATATCCAGCTCGACCATATGTCCAGCATTGGCGTTTTTATCAAGGAGCTGGAGGAAGCTTTGCTCAGCGGCCGGATTGATCTGGCAGTGCACAGCCTCAAGGATATGCCGACGCAGATTCCCCCGGAACTGGCCCTGGTGGCAGTAACGGAAAGACTCGACCCCCGAGACGTGCTCATCTCCGGAGGACAGAAACTGGCTGAGCTTGCTTCCGGCTCCAGGATAGGCACCGGCAGCCTGAGACGAGCCGTTCAGCTTGGCATCTGCCGTCCTGACCTGGAGGTATGTAACATCAGAGGGAACGTGGATACCCGTCTGCGCAAGGTTGCCGATGGTGAGTTTGCCGGTGTAATACTGGCGGCAGCGGCGATGCAACGCCTTGGCTGGGAAGAGAAAATAAGCGAATACCTGCCACTGGATTATTTCCTGCCGGCAGTGGGTCAGGGGGCACTGGCCATAGAGGCACGCTCGGATGATAAAGAGCTTGCCGAAACCGTTGCTCCCCTCAACCACCGGCCTACCTGGCAGAGCGTCACTGCCGAGCGTGCCTTTCTCAGCGCCCTGGGCGGTGGTTGCCGGGCGCCGATTGCTGCCCTGGGAACGGTAAACGGCCGCACATTGAAGCTGGAGGGAATGGTTGCCGAGGTCAGCGGGAAGAAGGTATTACGCAGTTCAGAAGAAGGGAGTGCCACCACGCCACAAAAACTGGGAGAGAAGCTGGCGCAAAAATTGCTCGCGATGGGGGCAGCCGAATTTATGGCTGAGGCAAAGAAAGATGAAAACGGGTAAGGTCTATTTGGTGGGGGCGGGGCCCGGCGACCCTGGCCTGATTTCACTCAAGGGACTTGAGTGCCTCAAGAAAGCTGACACCATCATTTATGACCGCCTGCTTGATGAAGGCCTCCTTGATTCAGCGCCTCCAGAGGCAGAGAGGATATATGTGGGTAAGACCGCGGGGAAGCATACCGAGCCGCAGGCTGAGATAAACCGCCTGCTGGTAACCAGAGCCAGGGAAGGTAAGACAGTAGTGCGACTCAAGGGTGGTGACCCGTTTGTCCTGGGGCGGGGCGGCGAGGAAGCCGAGGTTTTAGTGCAGAACGGCCTGTATTTTGAGGTGGTGCCAGGGATAACCTCGGCGGTAGCAGTACCAGCTTATGCCGGTATCCCGGTCACTCATCGGAGGCTGGCGTCATCCTTTGCCGTCATCACCGGACATGAAGACCCCGGCAAGGACAGCTCAAGCATTAGTTGGGAAAAGCTGGCCACCGGAGTGGACACTTTAGTCTTTCTTATGGGTATGAAAAACCTGCCGCAAATAGTGACCAGGTTAATTGAGCATGGCAGACCACCGGACACGCCAGTAGCCGTGATTAAAGATGGCACCAATCCAGAGCAAAAAACGGTCACAGGTAGCCTCAAGGATATTGTGGCCGAGGTGGAAAAGCATCGTCTCACTCCCCCAGCAGTTATTATCGTCGGGGAGGTGGTCAAGCTCAGAGAAAGGTTGCGCTGGTTTGATAACCGCCCTCTCTTTGGGAAACGAATCCTGGTCACCCGGGCACGCCACCAGGCAAGCGCCTTAAGCCAGCTTCTCGCCGAACGAGGTGCCCAGCCAATTGAGTTACCGGCAATTGCCATCCAGGCGGTAGCTGACACCGATGAATTGGACCAGGCTATTTCGAATCTGAAACGCTATCACTGGATAATCTTTACCAGCGTCAACGGCGTAGCCGCTTTTTGGCAACGGTTATACGAACTAAAGCTGGACAGTCGTGCCCTCAGTATGCTCAAAATTGGCGCCATCGGACCGGCCACGGCTCAAGCCCTGGAAGCCAAGGGAATAACGCCAGATTATATTCCCGAAGTTTATACCGGCGAAGGCATCATCGCCGGACTCAAAAAGCAAAATATTGCCGGGCAGCGTTTTTTACTGCCCCGGGCCGACATAGCTGATAAAGAGCTGGTTCAGGGAATTGGCCAGCTTGGTGCTGAAGTGCACGAGATAGCTATTTACCATACCGTCCCGGCAACTGAAACCATCGCTCAAGCCAAACAAATGCTGCTGGCAGGTGAAATCGACGTTATTACATTCACCAGTTCTTCAACGGTGACCAATCTGGTGGCAGCGTTTTCCGGAGAGCCGCCGACGATAAACAGCGCCAAAATTGCCTGCATCGGCCCTAAAACAGCGGAAACCGCGGCCAGGGCCGGGCTGAAAGTGGCTATTATAGCCAGAGAGCAGACTATACCCGGCCTGGTAGCCACCATAGAAGAGTATTTTAAAAAGGAGATTTAGATGGCAGTTTTTCCTCAGTTGCGACTGCGCCGTCTGCGCCGGTCAGCGCCATTAAGGGCTTTAATCCGGGAAAACCGGGTTGACGTTGGCGACCTCATTTACCCGATGTTCATTGCGGAAGGCAGGGGCCTAAAACAGGAAATAACTTCAATGCCCGGCATCTTCCGCTACTCGCCAGACCAGCTATCGCGAGAGATAGAAGAGGTAGCGAGCCTGAAAATCCCCGCCGTTCTCCTCTTCGGCATCCCGGAAGACAAGGATGAAACTGGCTCCTCAGCCTATCGCCCGGAAGGAGTTATCCCGCAAGCGATACGCGCCATCAAGAAGTCCGCCCCCGAAATGCTAGTGATAACTGATGTCTGCCTCTGCGAGTACACCAGTCACGGTCACTGCGGCATAGTAGTCAACGGACAGGTAGATAATGACCGGACTTTACCATTGCTGGCCAAAATGGCCATATTGCACGTTGCAGCCGGGGCTGATATCGTGGCGCCTTCGGACATGATGGATGGTCGGGTAAAAGCAGTTCGAGAGGTGCTGGACGAAAAGGGATTTCAACATATCCCCATCCTCTCTTATGCTGCCAAGTACGCCTCAGCATACTACGGGCCATTCCGGGAGGCCGCGGGATCAGTCCCACAGTTTGGCGACCGCCGTGCCTACCAGATGGACCCACCCAACGTGCGAGAAGCTTTACGGGAGGTAGAGCAAGACATTGCCGAGGGCGCCGACATCATCATGGTCAAACCGGCCCTGGCCTATCTGGACGTAATCCGGCAGGTACGTGATACCTTTAATTATCCCCTGGCTGCCTACAACGTCAGCGGAGAGTATGCCATGGTGAAGGCAGCCGCCCAGCGCGGTTGGCTGGATGAACAGAGCGTGGTTTTGGAAACTCTCACCGCCATCAAACGAGCCGGAGCGGATATCATACTGACCTATCACGCCAAGGACGCTGCCCGATGGCTACGAATAACATAAGGAGGCCTTCATGAATTTTGCACGTTCCCAAAAACTTTTCCAGGAAGCTCAAAATTATTTGCCGGGTGGTGTTGATAGCCCGGTGCGCGCTTTCAAAGCCGTAGGTGGTACACCACCGTTCATAGCTAGAGGTGAAGGCTCGCGAATCTATGATGAGGACGGCAACGAGTTCATTGACTATGTCTGCTCCTGGGGACCATTAATTCTGGGGCATTCCCATCCGCAGGTAGTTGACGCGCTGAAACGGGCGGCAGAGCGGGGTACCAGCTTCGGCGCCCCAACCGAACTGGAGATAACACTGGCCAAAATGATTGCCTCCGCTGTGCCCTCAATTGAGATGATTCGATTTGTTAACTCCGGTACCGAAGCCACCATGACGGCACTGCGCCTGGCGAGGGCCTTTACCGGCAGGGATAAGATAGTTAAATTCGCCGGCGGCTACCACGGCCATGCCGATGGCTTGCTGGTCAAAGGCGGCTCAGGCCTGGCTACCCTGGGTTTGCCCAGTTCCCCCGGTGTCCCAGCCAGTTATGCCCAGAATACACTGGTAGCACCCTACAACAATGCTGAGGCCGTAGCCGGGTTATTTCAACAGTACCCTGAAGAGATTGCCGCGGTCATCGTGGAGCCGGTGGCGGCCAATATAGGCGTGGTGCCGCCCCAACCCGGTTTTCTGGATAATCTGCGTAGCCTGACCAGCCGCTCCGGTGCTCTCCTCATTTTTGATGAGGTCATCAGCGGCTTCAGGGTAGCTTATGGAGGAGCGCAGGCCATATATGGGATCACGCCTGACTTAACCTGCCTGGGCAAGGTTATTGGCGGCGGACTACCGGTAGGCGCCTATGGAGGCAAAAGAGAGATTATGAAGATGATGGCACCAACCGGCCCGGTTTATCAGGCGGGTACACTGTCTGGAAACCCTTTGGCGATGACAGCCGGGATTGAGACCCTGAAGGTCTTAAGTCAGCCCGGGGTCTATGAACAATTAGAAAGCACCGCTTCTCGTCTTGAGAAAGGCATCGCCAGGGTAGTTGGCTCCTTGAATTTAAAGTTAAACATTTCCCGTTTCGCCTCACTGCTCACCGTCTTTTTCACGGATAACGCGGCATTTGATTACGAATCAGTATCGAAAGCAGACACGAAGCTTTTTGGTCGATTCTTCCAGCAACTCCTAGCCGAGGGGATATACTGGCCGCCCTCACAGTTTGAGGCGGCGTTTATTTCTATGGCGCATAGCGATGAGGATATCGACTTTACCACTGGGGCGATTGAGAAGGCATTAAACCGGCTGGAAGTTTAGTGGAAAATGCCTTGCAGATTTGGACCATAGCGCAGGTGGGCCTTTGATACCCCCGATTTGCTGGCGCTTCGAGCTCTTGGCTGATAATCAGGTGTTACCTTTCCTCGTTTGTAGTAAAATGTTTATGTGAAAAGATACGAAAAGGCTAAAGTTGATGAAGCGAAGTATACCGTGGAATGTATACTTTGCCATAGAAGATTTAGTATCCCGACAACTAAAGGTCCCATTGTGCCTTTCCATCTTGGCCTGAAGGGTTTCCGCTGTCCTGGTGCAAACCACGAAGGTAGAATAGTCAAAAATATCATCTAGTTTGTCTCAAATTGTTCTTTCATACAAAATTGGGGACCAGCGCCTTTTAAGCCCCATCGTTCGACCTTCTTGACAAAATAGAACCGCCACCTATAAGATAATGCGCATTAAACAACCGCATTAGCAGGAGGGGATTATGATTGGAGACCTCACGGACAGAGTAGCCTTTGTAACGGGGGCAAGCCGAGGGATAGGCCGAAGTATCTGCCTGGTCATGGCAGAGCAGGGAGCCGACATAGTTCTGGCAGATATAGCCACGGAAGGGGCGCATAAGGTAGCCAGGGAGGTAGAGAGTCTAGGGCGCAAGGCTTTGGTGGTGCCGGTGGACGTTGCCAAGCGAGACTCGGTGGCCGCCGCGGTCAGAAAGGCGCTGGATACCTTCAGCCACATAGATATCCTGGTCAACAACGCCTCGGTGGTCTATGCTCCTGGGCACATAACCCTGGAAGACGGTACGGATACAGACGAGGACTGGCAAGTAGTCCTCGCCGTGAACTTACTGGGCCCCGTATATTGCTGCGAGGCTATTCTACCGCACATGAAGGAGAGGCGATACGGAAAGATAATCAACATCGGTTCCGTTGCCGCACACGCCTCGCGTCCCCCACATCCATCAGGATTGGGAATCCCTAATGCCTACCCGGTGAGCAAAGCGGCACTCCTGAGATATACCAAAGCGCTGGTTCACCAGGTCTCTGAGTCTAATATAAACGTAAATGCCATCTGCCCTTCAATGGTATGGACACCCACCCCCCAGCAGCAAATCGAAGAGATGATTCGCGCCAGGCCCGAGCTGGCCAACCGGGACCCCCACGATGTGTACGTAGAGGCACGCAGGGCGGAGATACCGTTACGCCGAGAGCAGGCACCAGAGGATATCGCCAAGATGGCAGCTTTCCTTGCCTCGGAAGACGCACGCAACGTGACGGGACAGTGCATACACGTGGACGGTGGGATGATACTGCGCGACTAAAAAGGCCTCGATTACACTACAGGAGGAAAGAGATGCGCACCAACAGAATGCTGGTTAAGATTAAGGCGGGTGAGAAGGTGGTTGGCCTCCAGATTCCGTTTTGCTCGCCTGACTTGATGGAACTCATGGGGATAGCCGGGATCGATTACGTCTTCGTGGACTGTGAACATGGTTCCTTCTCATTAAGCGATGTGGAGACGATGTGCCGGGCGGCGGAACTGGCTGGCGTAACACCTATCGTGAGGGTGGTTAATATCGAGCCCTCCACCATTTTGGGCTTCCTGGTTAGGGGTGCCATGGGGATTATAGGCCCCCATATAAGAACCAAGGCGCAAGCCGAGCAGTTGGTGAAGGCATGCCTTTTCTCACCCCAGGGGATGCGTAGCTACGGCAACGCCCGTGGCGACTATTATGGCACCTACGACCCACCCAGTGAGCATATGCATCGCGCCAACGAGGAAATGTTCATCTGTGGGATGATTGAGGAGGAGGAAGGGTTCCGCAACTTGCCGGAGATTCTGACGGTAGATGGGCTGGACTTTTTCAAGTTCGGTGTACATGACATCTCCCTAGACATGAGGTTACCCGGTGAGTTCGACCACCCGAAGGTCAAACAAGCCATTGAGAGGGCAACGGAGCAGATACGTGCCGCGGGCAAAATGGTGACCGACGACGTGATGTGGGAAGGCACCGTATCGGACCTATTTCTAGGTGCCGCCAGAGCATTCGCGGTCAAGGGCAGGGGCTAAAAAGGGTATCGTGGCTGACCCGCATCCCACCGTATTCCCTTCGCCAGCGATAGTCGGTCCGCTCTGTCACCCCTATCTTCCTGCTGGCTCCTGTAATGGTGGCTTTCTAGAGGACAGGCTTCTTTCTCGGGTCTATATTTGCTATAAAAAGCGCAGATTTATAGCTAACTAACTGTTTAAATTCCAGTTACTCTTGACACAGCTTAGGGATAATGATATATTGTTCCTTCATACATAATTACATTTAATAAGATGGAGGTGGCGCCAGTAAAGATAGGATACATCAATAAAAAAGTCGTAATCTAAAAAAATCTCGAAAAAAGAAGAGGTGAAAACATGCAGAAACTAAAACTGATTCTACCAATCGTAATATCATTAGCAGTAGTCCTCGCCCTGGTAATCGGCGGATGTGCGCCTAAAGCTGGGGAAGCCATACCACTCAAAATAGGTCAGCTTAACAGCTTCACCGGTGACCTCTCTGACTTTGGCGGCGCGCACCGCAACGCAGGGCAATTAGCCGCGGATCACATTAACCTGGCAGGCGGTGTACAGGGCATTCCTATTGAGCTTGTTGCCAGAGACACGGCTACCAATCCGGTACAGGGAGTCGATTCGGCGAGAGCGCTGGTTGATATAGACAGGGTAGCCGCCGTTGTTGGTGCCCTTTCCAGCGGAGTGAGCATCGCCGTTGCCGAATCGGTAACCGGCCCGAATCAAATACTGCAGATTTCGGCCGCATCCACTTCACCCGCTATTACGGTACTGGCGGACGGCGACTTTCTTTTCCGCACCACCGTTTCCGATGCAATCCAGGGTGTCATCATGGGGCGCCTTGCCAAAGAGCTGGGATATGACACAGCCTCTGCACTGTATATAAATAATGCTTACGGCCAGGGACTCGCTGAAGCATTCAAGGCAGCATTTGAGGCAGCGGGTGGAAAGATCCTGGCGCTGGTGCCGCACGAGGGTGTGCAACCCACCTACGCATCGGAACTGAGCAAAGCAACAGAAGGTAACCCCGATGTTCTGGCAGCCATCAGCTATCCGGAAAGTGCCCAAATCTACCTGCGCGAAGCGCTTGAAGGTGGTTACATAGACACTTTCATATTATGTGATGGCACCAAGTCCCCGGATATGAACGAAGCCGTAGGTGTGGACAAACTGGAAGGTACGCATGGTACGGCCCCTGGCTCAGCCCTGACCGATGCCCGCCGAGTCTTCGAAACCAACTTTGAATCAGCCTTCGCTGTTGTGCCGCCACTACCCTATATGGACACAACCTACGATGCCGTGGTGCTGATTGCGCTGGCCGCTGAAAAAGCCGGCACTACCACCGACAGTGTGGCAATCCGCGATGCCCTTCGCGATGTGGCGAACCCGCCAGGTGAAGTCGTGGGACCAGGTGTCGAGGGAATCTGGAAAGCACTGGAATTAATCAGGGCTGGTAAGGACATCAACTACGAGGGCGCAGGTGGCTCGCAGGACTTTAACGAGAAGGGAGACGTAATCTCCACCATTGAGATCTGGAAAATCACGGGCGGAGAAATCGTTTCTACAGGAAGATACGAGCTCCCGTAATCTCGCACAGAAATAGTCAGAAGCAGTCCGGGGGGTGTCTCTTCTCCTATGTCTCCGTGGAGGCATCCCCTGGTCGCGTTTCAGACAGTCGCGATACTACGCGCTCCTCACTCAGCACACCTCCCGGCCTCAATAGAATCACGGCCAGGATTAGCAGACCAGTCATAACGTAGCGCAAATTGGGGTCAGATAGGAAACCGGGCAGGAATTGCGTTCCTGTCCAGATACCCCAGACCACGAAAGCGCCCAGTATCGCTCCTTTATTATTGCCGCTGCCCCCAACCATAAGCATTGCCCATATAATGAAAGTAGCCAACAGCGGATCAAAAGTTATAGGGTCAACAAACCTCACGTTATGGGCATACAAAGCACCACCTATACCCATAATACCCGCGCCGAAGATAAACGACTGTAGTTTGAAATTAAAGACATTCTTGCCGCTTGCCTGAGTCGTCAATTCATCCTCTCTTATCGCCTTCAGTACCCTGCCCCATGGTGATTTAATAGCCCTATCTACCGCAATATATAAGATAAACAGTATTGTCACAACCGCCGCCAGATACAGATAATCGTAGTGCTGGGGAGAAACAAGGTCACCCAGGAATTTGGGGATGCGATACAAACCTTTAGAGCCGTTGGCCAGCCATCTCTCGTTTAAGAAGATAATCCGGATGCTCTCAGCAATGCCGAGGGTAGCTATAGCCAGATAATCCTCCCTGAGCCGCAGAGTTAGAAACCCGATGAACAGAGCCACAACTCCGCAGACTAACGCTGCTGCCATTAAGGCTATGAAAAACCAGAGATCTATTCCCAGGTTCCAAAAACCCAGGCGCGCGGGTAAATCACCCCCGAAAATGTAATCTTCAAACATCAGTGGATCAGGTGGCGCAGTGGTAAGCAATGCGGAGGTATAGGCTCCGAGGGCAAAGAAACCGGCAATACCGATGTTGAATAGGCCGGTATATCCCCAGTGCACATTGAGCCCCAGGCAAAAAATGGCGTAGATTACCGCCATTATGGCAAATCCGGTGAGATAACCTATTATGCCCGATAAATCCATCAGTCTCTCACTCCAAAAATTCCCTTGGGACGGATCAGGAGAGTAGCTATCATGATGATAAACACTATCACGATTTTGTAAGCAGGATTAAGCCATTGCGTTGAAACTTCGGCGGCAACCCCAATGATGAGAGCGCCAACAAACGCTCCGTAAAGATTACCAATACCCCCCAGGATAACCGACGCAAATAGCAGGATGAGCAAACGCCATCCCATAATAGGGAGCAGCTGTGCCTGAAATATAGCCAGGAGGACTCCGGCAGTAGCCGCCAGGCCGGCGCTCAATGCCCACGTCCACTTGATGATGTTCTCGGTATTGATGCCGCTAACCCTGGCCAGGTCCAGGTTATCTGACGTAGCCCTCATCGCTTTCCCGATTCTAGTACGTGTCAGGAATAAGTAGAGAACGACTACTAAAACGATGGTCATTGCCCCGATAAAGAGATTATCCGGTGGGATGCGAATTCCCATAGACAGTTGATAAAATTCTTTCGACAGACGAGGATACTGGTAAGTATCCCCACCCCAAATTACCTGTACTGCGCCTCGCAGGGCGATGGCCAGGCCCAGAGACGTCATGGCCAGGACCACTTTGCCAACTCCCCGGCGCCTGAGACGGCGGTATATCGTGACGTCCAGCCCGATAGCGATAGCCGCCATGGCCAGAATGGTGAGCGGTAAAGCGATGAGAACGGGGTATCCGAAAGTGAACGGCCCTAGCCCGGCACCCTCCAGTCCCAGGCTGGGCAGAAGTGTCCCCAGCAGGAATAGCGCAATGTAAGCTCCCAGAGTCATGAAGTCTCCCTGTGCCAGATGCGCGAAATTGAGAATTCCGTATATGAGAGACAAACCAATTGCGCCGAGAGCGATTATCGCACCGAGAAACAGCCCGTTGACCATTAATTCCAGCTTTATTATAGAAAAGAAACCGAGGATGAGCAGGATGAGAAAGCCCGCTACTACGGAGTAACTGGCGCTCCACTTCGGTATTAATCGCTGCGTTCGTGGGCTTGTAGTCGTCATACGTCTAGCCTCCGAGATACAGACGCACAACGTCAGGATTATTGAGAAGGTTCTCGCCCCGGTCCTCCAGCTGGTTCCGCCCCGATGCCAGAATATATCCCCAGCTTGATAGCTTCAGAGCCTCTCTGGCGTTCTGTTCCACGAGCAGGATAGCCACACCGGAACGGTTGATGCCCAGAATCTTTTCAAATACCGAGCCGACCATGCTCGGTGCAAGACCGGCAGATGGCTCATCCAGAAGTAGTAAAGCAGGGTCCAGCATAAGTGCTCTAGCCAGGGCCAGCATCTGCCTCTGACCTCCGGACAGAGTCCCGGCTCTGTCTTTTCTTCTCCCTGCCAGGTCAGGGAAGAGAAGATACATCTCTTCCAGACGCTGGCGGAAGTCATCGGTTCGAATGAAAGCACCCATCTCCAGGTTTTCGTTGATGGAAAGAGAAGGGAAGATATTGCTGGACTGGGGAACATAGCAAAGTCCTCTGCGCACGACCGTTTCAGGGGCAAGTCCGGTAATGTCTTTCCCCTGAAAGAGAACCTGTCCTTTCTTGGGTTTTATCAGACCAAAGATAGCCTTTAGCAGCGTCGATTTTCCAGAGCCATTCGGGCCGATGATGGTAACAACATGACCCTCTTCAATCGCAATGGATACACCGTGAAGTATCTCTGTTTCGCCGTAGCCAGCTACGATATTAGATACCTTCAGCAGACTCATTACCGGAACCCCCCAGATAGGCCTCTATTACGCGCTGGTCACGCTGTACTTCATGAGGTGAGCCTACCATGATGTTTTCACCATTGCACATCACAATGATGGGGTCACAGAGGCTCATCACCAGGCCCATATCGTGCTCGATGAGCAAGAATGTAAGCCCTCGTTCATAACACGACCGACGGATGTCATCGGCCAACTGCTTCATCAGGGTGGGATTCACTCCTGCCCCAGGCTCATCCAGTAACACCAGTTGAGGTTCAGCCATCAAGGTTCGAGCCAGTTCAAGGAGTTTCTTCTGACCGGAAGACAGGTTTCCAGCATATTCGTTTTTCAGGTGTACCAGACTGACAAATCGCAAGACTTCCAGGGCCCGCTCCTCGATACTTTTTTCCTGACGTTTAATGCGCCAGGGTAGCAACCAGGAACTCCATAATTGTTCCCCTAGCTGGTCAGCAGGTACCAGCATAAGGTTTTCCAGTACGGTCATGCGCTTTAGCTCCCTGGGAATCTGGAAGGTTCTGACAATACCCTGGCGAAATATTTCGTGAGGAGGCAGACTATCAATACGCTTGTCGCCAGATAAAATCTGACCGCTCCCGCACTTCAGGAAACCGGTGATTAAATTAAAAAGGGTAGTTTTCCCAGCACCGTTGGGACCTATGAGACCGGTAATAGTCCCTCTTTGTACCTTGAAGGAGCAGCGGTTAACGGCACGAATGCCACCGAAATCTTTTACCACGTCTCTTATTTCAAGAATTGGCGTCTCCGAGTTTTTCATGGTCTTTTATTTACTATTCATTATGATTTCGTTCTATTATGGCACAAGCTACATTGTACCACAAAGCTATAAGGCCAACTCCGGAATGACTGCCATGCCGGTGGTAACGGCATAGCTGATGATTTCAGCGACTTGACAGCCAGCTTGCAATGACCTTAACATAGCTACGATAACTGGAATATGATATCAACAAGGAAGCTGAGGAACCTGGGATATGAATGCTGATGCATATGAAAGACTGGCAAAAGCTCTGGACCTCCTTCCCGGAGGCTACCCGTCAACCAAATCACATGTTGAGCTGCAAATCCTCAAGAAAATATTCTCTCTCAAGGAAGCCCTTATCGCCAGCAATATGACAGGTACTATGGAAACAGCGAATATTATTGCTGACCGGGTCAACCTGCCAGAAGAAGATGTTGAAACAAAACTCGGGGAGATGCTGGAGAGAGACATCATCTGGGGCTCTAAAAAGGATGGCACACAGAGATTCCGTTTAGCCCCATATGTTGTTGGTTTATGGGAATCACAACGGGAAGCTTTAGACCACGAGCTGGCCCACCTTTGTGAGCAATACTGGCTTGAGGGTGGTGCCGAAGGAATCATGCGCTATGAGCCAGCGCTTCACCGCGTTGTTCCGGCATACCAAGCACTCAAAACAGAGTACATTCTCCCCTACGACGATATAAAACCCCTCATTCTGGAAGCCAAATCCTTTGAGGTGCGTGACTGCATCTGCCGAAAACAAAAAGATTTAGTGAATGACAGGAAATGTGATTTTCCGCTGAGAATTTGCTTC
>SDBU01001694.1_pt1 | contig 30711 bp, 34 predicted proteins | sample 2277071 | NCBI WGS metagenome assembly SDBU01 (sample SAMN10397929, study PRJNA504765) | marine sediment metagenome | isolation source: marine sediment core GS08_GC12, 126 cmbsf | place: Arctic Ocean: Gakkel Ridge, Loki's castle | collected 2008 | reverse complement strand
GATTTGGAGACATCGACGACTGAATCTTCGATGGTAACAATAAAACAATGATCCACATTGTCAGAACACTTCATAACGAAAGAGATAACCGCCACCCGGTAGTTTTTGGAAAGTCCTCATATCAGGCGTCTCCACCTTGTCACAATATAGTCACAGGGCACTTACAGTCCCAATATACGAGGACCTAAGCTATTGTCAAGTAATAGATTGGCGACTCGCCTCAGAATAAAGCGGAGAGGCAGGGATTCGAACCCTGGATAGAGGCATAACCCCTATAACGGATTAGCAATCCGCCGCCTTCAGCCTCTCGGCCACCTCTCCGATCGGTCGGTATTACAACCGAGCCAATATATCGGTCGAGCGCCCGCTTTTCAAGTCTTATTTGGTTGGATAGCTAAGTCGCAGAGGCGACTATTGCTTCTTGTATTTTTCGATAACGATGCGCTGACCGTCCTGGCTCAGCACGACAGCCTTCATTTCTTCGTCGACCTCTTTGACCAGGATTCCGACATGGGCCTTGACGCCCGGATACATCACTTCGGTAGCGACAATCTTTGAGTCGCGCAGTTTCTTCAAGCGCTCTTCAACTTCGGCCTTCTTTTTCTCCAGTGTTTCCAGCGCTGCGGGAACAGAGTTCTTAAACTCCTCGAGTTTTTCAAGGCCTGCTTTCTGTTGATTGTTGAGCTTACCGGCCATCTGAAGCTTGTAGAGTTGAACGAGATTCTCTTTGACACGCTCGTCATCGGCCTTGAGACGGCTGATCTCGTGCCGTGCCTCATGGTATTGACGCATGGCCTCAGCATCGAAGGCGACGGTCAGGGAAGTAACCGTACCTGCTTCTGAACCTATGACGGCGGCTTCGATTTTCTTGCCGGCATTGATCTCGCCGCCGACGATCTTGCCTTTGCGGCCTTTGACAATGACGTTTTCCTTGGCCGTGACCTGGCAGTTCAGCAATTCGCCTCCGACTGTCACGGTACCCCCGGCGGATATTCTCTGGCCGGCTGCATACTTGACGGTGATATCACCGTCGGCCTGCATCTCGCCCGCACCAGCGCCGTTGAATCCGCCTCGCACCAGAATATTGCCCTGGACCTTTATCTTGGCGTCCTCTACGTTGCCGCTGACTTCAAGATTCCCGCCGACATTGACGGTGAAGCCGGTACAGATCTTGCCGCTGACCCGAAGAGAACCTACCGCATCGATATTGCCGACATTGAAATCGACATCGTTTACCGTCATGACGTCTTTAACAGATATTCGGCCGCGGGCGTATACGATGGCGCCGTCGGTAGTGGACGTAAGTTCCTGGCCGTCCTCGGATGCGCGCGTGTTCTCCCCATTGTCGAATGGGATGTTCCGCCCTCGGGGCGCCACAATCTCCCGGCCATTGACTCCCTTGCCGTTGACACCATCGGTAGGGAGCGTCTTGCGCACCAGAATGCCACCTTTATTGATGTTCTGGATGTATTTCATGTCACGGTAGTCGATACGGCCGTCCTTGTCCTCTTGAGGCTGGAACCGATTTTCAGTCTGGAAGCAGTATTCGAATTCGGAGTCGGTACCCTTGACCGGAGGTTGCCCCTGGGCTATTTCTATGGGCTTCTCATAGTCCATCTGCGAAACGCAGTCGCCCACCAGATCCTCATTGATGCCGTAGACGACACCAGCCTGGCTGAGGGCCTCCATGACTTCCTCGACCGATATTTCCGGTTCACCCGACTCCGGTTTCTTGATGACGATAAGCGCCTTCATGTAGTCCTTGGTTACCGTCAATCGGATTCTGCGGCGAGTGGTAGTATCGGTCGTCTTTGCTTCGCTGGTACTCATAATACTCCTATGAGAGTTCATCCGCCGTCGGTTGGCCGGCTGAAAGGATCCGCCAGTAGGCGCGTTCGACTACCAGGGATATCTCATAGCTCTTGAATGGTTTGGTTATATACTCGTCCGCGCCCAGCAGGAGGGCATCCTTGACAGAGTAGGTATCTCCATACGCTGTCATCATAATCACTCCCACGCCCGGATATTCCTTCTTAATGTGCTTCAACAATTCAAAACCGCCCATCTCCGGCATTTTCATGTCAGATATGACGATGTCGAATTCCCGCTCACTCAGTTGCTCCAGGGCTGCGACACCGTTACAGGCGGTGTACATCTGGTATCCCTCACGCGCCAGGATCTTTTCCAGTAGACTGCGCATAGTTGATTCATCGTCAACTATCAGAATCGAGATCGAACTCTTCATCCCATTGCTCCCTTTAGCCCACATCATGCGATCTTCCTCCCTCATCTTGCTCAAGGTCATACGCCTCTAACTCTCGAACGATCCAACGTCGACATCATCTCTGCAATAAAGCTTTCCAGCATCACCGGTTTGTACAAGACGCGGCAAGCTCCCAGGACACCTGCCTGGTTGACCAGTTTGTCGGTGGCATTGCCGGTGATTACCATTACCGGCACTTTCGGTGAGACCTCCTTGATGGCTGTGAGCACTTCCAATCCGGACATCTCAGGCATGATCAGGTCGAGCGTAATCAGATCGTAGTCGACCTTGCCGGCCATTTCGATAGCGCGGTTTCCGTCGGATGCCAACTCGACCTGGAAGGCCTGGGTCAAGTCGCAGAAATCCCTGAAGACCTCGCGCACCCACTTCTCGTCGTCGACGATAAGCACTTTGAACGGTCTTCCCCGCTTCTGTGCCATCTGGGTCAGTTTCTCAAGCTCTGATGTACTCATTGTCTCGCTATCCTGTCAAATCATTAACAAACAACTCTGGCCATCCAGGTGAGCCGTTCCAGGAGGCTCTCTTTGACCCTCTTTGACTCTCTTCGCTATGTCTGTTCCGTCAACAGAGAACCTCCGCCCAGCCAGGCCGGTAGTTGCCGACAAGCACTGGCTACAACCTGTAACCGGCATCTGTCGAATATTATATATATCGACAGAAGTCGGCTCACCTGTAACCGTCCTTTGGACCGAATCTCTCAATTGTCTCACTTCTCACCGCGTCCCGACCTCGACAGGGCAGTCATCATCCGGCCGCACTGGTCCAGAATGGAACGCAGCTTCAACTCAATCTGATCGCGGCGAAATTCTCCCGAGGGGACATCATAAACCATCGTTTCCGTGTTGCGGGCCGCTGAAATTATGCTTCCGATTTCCTGCAACACCAGGATTGTCCCGTTAACGAGACGAATGAAATCCGGCTCGAGTTGGTTGAGTTCCTCCGAACTGGATTTGGCCTTGGCCAGGTAGATGGCCAGATTCAGAGCGAGAACCTTGACCTCTTCGCTGAGTCCCTCGACCTGATCCACGAGGTTCAGGCGACTCTCACGGTTGGCATTTGTGTTCAACAGGGTCGATCAACTCCTTGATTTTCTTCTTCAACGGTTCCAGATCGGACGACTTCATAACGTAAGCATCGGCCAACCAGGACTGGAAATCCTGTTTGTAAATGCTGTAGGCAGTATTCAGAATGACTGGAGTCTCAGGACTGGCCTTCCGCAGATGCGTGAGCGCCTCGATTCCGGACATGTCGGGCATATCGATGTCGAGGATAATCACAGCGAACTGTCTCTCGGAGACAGCCGCGAGGGCTGTGCGTCCGGAATCGACCACCGTCACCTGATACCCTTCCCGGGCCAGTTCCGTCTGGTACAAAACTCGGATGCCGTCGTCGTCGTCAACCACCAGTATGTGCGGGCTCACCAAGTCGCTCCTTCATGACTGGGAGTTCGATATAAAGAGAGGGCAGACTGTCGTCGCCGCAGGCAATACCGAAATTCCCACCGTGATATCTTATGGTTTCACCGGCCACCAGGATGGTCAGCCGTTGTGATGATCTGTTCTGCGTGATAATGCGTTCGAGTGTCCGTCGAACCTGCTCGCGTTCATGATCGGGACGTCGGATTCTTATCAGCATCAAGGCCTGGCCGTCTCTCAATTCGGTACGCACCTCGGCGTCACCCGGTGGGGTCAGTTCCTCGGCCACCAGTTTCAAAAACTGGTATACGGCGTGCGACAGTTGATCACTGTTGCCGAAGACTGTGAGAGGTTCACTCGCCTGTGATAGAAACATAGGCAGTTCCCTCCGCGCCAACCGGCTTTTTAGCAGGTCCAAACTTCGTCTAACCAGTCCTGAGAAATCAATGGGATGGTTTTCGCCTTTGCTGGCCCGTGAAAAGTCCAGAACCTGATCGAGAACAGTTTCGGCCCGCCTTATTTCGCTGGAGATGATGTTCAAGTACTCCCGGTTTTCGTCGGGTAGCGTGGATTTGAGCATCAGGTTGGCAAAACCGCCTACGACGGTCAACGGGTTGCGCAGTTCGTGTGCTATGGCTGACGTCAGTTCTCCGATCACCGACATTTTCTCGAATTTGATAATCTGATCCTGTGATTTGGCCAACAGTTGATTGGTGCGTTCCAGTTCCCGACTACGTTCCAACTGGTTATCGTAGAGGCGCGCTCTTTCCATGGCCACAGCCGCTTGATTGGCCAGGACTTGCAGCAACTGCACGGCCTCATCGGAGATCGGTCGACCGGTAATCTGGTTGTCGGCCGCCAGCAGACCCATAAGATGCCCCTTGCTGACCATCGGTACCAAGGCCAGTTTGTCGGTGTTCAGTTGCTGTGCGAAAGCGGATGTCAGGTTGTCGGTGTCGTCCGAAACCGCCAGATTCAACCACGAGCTATCATGACAAGCGCGACCGATGGCCGATTCGTCATCGAGCCTGACTCTGAAGTCGGTGATCAGGTCGGTTATGGCGTCGAGTCTTTCGCGGGTGTCACTTTGGTTGCTGTCCAGCAGTTCCTCAAGTGAGAGGCGCATGGCGTCGAGGTCCTTCCAGATGTTGCCGGCTTCTTCGGCCGAGACGGGACCGAGGGCCATGTGGCCGATCAGCTCGTTCGTGTCCTGCTGGTACAGGAACAAGAAAGCGCGGTTGAATCCAAGACCCTGAGCGGCGGTGGCGCCGGTGAGAATCACCTTCAATATCTGGACAAGTTCACTCGATGATGACAGCGCCGCCGCGACATCGGTAAGGATCTGCAGTTCCTGACGCAGGAATTTGGTGTCGTCGCTGAACTGGTGGCGCTGGCGTACGTCGTGCAGTAGACAAATAACGCAGGGGTCGTTGTTCATACCACAAAACGGCAGACAGCTAAGATCAATGAGCATATGCCGTCCGTTGCGATTGGAGCAGTGCAGGCCGTGTCGCACTGACCGGGAACCATTCTGACGGACATCCTCGAGAGCGGAACTCAGACTGGAACCGAAGACGCCGGCCATTTGAACCAGGTGCGGTCGCTCATCCGAATCTGCATTGTCGAGGGCCACCATATCGATGGCGGACTGGTTGTTGTAAGTGAGGCGTTCATCCTGATCAAATGCCAGCAGACCGATACCGAGCTCGTCGAGTCCCTCGGACAGATACTCAAGGTCAACGGGAACGCATCTTTCATGGGTAATAGCAGGCATGGTAGTCACTGAGTTCATAGTTTGATGGTTACGTCGTCCTGGTTCTTGTCGCCTTGTTTCATGAGCCACGGGACTTGTAGTAGTCGTTTGTTAATCGCGCTGATCTTCACGGCGGCGCTTTCGATACGTTGCAGGCGGTCCCGGCTTTGGTCACTGGTGGCTACTTTTTCCATTATCAGGCATTGCACGTTGCCGATGATCACCGACAGTGAGTTGTTCACCTCGTGACTGATACTGACCAGCATGTCTTGGGCCTCGGCGAGGTCTTGTACTTGCCGGGCTATGCCGGGTGACAATCTCTGGGTCGTCTCGAGTTTGGACAGCGTCTCATACAAAGCCGTGAGCTTGCTGCGATATTGACATCGTTCCACCGCCCAGGCAAATTGCCCCCCCAAAACTCCGATCAACCTGATAGCATCTTCCGACGGCGGTTCATCGGTCATAAAAGCCAGGTTCAACAGACCATTCAGGCGTTCCCGTATTTTCATGGGTACGGTCAAGACGTAAGCACGACCGCCAGCCGATCCGAAGAGACGTCCGGAAACGGTCGATATTGAAGCCGGCGACTCGGGCAGCCTCTCCCATGATTCCGGGTTGGTCGGATCGGTTACCGACTCGATCGGCAACTCGACCTGATTCAACAGACTGGCGGCGGGGTAGAGCTTCCTGTTCTTGCCATGAACCAACCAGACAGTGGCGGCGTCAAAACCGATCAATCGCCTCAGCGCGCCAAGTACCGCCGTGAGGTTGTCTTCGGTGGTCGTATCGAGGCTTTCCGTAAGGCGCTTGATGGCGAGGATCCTGTCTAACAACTGACTGTCATCGCCGGAGTTCTTGAATAGTCGTCCGATCTCATTCACCGTCATCACCTCGCTCAATAAAACCGATGGACTCAAGCAACTGGTCGCACAGACTGTTTTCCAATTGGTCAAAGAAGACCTGTTTGCCCGGCGCTGTCATATGCAGATCGGGATCATTGATGTCGTCGTCGGGCGACGCCTGGAAGATCCTTCGGGCTTCCTGCTCGCGTCGAAAAGGCCAAGCCACCAGCAGTTTTCCTCGGGTGAGATCAATCAGACGAAACTCGCCGGCAATGACCCCCATCGTAACGTACTTATGGAAAAATAAAGGCACTTGCCATGTCTTGCGTCGTTCCAACCGTTCATGGTGGACGTCGACTAACATCAGATACTGTCCGCCGACTTCGAGACCCCAGTTGACCAGGCTGTCCAGATTGTAGCAATCAGCCGGAAACTTCGGCAACGCGTCATCGGCTTCATCGACCCTGATTACTCGCAGACCTGAGTCGCGGCTCATGCGGATAGTAAGTTTCTCGTCGATACCAACCGTCGACCAGGCCGCCTCAGGTGGAACGACCTTAAGCACGATTGTCGGACCGGCCGCAGCGCTTCGAGTCAGCAGGAAGGCCGAGGATATCAGGAGTATGGTGGTCGCAAGCTTCATAGGTCGCCCGGGTTACTCTTGGGGTTGCTTCTGACGAAGGTAGCGACTCAGGAGTTGCTCTACTGTCTTGTTGAAGTGGTTGAGTTCCTTCGACAACAACTCCATTTCGGCTTGAGAAAGTTTGTCGGCCAGATCATTGCGTTTTACAAACTGAATCCCGACAAGATGAAAGTCTTCATCCTGGTCGCACCGTTTGACCAGACCGAGCACACCATCCAACGGCTCAACCTTCTCCATGATGATACGCATGGCCACGATATCCCCCTCGTTGAGGGGCTGATCCAGCTCGGCCAATATGCCGCCTGCGGAGATATTGAGAATGGTGCCGTCGATGGGATAGGCATCGCCTTCAGGAGAGAAGTTGCCGAAAATATCCTTGACCTTGCGGAAGTGGATCGGTGAGGAGATGGTGAGACGGACAAACCGGCGTTGGTTCTCACTGCTTATCTTGAGCGGTTTGAGCGCTCGGACGTTGCCCTGATCGATATCGACATCCGATATAAACCTCGTTCGCGATTGGTGATTCATCTGAAATACCTCTCATCCCTGTTATGATTGTTTTGTTGCGTCCATGCTGATATGTGACCGTCGACGATCTTGCGTTTGAGATAGCTGTAGCCGAAGGCCGACGGGGGAAGATCCTGAAGGATCGGTTGAGGGAAGTGTTTACTTCGTTGCTCGTTGACGATAAACTCCAGGCCCACGTGAAAGTGACCGGCTTCCCGCTGCGTGCAATGACGAACGGCTCCGATCACTAAGGGCGGAAAGAAGTGTGACTCCAGTTCGATATTGGTAAATAAATAAGTGCTGTTTTGCAGGAAATTGTTAATGTCGAACAGGGCGCCGCCGCCGGAGAAATCGACCAACTCGGTTTGGATCCATCGCAGGTGCGGCAGCTTCTTGCGCTGGAAGCGACCGGCCGGCAGAACGGCCAGGTTTATCGTCTGACGCGAAGGAACGCGAACGAAACGACGCCGCTTCAACGGCTTCACGGTACGACCCATGACCACGGTAATCTTGCCGCCGTTCCTCCGCTTGAGCACAGCGGCAATGCAGACTTGTTCCTGTTTGTATTCGAACCGGACCGTTACAGCCTGGTTGCTGACCAGGTTGTCAAGTAGCGTGTTGCTGCCGGCCCGCTCAAGAGCCAGGTACTCCCCATCGGTCTGCACAACGCGTGCCGTCAGCGGTCGACCGGGATACTGGTCGGAGTATATGGACACGCTGTGCCCCACCAACTGACCGAGATCAAGTGCCGAGCGATCAAACTCGGCTGCTCGATCATTAGGTGCGCCCGCCGCCTGGGTCGTACTCACAGAAGTCCCTTCTTTCTTAGTTCGATTTCCTGCTGAAAGATGTATGACGCCAGATGGTTCTGCGCCCGATAATCAAAGCGAGTGACCGAAGCGGGCATACGTTTGATATCTGCTGATTTGAAAAACTCGCCGAGATGTTCGGCCACGATGAACTCGATTCCTGCCATCATCTGTTTTTCGATGGTGAGCACTCGTCTGACGATCCCGGCGACAGTCTCGGGCAGCCCCTGGCCCGGAAATAGCCTGATCTGAACGAACACACGGTCAAGTAGTTCGAGTTCGCTGTCGAGTTTGAGGAGCACGCCACCGCCGCTCATGTTGATAGTGGTGGAATCGGTCCATTCCAGCCGCTCGGCGTAATTCTCCCACTCCATCACCGGGCTGATACGCGCGTACCGAAGTTGTTCGAGCATCTCGATGCGCACAAACTGCCGCCGCTGGACACGTTTGATATTCCGAGGTGGTGTCAGGAGATAGAAGTTCTTACCGGATATCGGATGCTTCTTGATGCGGGAGTAACACTGATAGGCGGCGTCTTCCTTGGTGAACAGTATCATGACCTCGCTGTTTTCCCGCAACAAAGTACGACCCTTGATGAATTCCGGGCTGCTGATGACAATGCCTTCACCGAGGAAATCCTCGATCCGCGCCGTGTACACACCGGCTTCGTTACCCTCACCGGTGATGAGTTCCAGTTTTTCCCACAGTTTCAGAGGCTGTGACAGATGCGGCAGAGTCAGTTCCACGCTGGGGCTACCTCGTTGTCGGATCATGCGTTTTTCAGAGCTTCCATGTTCTCACGACCCTGCTCAATGGCCAACTCGAGAATCTTGCGGGCCAGAGCGGTGCGTGACTGGTCGCGGCGGTTCTGATAAATGAACTCCTGACCGTACTTGATAGTCGTGTTAAAGTACTGCTTGGCCTCTTCGTAATCTCCGATACGGCGTGAGAGTTCGGCGATTAGATACGAGGCCTGAATCTGCTGGTTACCGGCGGCGATACTGCGCCCATCGGTAAAGGCCTCTTTGTAATACCTGACGGCAGCCTCCAGCGCTTCGGTCTCATCAAGCACGATCCCGTTCCAGCTTCTCTTGATATCCTGCAGGAAGTCGGTGAATACCGGGAACTGTCCGAAGGACGCTCCGCCCTCGCCGATGGCCGCCGATTTGTATTCGACCATCTGTTCCCTCAGGACTGCGAGTTGCGATTCCGTCTGGTTGAAAGTCACCTGCAACCGAGCCAGTTCCGCGTCGAATTTGTCGCGGAAGGGTAACATCTGTGATTTGGCTTGAGCCGAAACCTGGTCGGTCTCAAAATGAGCGGCCAGGTGACGAGCGTACACTTCCGCCTCTTCGCGCAGTTGGCTCAGAGTTACTTCCATAGCCCCATACCGACTGTCCACCGCCAGCAGGCTCTTCCTGATGAAATGACCATCCGGGTTGTCGCCGCCGGCCATGCTGCGGTAAACCCAACCGATGCGCAGGTAGAAGCGACCGAGATCAAGCTGGTTGGGGCGTTCGGCAAACGATTCGTCAAGAGCGGCCAGATGCAGTTTCAGGATAGCAGACTCACCTGGGTAGTTGGCCAGGTCGATGGCCTCTCCCATTTTCTTGATGACGGAGTCAGCGGTGGCCAGTTGATCGAGATGCTTCTCCTTGACGGTCTTCAGCCGGTAAGCCCGAAAATTGCCGTCGTCCTTCCATTCCTTGTAGCTGTTGTTGAATTCGCGCGTGTAGTAGCAGTTACTGCAAGTGGCCGTGAAGTAGGCCAGCGGATTGTAACTTCTGTACTTCGGGTACCGCCACTCCACCTCGGTCGGACAGAAATCGGTGTCGCGACCTTTCTCAACGTAGGCGCCGACTCGAACCGTCTCGAATTCGTTTAGCGTTTTGCAGATCGGGCATTCGAGCCGGGTCAGGTAAAAGGGACTGTCGTTGGCCATTGTTTATCTCCACAGGTTCCTAATTGTTCTGAAAATTCAAGAGCGCCAGTTCCGCCTCAGATACCGGTAGCACCTGCTGGATACGTTTATTGTCGGCACCGGCCTTCACCATCTCTCGTGCGATGCGAATGATATCCACACGATTACGACGGTCGGCTGCAGTCGTCCTTGGTGCCTCAGCCGCAACAGCACCGGGCGCTGATCGTGTTTCGATTGAGGGTGATCCCAAACGCAAGAACTGAGCCGCCGAAGAGGCGGGCTTTTTGGCCTTGGCCGGCGCCAACGTTACCGGCAGCGGCGCTACCACCACCAAATGGCGTTTCAGCCACTGGGCCAAAGTCGGGTAAACGACCACACCCAGGGCTCCGGCCGCCAGATAGCCGACCAGATTAAGAAACATGTCCACAAAGAAGTCTGATGAAATGTCCATTTTCATCCCTGCCGTTCTATTCACGCTTTCAGGTCGATATGATCATCCGGCGCGATATTGTTTAAGTCCTCTTGATCATCCGGCGAATCGGTTTCGTCGGTGGCTTCGTCCTGTGAAGGCTCCTCGCTATTCGGCTCCGATGACTCCTCATCGCCGAGCGTCAATGAGTCGGCCATCCTTTTCTTCCTGGCCTTTTCTTGTTCCTCTTCGGCCTTCTCTTTCAGCGCCCGTGCCCCGCGACGACGGCCATTCTCTTCTTTCGACCGTTCGACCGCGTTGATTCTTTCCTCGGGCGTCGTGCCCATCAGGTGGTCCGTTCTTTCAATATCCTGAGTCATCCTTAACTCTCCCGGACGGGTCTGCCGATCACTAAGCGGTCAGGGCAAACTTCTCCCTGACCATGCCGCGCAGCTTGGCCACGGCGCGGGTGTGAATCTGCGATACCCGCGATTCCGAAATCGACATCACTTCGCCGATCTCCTTGAGGGTTAGCTCTTCATAGTAGTACAGAGCAATAACCAGTTTCTCCTGGGCCGTCAGTTGGTCGATTGCAACCACCAGGAACGACCGCAGTTCACCTTTTTCAATCTGGCCGAGAACTGAGTGAACCGACCGGTCGACGACCGTTTCGATCCGCGGCACCTGACGATTGTCGTCCTCGCGGTAGATGACTTCATCCAGCGACAAAATGCTGGTGCCGGTGACATCGCCCAGGGCGGCGTGCAACTCCTCGACGGTTATTTTCATCAGTTTGGCCAGCTCCGGTTTTTCCGGCGGGCGTCCAAGCTTGTTCTCCAGTGCTGTATTGGCGCGGTCGATCTCACGCGATTTGGCTCGCGTGGAACGAGGCACCCAGTCCAGCGCCCGCAACTCGTCGAGAATGGCGCCGCGTATTCGCGGTACAGCGTAGGTTTCAAACTTCACACCGCGACTACGATCGAAATTGCCGAACGCTTCGATCAACCCGATAACTCCGGTGTTGATCAGATCCGACAGTTCGACCGAGCGGGGAAATCCCATGGCCATCCGCGAGGCCACGTTGCGTACCAGCGGCAGATACCTATTCAACAGCTTTTGTCGAATCTCCGAAGTGCCGTGCTTCTGGTACCGTGCCCAGTCCCGATCGGAAACGTCCCATTTGCGCGCTCGTCGCGTTCGGGTCACCGTAGTCTGGTCGTTCTGAGCATCCTTCTTGACAGCGTTCTTGCTGCCCTTCTCAGGTGCGGCTTTAGTTGTGCTAACCATCTGTATGCTATTCCCTTATATCGGCCTCAGCCGGAACATTATTTACCGCTTTTTCGTTGTGGTCGAATCTGCCCATATTGACTCTGATGTTTCCCGGAGCCAGTTGCGCCACTATGGCGTCGAGATCTGCAAGGGTAGGTGTCTCGTTGTCCACAGCAGACAGCGGCGCTTGTGTGGCCACAGCCTGACGCAACGCCCCATCCTCCAGCAATCTGCCCAGGTAGCCTGGCGGACGGCCGTAGAATCGTTCGGTCAGGGCACCGAACTTCCGGTGTATGTACTCGGCCTCACCGTCGGTCTCGGCCCGGTTGACCAACAGACGGCAGTCGAGTGAGCGGTCGGTTTTCAGCAGTAGCTTGTAGAGTCCGCAGGCGTCGGCAATCGAGGTCAACTCCGGTACCACCAACAGCAGGTTGACATCCGACGCGGCGGCCAGCACGATTGAGACCTCCGACTTTCCTGAGGGATGGTCGATCAATACCAGATCATAGGCGCCATCCTGTGAACGAAGGCTGTGGGCGAGTATGGCGGCGCCGGTTGAAGCGCTCATGTCCGCCGGCCAACCGTGACCATTGGCCGCCAGCAGATCGAGGCGTTCCCGCACCGGCGTGACAGCTTCGGCCAGAGACAGCTCTCCGGCAACCAGGTGAGTCACTCCGAATTCGCCTGCCGTGTTGGCCAGGATATGCAGGTTGCCGCAACTGATATCGAGGTCGACCATCAGCACTCTTTTCCCCGCTGACGCCAACCGGTCGGCCAGATTGTAGGTCAGAACCGATTTGCCGACGCCACCCTTGCCGGACAAGATCGACACCAGGCGAGGAGCCGTTCGATCCTGACCTGGGGCAGTCCGTGTAAACTGAAGGCGTCGCTTAGTCACCGGAGACCTCTGTCTTGAGAAGCAGTCTCGCGGTGCGGTCCGGGTCCGGCTGACGGATGTGTCCGATGCCGCCGGGGGCATCACCGATCATGGCGATTTTCCAGCCGGTAGCGTTGGAGATCGAGACCGCTGTACCGAGACGATCAGTCAGATCGGTCATAGTCACCGCCAGGTGGGTTGGCATCAGTGTCTGCATCGATTCGGCTATAGCCAGCGCGTCATTGGTGCGCATCAGCGATGAAAAGACCGCCACGCGGCAGGTCGGGTTGATGGCGTCGATCGCTTCTTTCAGTTGGTCAAGTGCGTCCTGCCGAGCCGGAAGGGCCGGCGTGTCGATCAGCGTAACGGCCTCCGAGATAACCTTGGTGTCCGGCTCGAATTCGAATGCGTCAACCAGCGAGGCATTCAACACTTCGGCATACCGACGAACTTCGTCGGTTGCGGCCATTTTGCAGTTGTCCAAAGTTGCCAGCGTAACTTTCGTTTTCGCCTGGACCGTCAACTGCGCCGCCACCTTGCCCATCACGGTCGACTTACCCGCGCCGGCCGGACCGACAAATACGACCCGATCACCCGGCACAAACATGAGGCTGGGCTCCATCAGTTCGGCCAACCGGGGCACCAGCAATTCATGAACTGCCGTCTGAGGATCGGTCGCAGCCGACGGATGAACGGCGGCAGCACCGATGATGGACGTAATCAAATCGTCGGACAGGTCGGCGTCTTCAAGATTGTCTCGGATAGTATCGAACACTATCGGCTCGCCCTGCTGCGCAGCAGGCTGCCCGGCAGTGATCAAGCGGTCCAGTTTCCGCTCCATGTTGTCCAGGCGACTGTAGATGTCGGGCGTCGTCCTGGAGCGCTCGATGAAAGCGGCGTTGATGGGTTCGGCGTCAGTGTCAGGCGCCGGCAGAGTCTTCGTATCGCCCGAAAATGTCTCGGCCTCCAGGCGGTTAGAGAGAATCTCCGATGACTGATAGGCCGACGCCTTTTCCAGACAGGCAGTAATCTCGACCCGGGCGCCGTTCCGATCTTCGGCGAGTTGTCGTGTCTTCAGCACGATGGCATCGCCACCCATCTCCCGGCGCACTAGTTTGAGAGCGGCTGCCGCCGTCTCAGCGGCAAACGACTTAATCATCATCTTGTAGCCTCACCATTCCTGTTGAAATCAACTCCACCTCCGGCATGATCTCGTTGTAGGAGACCACCGCCAACTGCGGGTGCCTGGCCTCAATCAGTCGTCTGAGGGCCAGCCTGATGTTGGGGGAGCAAATGCACACCGGAGCGAACCCGGCCGTCAATGGCCGCTTCATTTCCTCGCCGATTTTCTCAAGCAGCTTTTCGGCCATGGCCGGATCAAGCACCAGCATCAATCCCTGTTTGGTGTTCTGCACCGACTCGCCGAGCTGCTGTTCCACGGCGGGATCTATCGTAAACACGTTTATCTTGCCGTCTTTATCTTTGTAGAGTTCCGTAATCTGCCGCCTCAGCGCCATGCGGACATACTCGGCCAGCACGTCCGGCTCCTTGGTGGCGGTGATGTAATCGGAGATCGTTTCGAGGATAGTGGCCAGGTCGCGGATCGGCACTCTTTCTCTGAGGAGCGACTGCAACACTTTTTGCAGAGTTCCCAGGCTTACCGATTCCGGGATGGTCGTGTCGACCAGGGCTGGGTAATCTTCCTTGAGGGTGTCGACCAGGTGCTGTACGTCCTGACGAGTGAGAATCTCCGCCGCCGCACCCCGCACGATTTCGGTCAGATGGGTAGCGATCACCGCCGACGGTTCCACCACAGTGTAGCCCTTGGCCTCGGCAATCTCTTTCAGGTTGGGAATAATCCAAATCGCCTCAAGACCAAAGGCCGGATCGCGGGTGGCAAAACCTTCCAGTTTCTCCTCGACGAAACCGGGGTTGATAGCCAGCAAATGATCGATCATCAACTCGAAAGAACTGACCGTGATACCCTTGACTTTTATCTGATATTCGTTGGGTTTGAGTTGCACGTTGTCACGAATGCGGACCGGCGGCACCACGATACCGAGTTCACTTGCCAGTTGCTTGCGAATGACCCGGATGCGCTCGAGCAAGTCACCGCCCTGATTGGCATCGACCAGCGGAATGAGGCCGTAGCCGATCTCAAGTCCCAGAGCGTCGACCTTAAGCAGATCCTCCGTGCGCTCCTGTTGCGTTTCGGCCTGCTGGACCTGTTTCGCTTCCTCTTTTTGCCTGGCCTGAACGAGTTGACGTTGCTTCATTTCGCGGCTCAGGTAGCCGACCCCGCCGACCAACAGAGCAAGTACCATGAAGGTGACGGTCGGCATCCCGGGGAGAAGCCCGAAACCGAATATCACCGCGGCTGCCACCAGAATGGCCCGAGGCTGGCGCGTGAGTTGGGCGCTCAGGTCTCGGCCCATGTTGTCGCGGGCCGCGGCGCGGGTGACGATGATGCCGGAAGCGGTCGAAACCAACAGCGCCGGTATCTGCGTGACCAGGCCGTCACCGATTGACAGCAGCGAATAGGTTCGCAGTGCTTCGGTGAGGCTCATATCTTTCTGGGCTATCCCGATGACAAAGCCGGCAATGATATTTATCAGTGTGATCAGGATACCGGCGACGGCGTCACCGCGGACGAACTTGGAGGCGCCGTCCATAGCGCCGTAGAAGTCGGCCTCACGAGCAACTTCTTCGCGGCGGCTGCGAGCTTCGGCTTCAGTAACGATGCCGGCGTTGAGGTCGGCGTCGATAGCCATCTGTTTGCCCGGCATGGCATCCAAAGTGAACCGGGCCGCGACCTCGGAGATGCGAGTGGCGCCCTTCGTGATAACGACGAACTGGATGATGACCAGAATGACGAAGACGATGAAACCGACGACGTAGTTACCCTGGACCACAAAGTTGCCGAAGGATTCGATCACATCACCGGCGTAGGCTTGTCCGAGGATCAGACGGGTCGAGGCGACGTTCAGCGACAGCCGCATCAGCGTCACAATCAGCAGCATGCTGGGGAAGACCGAGAGGTCCAAAGGACGCGTGATGTACAGCGTGGTCAACAGCACCACCAGCGAGAAGGTGATGTTGAAAGCGAGAGCAAAATCCAACAGTCCGGTCGGTATCGGAATCACCAGGACCGCGATGATGGCGACTACCCCCAGGGCCAGAGCGATGTCCGAGCGCGACATCAGGGTCTCGAGCAGGGATGACTTTTTGGCAGGGGCGGCCATGCTACTTGATCACCTTTCCCTTGAGGCGGTAGACATAAGCCAGTAATTCGGCCACGGCTCGATATAGTTGGGCCGGCACGAAGTCGCCGACATCGCACATCTTGAACAGCGCCCGCGCCAGGGGCTTGTCTTCGATGATCGGGATGTCGTGCTCGCGGGCGATCTCTTTGATTCTTTCCGCGATCAACCGTTCACCCTTGGCCAGCACGTAGGGGGCGTTGCCCTTCTCCGATTCGTACTTGAGAGCTACGGCCAGGTGCGTCGGGTTGGTGATGACGGCATCGGCCAGAGGCACCGCCGCCATCATGCGTTGACGCGCCATCTCGCGCTGTATCTGGCGCACGCGCGACTTGACCAGGGGAGAACCCTCGGTATCTTTGTGCTCTTCCTTGAGGTCCTGCTTGGACATCTTGATTGATTTTTCAAACTCATATTTCTGGTAGAGGTAATCGAGAACGCCAATCGCGATCATCATCGCGCCCACCTTCATGCCCAACACCAGGGCCAGCTTGCCCATGGACCCAGCCAACTGCGCGACGGTCATATCGGGAAGCAGGAAAAAGGTGTCGAACTCACTGGCTATGGCGTTGTAGGCCACGATCACCACAATGGTCAGCTTGATAGCGTCGCGAATCAACTGCACCAGTGACTTGACCGCGAAGAGACGCTTGAGACCTTTGAGGACGTCCAGCTTTTCGAACTTGGGTTCCAGCGACTTGGGGGTGATCTTGAAACCGATCTGGGCGATGTTGGAGGTCAACCCGATCACCGTCATCACCGCAAAAACCGGGAGCATGATCAGGAAGAAGCGCACCACGTAATCACCGAACACTCTGATGTAGGTTGGGTCGGCCGAGGCGATCAGCGGCGCGTGGGACATCGTGTAACTCATCATTTCTCTGAGCTGCCCTGACAGGTGCGGTCCCAGCATCCACAGCGAGAGACAACCCAACAGCAACATAGCGGCTGAGTTCAACTCCTGCGACTTGGTAACCTTTCCTTCCTCGCGCGCCTTCTGACGCTTGCGAAAGGTTGCCTTTTCTGTCCTTTCCTGTGCGCCCTGTTCCGGCACGGCGACCTATACCTTCCCCAAACCGACCAAAAGGACGCGCAATTGCTGATCGAGGTAGCCGGTGGTTTTTTCAAGCACGAAAGCGAACACCGGTAACGACAGCGCCATGACGATCAGTCCGGCCGTGATTTTTATTGGAAAGCCGACAAAGAATACGTTCATCGTCGGCATGGTCTTGGCTATGGTGCCTAAGGAAATGTCAGTCAGGAAGAGTGCGATCATCATCGGTGCGGCCACCTTCAGCGCAATGACAAACACAAAAGCGGTCAGCTTGATGATAAGGTCACTGTACTCCGCGCCGGCATCGAAAGCCCCGGGTGGAAGCAGAGCGTAACTGTCGGCAAAAGCCGAGATGACCAGATGGTGGCCGTCGATCCCGAGAAAGATCAGGATCGCCAGCATGTACCAGAAGCGTCCGAGGACCGACACCTGGGAGGCCAGGTTCTTGTCGAACACCGTGACCATGGCGAAGCCGAGCTGATACCCGACCATGCCTCCGGCCGTGACTACCCCCATGAACAGCAACCGAAAGAGCAGGCCGATGAGAAATCCGATCAACAACTCCTGCAGGGCCAATCCGCCCAGTTGCCAAAATGAGTCAGACACCGGCAGCGGGGGAAAAGTCAGAGCCGAAAGCAGAACCAGCGACAACATGACAACCAGTCCCACTCGTATCAATTTGGGCAAGCCTTTTTCACCGAAGACCGGCGCCAGAATAAACAAGCCGCTGGTTCTCAGGATGATCAGAAGCAGGCTCTGTATCTTATCCGCACCGTAGTTTATGAACTCAAACAAGGCTTTCATCCACGCAATTATGGTTAATCGACCTGACTATAAATCAAACCGTGTGCCAGAATGAAACGGTGGGGGTGGGCGTCGTAAGATGTTGGCGCGGCGACTGTTAGCGTCCGCCTAAAGTTGTCTTATGATGTTTCCGGGGTCGGATTGTACTTCAACTGCTCAGTTGATCTGGTAAAAATTTCCACAGCCGGTTCGGCGGTTGTTCCAGCCCCGGACGGCCGCATTGGCCGTGGTCGGCGTACGTCCCCGTGCGCCGACCCGACGGATGGTCGCGGTAGACGAGGAGGTCCACCGCGCACGGTACTTTGGTTTGGCACGGTTCTCATAACGCCAGGGAGGGGATCAGCTCAAACATGTGGCGCAGGAAGTCGGTCGCGATGTTGATCATCCACGGCAGGAAGATCAGCAGCGCCGCCGCAATGGCAAGGATTTTCGGCACAAAGGTGAGGGTCATCTCTTGAATCTGCGTCACCGCCTGAAACAGCGCGATCGACACACCGACGATCAATCCGAACAGAAGCATCGGCCCGGAGATCATCAGAGTGACCATCAGTGCTTCACGACCGATACTGACAACCATTTGCGGAGTCATAAGAAGCTATCCTCAGCTAAAGGTGAAATGAGTCCACCAGCGATTTCACCAGCAGATACCATCCATCCACCAGCACAAACAAAAGTATTTTGAATGGCAATGAGACGATGATCGGCGGCAGCATCATCATACCCATCGACATCAACACCGACGCCACCACCATATCGATCACGAGAAACGGAATGAACAGCACGAACGCGATCTGAAAAGCGATGCGCAACTCGCTGATCACATAGCCCGGCACCAAAACGTGCAGAGGCACATCCTCGGCATTTTCCGGTTTGTCGAGCTTGGCGATATTCACAAACAGGGCCAAATCCTTCTCGCGCGTTTGCGACAACATGAAATTCTTGAACGGCTCGACCGTGTTGGCAAACGCTTCCTCTTTGGGAATCTGCTCATCAAGGTACGGTTTGATGCCGGTGTTGTAGGCCTGGTCGACTACCGGGGTCATGATGAAGAAGGTCAGAATCAAGGCCAGGCCGACCAGCAACTGATTGGGCGGCATCTGATGGATCCCCATGGCATGACGCAGGAACGAAAGAACGATGACTATACGAATGAACGACGTGACCATGATCAGGATCGACGGCGCCAGGGCCAGCACCGTCATCAGGATCACGATCTGAAGGGTGGCCGACAGGTCGCTCGGGTCGGTGACCTCGCCAATCTGCACCGAGACCTTGGGAATCGTCTGCGCTGCCACGTCGACCACCGTCAGAGTGACGGCAGTCGCCGAAGCCGCCAGAGCTTTCAGCAGTTTCATCATATCCTATATCTTACTGCCGCAGGCTTCACATCATCCATGATGCGAGTGTTGCCCTGTGGCGTTTCACAAGTGTTCAGCGCTATGTTTGCAGCGCCGTACGTCTGTTCTTCGCGGCGAGCCTCTTCACACGCGTTACCGCCGAGTTCAGCATCTTGCTGAAACCGTCGGCTTCACTTTCCTGCGGCGCCGAGGCCAGTATGGCGGCAGTATCGTCGGCGTTCAACTCGGACAGCAGCGCCATGCGATCATCGGTCACTCCGACCAACACGGATTTTTCACCTACGCGAATAAGTGAGATCGTCTTGCGCTGGCCGACGCATGCGGTCTCAATGACCTCAAGGGCGTTCGTGCCGCGTGAACTGCTGTAACGACCTCCGGTGGTACGTTTCAACATGTAGATGCCGACGTAGATACACACGATCACTACCAGCAGGGCTCCAACCATCTTGGCCAGCGCCGGTAAGGGCGAGTCGACCAGCAGACGATCGGTAGCACTCGGTGTAGCTGCATTCTCAACGGGTGAGGTTAGGGCCGAGCCTTGATCGGCCTCTCCGCCGTCGGAAGAGACTAACATCAGTCCAATCACCGCCATCGCGATGATGACGGCAGTGGTCAGAAACGACCGCCGCATTTTTCTATTGGTCTTCACCCAGAGCCTTCAGTCTTTCAGTCGGCGAGATCAGAGTAGTGATACGAACGCCGAAGTTTTCGTCGATCACAACCACTTCGCCGCGCGCCACGATTTTGTAGTTCACCAACAGATCCACCGGCTCACCGGCCAGCTTGTTCAACTCGACGACCGATCCCGGTCCCAGGGAAAGGATGTCGGATATGGACATCCTGGTACGGCCCAACTCGATCGACACCGGCAGGTTGACATCCAGGAGCATATCGATATTCTGTGTCTCGGGTTTGCCGGCCGGCTCCGAGAGCTGCTGGAACTCTGCCTTGGAGACAGAGGCGGCGCCGAAGTTGATGTCATCGGGGGTGGCGCCGCTGCCATCCTCCGGTAGCTCCTCGAGCATCGCCAGCATAGCCGCTTCGGCATCAGCTTCTGGGGCATCCTGTTCATTGACAACGCCAACACCGTCCTTAGACTCAGACGACTCAGCCTCGGCCGCACCGGCCTCAGCCAGGATCTCATCGGCCGAAGGAGTAGCGCCCTGGGCGTCCTCCGGGGCCGAGTCATCATCCTGGACCGGGTCATCCGCCGGGGGTGTGTCCTCAGCCGATTCGCCGGGAGCCTCGGCCGCCTCGCTTGACGCGGCGGCATCTTCAGCCGGCACCGCCGATTCGTCTGGCTGGGCGACAGCCTCTTCCGGTTCGGATGAGGACGACTCCGCTGCTTCAGCGTTCTCAGAAACTTCCAAATCTTTCTCGTCAGCCATTATCTAAGTCTCCTGTGCCTCGAGGTCGCATAGTTGGGTAATCTGAACCGCCCGCTTCTTACCGGATAAACCCGGCTGGGCGAAAAACTTCTTTCGCTTGTTGATGTAGACCGCAATCGGTTCGCTGATTTTGCGCTCCGAGGGTACGATATCCCCTCGCTGCAAACCTAAGAACTCGCGTACCTTGACGGTTGTCATGAGCAGTTCGGCGGATACCAGGGTATCGACGTTGCTTAGATTCTGCCGGTTGATCATGCGGTCTTCGTCGAGGTTCTTCTTCTTGGTCGCGTCTATCCAGTTCTGCGCCGAGAGCTTTGTGATGATCGGTTCCAGCGAGACGTAGGGATAGCACAGCGTCAAGAGCCCGGTCGATTGAAACACCTTGATTTGAAACGACACGACCACCACCGTCTCACCCGGCGGCACTACCTGAATGAACTGCGGGTTGGTCTCGAAGCTCTTCTGCTCAATCTCCAGCTTGACAATGTTTTCCCAGGCACGGGCGAGATCGCTGTAGAGTTTTTGGGCCAGGCGACCCATGACGGAGCGCTCGATGCCGGTTAACTCACGATCAGACTCGAGAATCTTACCATTCCCGCCGAACATGCGGTCGATCAGGGCGAAAGTGAGCGTTGGATTGAAATCGACCAGACAGCCACCTTCCAGGGGCGAGGCGGCATAGGTGTAGGTGCAGGATGGAGACACCAGCGACATTATAAACTCGGAATAGGTGATCTGGTCGACCGAGACAAGATCGATATCGGCAATTGTCCTGAGGACCGCCGACAGAGTGGAACCATAATGACCGGCGAAGTTGTCGTGCATGTTCTCCAGCGTGCGAATCTGGTCTTTGGAGACACGGTTGGGGTGTTTGAAGTCGTAAGTGATGATCGACCGTAATCGGCCATCATCAAGCTGTTCGTCTTCGACCTCGCCGTCCCCGGCCGACACGGTGGTCAGCAGAGCATCGATCTCGTCCTGTGAAAGTATCTTTGCCAACTAACTCATTCCTTCTACTGGAGAACAAAATCGGTGAAATAGACTCCGATTAGTTCGTCCGTGCCCATCAATTTGGACACCCGTTTTCTTATTTGGTAGCGGACGATTTCCTTTTGCTTGGCGTCGGTCAGTTGCGCCACCGTTTTCGACGACAGGATGGTTATCAAAGCGTCGCGTACAACCGGTTCCTTAGCGGCAAACTCCTCCTCAAGACCCGGTGAGTTGAACTCGAACCCGAAGGAAACGGAGAGAAACCGCGAGCCACCGGTGCCAGCCGGATTGACAACGATATCCTTGATGGCGTAGATAAGTACTTCGCTCTCGCCACCGTGACTTTTCTTAAGCTTCTTTTTCGGTTTGGGTGCTTTGTGTCCGGACGATTCCTCCGATGCTTCGGTCTGTTCGGTGTATTCTCCATCCGTCGCATCACCGGAGGACCCGGACAGCATCGGTTTGACAACAAACAGCGCCACTACTATGCCTATCACCACCGCTGCCAGACCGATTCCACCGAGCATGATCAGTTTCTTCTTGCCGCCCTTGGTGGAAGCGCTGTCGGCCGTGGCGGTATCTTCGGAGGCTTCCACTGTGGTTTTTTCTTCATCGTTGGCCATGGTCAGCTCCTGTCAAGTACGTCGGCGGTATCCGGACTGATCGTCCGGATACCTGCCTTGCGTTTGAAAGCGGCAACCCGGTCGATGATTTCGTCGATGGTTTGCTTGACCATGATCTTCTTGCCGGTAGTCAGGCAGATGATAGTCTCCGGGCTGGCCTCGACGAATTCGATCAGGTCGGCGTTAATAACCAACGGCGCGTCATTTATTCGGGTTACCTTAATCATTGACTACTACCTCTTGATGTTAACCAGTTCTTCCAACATGCTGTCGGACGTCGTGATGATCCGGGCGTTGGCCTGGAAACCGCGCTGGGCGGTGATCATGCCGGTGAACTCCTGGGCGATGTCGACCGAAGATGATTCCAGAGCGCCCGATGAAATCGAAGCGCTGATGGTCTCACCGGCCACACCGGAAAGCGCCTCGCCCGAGTTAGCAGTCGGTTGGTACATTGACCTGCCGGTTTTTCTCAGACCGGCCGAGTTGGTAAAATCGGCCAGCATGATCTGCGCCAGAATGCGCGTCACGCCGTTGGAGAAAATGCCGGAGATGTTGCCGGATTGATCGATCGTGACTTTCTCCAGAATACCCAGACCATAGCCGTCCTGGCCGGTTATGGCAGCCGTGTGATTTCCGGATCCGAAGCCGGTCAGGCCATCGTAGTTACCGGATGTACCGGGGTCGAATGCGATCTGCATATTGGCCGCGCCATTGTTGGGGTCTATGGTGATCGCCGAGGCGCCACCGTAGTAGTCGAACGTGTTCAGAGATCCGTCGGGGTTGAAGCTAACATAGCCGGTACCGCCGGAAGTCACTGCCTCTGATCCCAACGTTCCGGCCGCCCATTCCCAGCGGTTTTGCACCAGCGACTTGAAGAACTCAAGCGTCAGCGTGTGGCGACCACCCTGCGAATCAAACACGTTGATCGATGTCGTGTGAATAGTGTCGGCGGTTTCAATCTCCAGAACATTGGCGCCGGTGGCCGCGATGAGCCCACCGGTTCCGGTGATAAGGGAGACGCCTCCACCACCGACGCCGCTGATGCCGGTGCAAAGTCCGGTGGCGTCGTCAATCACCATGTCCAGAAGGGTTATCTGAGGTCCGGCGGCAATACCGCTGCCGCGGGACGGCGTAAAAGTATCGGTTATGGTGTAGTTGGCGTTCAGACCACCAGCGGTCTGGAAGGTATTGCCGTCGGCGATGCCGAAGACGACGTTGACGATGTTCTCACTGCCGGCTGTTGCATCAGCCGCCGATGAGACCACGCCATAGGTGCCGTCGGCGCCGGCCCGATCGCGGGTGATAGTGATGGCACCCTGGTTGGGCGGCGGGCCGCCTGACTCGGTCAAGACGGCGGTGATGCCGTCGATCTGGCTTATCGCATTGACCAGGTCGGCCACTGTCGACGTTGTGCTCAACCCGCCGATGTTTTCGGTTCGGGTACCGTCAATGGTGAGTTGGAAGTCATCAAACGTGTTGACACCCAGCGCTCCAAGCGTAGCCGTCGAGAGCAACCCGGCAACGGTCGCGCCGATGAAGTCTGCCTGCACGGCCTGGGTACCGACAATCTCAATCGAATGGGTGCCGCCGATACCGTCAACCGCCGTCCCCGTAACCGACAGAACGTTGGACGTTCCCGCGGCCGAGAGCGATGCGATCGAGTCGGACGCCGAGGCATCAAGGTTGTTGCCGAGATTGACCACGTCTGTCGGTTTGGCTGGATCTTGCTGACCGAACGGTAGCGTGATTATACCGATTGTTGCCAGCGAGGGAATGTTGCCCGTGTTGTCAGCCATCTTGCCCTGAACATAAAGTCCGGTCGAGGGATCGACCAGGTTCGAGCCGGCGTCAAAGCCAAAGGCCCCGGCTCTGGTGTAGAAGCGGTTGCCCTGGCCGTCGCCCAGGATAAAGAATCCTGCGCCCTGAATGGCCAGGTCGGTAATCTGACCGGTTGTTTCCAGGCCACCCTGCTGGAACAGGTTGTCGATCGTGCCGACCTGCATACCCATACCCAACTGCACCGGGTTAGTGCCGCCGATATTCGCCGACGGCCGTCCGGCGCCCTTGTAGGTCTGGACCAGCGCTTCCTGGAAGTTGATACGGCTTGCTTTGAAGCCGATAGTGTTGATGTTGGCGATGTTGTTACCGATCACGTTCATCTTCACCTGGTGGTTCTTTAGTCCGGACACGCCGGAGAACAGTGATGCCATCATGGTAACGTTTCCTCCATAGGTTTCACCAGGGTCTCTCCATCAGAATGGAGTCCAACTCTGGAACTAGGTTTATCATTTGTCTCTTCATTGTTTTCTCATTCAAATAATCACTGCCGAGTCGATCGCGGTGACGACACCCTCGCGCAGATTGTCGCGGTCGAACACCGTGATGACGGTACGATTGGGCACGGATACCACAAAGGCCGCATCATCCGACAGGATCAGCGTCTCTTTGGAACCCTTGGCGTCGGCTTTGTCGATAGCGCCGGCTAAGCTCTTAAGGCTCTCATCGGAAAGCGTTAGACCGCGTGAGTACAGCCGTTCGTGGGCATGACGGGAAAAGGCGATATTGTGCGAGCTAGCCATCTCCTGCGAGAACATCTCCTTAAACGAAGAGCCATCCGGTTTTTGCTGCTGTCCGGTTGCCTGCGTCCGCTGTGCGATCTCGATCAAGTCGACCGGTCGCTGGTAACCGCTGATACGCAAACCTGAATTGACTGCCACGACCTATCTCCTCTCAGCCATCGTCTTCGGTTTCATCAAAGGCGCCATGCTCACCGATAGCGGTGATGTCACCGAGTGGAATCTCGGTACCGTTAACACGCAGGAAGGCCGCGCCCTCACGATAAACGATCGACTCCACCATGCCGACCAGGTGTAGCTTCGGCCGGATCGTCGCTCCGGAAGCATCGGTGGCGGTGGCCTCGACCGTGTAGTAACCATCCGGCACATGATTACCCGAATTGTCACGGCCGTCCCATTCGATCGAATTAGCACCGGGCTCGACATTGCTGTCGGTCAGTCTGGCCACGACGTTGCCGTGCTGGTCACGGATGGTGAACTCAATATCCTGAGCAAACTCACCGAGCGTGTAGCTGATCTGCGAACTGTTATCGCCGTCAATGTAGATCCCGTCGTACACCGCCTTAATGTCCTTGCCGATGAGGCCGGCGGCCATGGTGTTGTTGAGGGACTGCATTTGCAGGAAGTCCCACTGATTGGACTCAGCAATGCCGTTGGCGATGTTGTTCATCTGTTCCAGTGTCGAGAACTGCGCCAACTGGGCAATGAAGTCCGCATCGTCCATCGGATTCAATGGGTCCTGGTAACGAAGTTTGGTGATCATCAACTGAAGAAAGTCGTCCTTGCCCAGCGTTTTGACACCGCCGGTTTGCTGCGAGTTGCTGCCGTTGATGGTCAATGGTGAAATAACGCTCATATCATTATGCTCCTAAGCCAGCACATTAATTCCGCCGGCTCCGATGTATGTTTGGTTGACCCCTGGCACGATCGGAATCGTACCTGCAGGTGTCAGTTCCGCCGACGTATCCAGATCAGGACTGGCGGGACGCCGCCACTGTCGGCGGCGATCGAATAGCTCTTCTCCGGCCTGACGACCATCGAGAGCCACTTCGATCTTGTCGATTTCTATTCCTGCTTTGGTCAACTGATGGATCAGGCGGTCCAGCGAACGCTCAACCAGAGCTTTCACCTCGACGGTTTCTACGGTTACGCGTGCTCTTAACTTGTCGTGGCTAATCGTCAATGAGAGACGCGCCGGTCCGAGATGCTCGGGCTCGATTCGGATCGAGACGCTCTGACCGTTCGGTTGGAGTTTCGCCTGGAGATTGTCCGGTAGGCTGAAACGAACCGTCCGGGTAGGTATCTCTTTGCCGTCGATCCGGCCGGCAGTTCCCCAGGTGTTCAGACCAGCGTAGGGATCAGCACTTTGAGTATCATCGCCGAGCGTGAAGGTGGTTGCACCGAGGCCGGATTGTTTGGCGAAGCCGGGAAGCATCTTGGGGTCGGTCAGGTTCGCATCACGGACCACGGAACCGACACCGGTAAGGGGACGCGTGAGTGTGAGCAGTGATTTTGTCGATTCATCGATCACCGATGGTGAACCCAGCCGAACGCTTGACGTCTGATTTCTACTCTTCTGATTAACTTCTGATTTCGCTTTCATGGCCGGCGTTGGCTCTATCATAACTGGTTGCGACGCCGCGCGACTGAGGGTTGTCCGATATTGTTTGGGCAGTTCCATCTTAGGTGTGGTCGGCGTCAATTTGTCGTTCGTAACCTGAGCGTGGCCTTGTTGACGTGGGAGCAATCCCCTGAGTGTGTGCTTACGACCACTATGCTCGCCGGTCAGAGTGATCCTGACGGGTTCGTTTATGTTCTCATCTTTGACGCCGGCATTGCTGACTTCAAGCTGCTTCAGATTGAGACGGGCCAGCAACTGATCAACGTCGGGAATCTGTTTCGGGGCTATGCCGAGATCAACCCGATCCGCCGGTGGTGCGAGGGTGGCAAGTGGTTTTGAACTGCTTGATAACAAGTTGGTCGGAACTGTCAATTCAACCGGGGCAGCACCTTCTTTAGGATTGGCGAGAGTGAGATGGAGGCTACCGTCGCTCACTTTGGAGGCTATAATCTCGCACCGGCCGGACGGAAGGTCCGCAGCCGTTCCGTCAACGACCGGCCGAGCTGATACTTTCATGACTAACGGACGTCCTGGCAGTTCGGCCAGTATATCTCTGTTGAACGCGACCAGGTTCTTCTCGACAGCGGTTGTGGGACGTTTATCGGTGACCTGTGAAGGCTGGCCCGGAATCACTTCCGAACTCTCATTAGCGTTTACCAAAGTCCCAGCGGCCAGGGGTATCGTCGATAGCGGTGTTGTTTGTGGACTCGGTTTCACCAGTTGCTTCGATGCGTCCACAATTTTGGAGGGCGAGTTGTCAGTCGCTGACGCCATAGTAAATGGAGCCTTCTCGACAGCTTCTCCGTCGCCGTGGGCAACCGGTCGCGCCGCACCGCCGGGCCACGACATCAGTAGATCATTGAGCACATCGGCAAACGGCAATCCGCTGCCGTCGACGCTTTTCTGACCTCCTGCGGACGTCGTAACCTCTGGTGAGAGGCCGACACCCAACAGTAGATCAATACCGATGTTGTTCTGGTTCACCATCACTATTTTTCCGCGATTGTTATCATCTGTTTGGACAGCTTGGCGGCACGCTTGGGCGGCATCAAGGCCAACACCGCAGAGGCGTTCTTTATCTTCATGCGTGGGATGAGGGACACCACCGTCTTATCATCGAGGTTAGCCATCAATTGAGCCACCGACCGCGGGTCCATACCGTCATATAGTTTGGCCAGACTGTTGATCCGGCTCAATTCGGCCTGTTCAAGAGTGAGCAGCTTCTTCGAAACTGTCTTGTCCAGAAGCTTCAGGTCTCGTTCACGAGTGGCCAAAGCCGCTTCCCTTTCCGCCAGAGCCGCTTTCTCCGCCTCCAACCAGTTCACCATCTCGACCGAGTCCTCTGCCGACATGGCCAGTTCTTCTTCCTCCGCCATGACCTCGCCCTCCTCGGGCTGGTAATCCAGGAAAGCCAGGTTGTCCATAATGTTCTGAATGACACTGGGGTCCTGCTGGTCAACCATTTCCTCATCGTCGTAGAAAGGAGGCGGTTCATCAGCGTCAGCCGAAGTTTCATGCGCCGGCGTCTCGGCCTCGGTCCTGGTTTCTTTCTTGGTTTCCGCAGGTTGAGCCTGGGATTCGGCGGGTTCATGGCTGTCGCCGCCAAGGAAGAGTATGGCTGCCACCGCGATCAGGATGACCACGACGAAAGCACCGCCGCCTAAAATGATATACTTAAGCATCCCGCCTTTGTCGGCCGTTTTGGCTTCGGCTTCGTTGGCGGTGGTCTCAGTGTTCTCTTGCTTTTCAGCAGCCATTATTAAGCTCCATATACCTATTTCTCCAGCCGACCAATACGCAAGCCCCATGCCGGAGGCGACTCCTCCCCCTTATCACATTGTGAATCTATAGGTTAGCGCGTGTGAGGTGGCCGCGTGCGAGCATGGCCGGCCGGCTTTAGGGGGAAGCTTTTTCCGTTTGAGTGGGAAGCAGTGATGCGATGCGAAGACAGCTTAGAGCAGGACCTCGCCCGCCACATGGTCGTAGCAGGCGTCGGTGATTTTGACCTTTACGATGTCGCGTCCCCCGGCGGCCTCAGCAGGCAGTTTGACCCTTATATAGTTGTCCGAGATGCCAAAACAGGCGTCGGGTGAACTCTTGTACTCTGAGATCACCTCGAGCGTCTGTCCGATCTGCCGACAATGCGATTCGTAGCGCAGTCGGTTGGACACCCGAGTGAGTTCCGCGTTGCGCTCTTTGATGACTTGCGGGCGTATCTTGTTCGGCATCTCGGCAGCCGCCGTCTTTGGTCGGTCGGAGTAGCTAAATACGTGCAGGTAGTCGATCTGGCCGGACTCCGCCGCAGTGCGACTGGCTGCGAAGTCTTCATCCGACTCATCGGGGAAACCAACGATCACATCGGCGCCGATGATCACATTCGGTACCGCCTGCCTGATCGCCGCAACCCTTTCGAGAAATCGCTCGCGGTCGTAGGGGCGACACATCTGTTTCAGTATTTGAGAAGAGCCGGACTGCATGGGAATATGAAAGTGGCGGCAAATACGATCAGAATGTTCCGCGCACAGTTCGAGCAGCTCATCGGTGACCGTTTGCGGTTCGATCGATGACAGTCGCAGGCGGTACAGTTCGGTACTCTCCAGGATTCTGCCGCAGAGTTCGGTGAAAGTCTTGATGGGTGGGACAATCTCGCGGTCACTATAGTAACCGATGTTGACCCCGGTCAGCACGACCTCATTATAGCTGTGCGCGACTAGATGGTTGATTTCACTGATTATTTCTGTCGCCGGGCGGCAGATCAGTTCGCCGCGGACGATAGTCACCAGGCAAAAACTACAGGCTTGATTGCAACCATCGGATATCTTGATCCAGGCGCGGTTACGCTGATAAAAATCGGCCAGCACCGGAGCACGGACTATCTCATCACCACCTTCAAACAGGGTCGGCAGCTTTTGCGGCAGAATTTGGGCGAGACGGTCTTTTTCGCTGTTGCGAATCACCAGGTCAACCCCCTCAAGCTCGGCGATCCCTTCCGGGTCGGTCTCTACGTAGCAGCCCACCAGCACCACCCGGCTGTTGGGGTTTTCGCGTTTGGCACGACGAACCAGGTAGCGGGAATCTTTGTCAGCGCGGTGGGTGACCGTGCAACTGTTTATAATGTAGAGATCGGCGGGCTGACCGCGATTGGCTCGTTCGAAGCCGAAATGCGCCAGATCGGCCGCCATCTTCTCAGTCTCGTACTGATTGAGCCGACAACCGACCGTCTGGAAGGAAATTTTTTTTGTCGCTTTACTATTCACGGCCTGCTAATATAATGATTGAAACGGCATGGAGGCGGGAAAAAAACGAAGACACAGGAGGTGTCTGCCAAATACAGGGACATTATATCACCGATAGCCTCGCCCCGATCCGCCTGCGAAACAGGCAAGAGGCCATTCATGGTTGGCTGGCGGAGACAAGCCCCGCCGCTACGCGGTTATAGAGTGTTCGGCAAGAGGTCGCGAAGCGACAAAAAAGCGGCTTGTGGCCGGCTTGCCGATGGCGAGTAAGGGCCCAGCGAAGGGGAAACGCCCAAAGGGGCAGAGATTATACGGTCCAAGCCCGCGTAGCGGGAAAAGCCCATTTATGGGTGTGCAGAAATTGATCAATAATTGACGGTAGGTGTCGATATAGATAAGATGATGGCTTCTTGGCCACCAGGAAGTTGCGGCGCAACCTTATGACGGTTGAGTAATGACATGGCAGATATTGAATGGCTGGAAAAATACAACACCGGTGTTGAGAGGATTGATGGACCGTTGAAGAAGTTTGTCGAGATGCTCAACCAGCTTCCTGCGAAAGTGCCGGGCGGTATCATCACCAAAGACGCCACCGAGCCGCTCTTGGAGTTGTCGAAATTCGCCCGAGAGTTTTTCCAGGACGAAGAACAGTTGATGCAGGATATCGATTTCCCCGACTACACCGCGCACAGAGGTGAGCATACCGTGCTCCGTCAGTGGTTTGTCAAGAAGATCTTCGAAGTCAATGGGGGCAAGAAACTGGGGACCGACGAGTTGTCAGGTTATCTGGGCAAATGGCTGATCGACCACATCCTCAAAGAGGACAAACGGGTCGGCCAGGCTGCGACTTCGAAGATGGGGTAAGGGGGGCTTACCACCAATCACAAATCTTGTAGGTCGAAACCCCTGTGGTCTCGACACCTTCGCAGGTGAGGTCCCATGCGGACCTGACTTGGTACCCCGCCCAGAGCGCACAGGCTGTGTCATAATACGGTTTCGCTGTGTCTTGGACACGCCAGAGGTGTGGGTGTGACCCTCCGATTCTTGCTAAGTCGTTGTGGGAATGCAGCCT
>SDBU01001693.1_pt1 | contig 30711 bp, 65 predicted proteins | sample 2277071 | NCBI WGS metagenome assembly SDBU01 (sample SAMN10397929, study PRJNA504765) | marine sediment metagenome | isolation source: marine sediment core GS08_GC12, 126 cmbsf | place: Arctic Ocean: Gakkel Ridge, Loki's castle | collected 2008 | reverse complement strand
GAACATAAGGCTATTCACTGCGGTTCCAATGTTCACCGCCGACTGTGCGGGGCGCTCGCAATACGTGAGTTGCCCTATTCTGCATTCATAAGGATAAAGTATAACAGGGGAACCATTCGTCACTCGCAAGACGTTTATTTACATCATGGGTATGGGGGTGGGAGAAAAAGCGGGAGTAAGATCAACAAGCTACACGATCTTGGCGACTTTATTGACGCCGACATATATATTATGGGGCATGTGCATGACAAGTGTTGGGCACCCGCGAAGCCGAAGCTGATGCCACACCCCACGCAAGAGAAAGTGGTAGAGAAGGTCAGGCGGTATGCTCTTGCGGGAACATACTTACGGACATATGCGGATGGGACAAGCGGCTACGGTGAAAGGCTTGCGTTTGCACCCACACCGCTCGGAAGTGTATATTGGAGAACATATCCCGATAGAGGGAATAAACATTTGATGGTGGTCGAACAGCATCTCGATGAGGATGCGTGGAGTCCAGACTACGGACAGGAGAAAGAAAATGTTTGAGAAGATTCTTGAAATAGTTGTGCTGGCACTGAGCGATGAAGGAACTGTCGGCTTGATCAGTAAAATTTTTGGTGGTTTTTTGGGTCTGTTCGGACTTGGTGGAATTTGGGTTGGAATAAAGGCTGTAGTCTTTGGGGCCAAGCGCAGAACAAAGTTGCATGCTCACGGCTACGCGGCTGGAGTCAGGCTGTCGCATTGGGGCAACACAAAGATAGGCAAGCCCTGGGAATGGGTTGAAGACAAGATTTATATTGTCGCACTGGAAAAGGTTTACTACGGCATTGGGGTTTGGCTTACGTCACACAGGGCGGGGCTCAACGCCGATGATTGATTTTGTCTCCGAATATATCAGGTTCCAGTGGAAAAGTGTCCGGGTGAACCGGCGCTTGCGGGCTTTAGTGCTGGCAGTAGCAACACTTCTGCTGAGTAGATATAACGCCAAGCTTGTAATCACCTCGATATTCCGGGAAAACGATGGGATACACGGTGACTGGCGGGCTTGTGATATTAAAATATCGAACTTTGGGAGCACGGAAGAGATTCGGGAAGCGGTTGAATGGATTAACAAAACATTTATCTATGATCCTGCGCGACCTCGCTACAAGACTGCTGTCTACGGCGACGATAAACACTTAGATCACATCCACCTTCAAGTGCTTTGGGGCGACGATCCGGTTTGGATGCCATCAAAATGAAGTGGGAAGTGGATATACAGAGTTCTTCTTTATCTCTTTGGCAAACATGAGGATTGAGGGGCTGTGGACAAGGCACTTCACCGCGTGAACAGCCACGACAATTCCATCATTCTCGTATAGCGCCCCTTCAAGCCCATCCATCAAACTTTTAATTAAATTGTCAATATCTGCCTTTCCCTTCCCCACCTTTCCGTGAAGTGAATCGCGGGTTTCCTTTTTTAATTTTACCCCGTTTCGCGTGTGCGGAATAGAAAGATCAAAATATGCCGTTATCACTACGGGCCTGTTCCCATCGAAAAACGGAATGGTATCGCCACGATCTAATACTTCCTTTGTCGCAATTGCTCGAATCGCGTTCTCATACTTGACCGTCGCGGGCGGAGTATAGGCCGAAGGGTGTGGCTTACATCTTATGCGAGGCCGTCCCTTGGGTTTTGGCACCAAGTCGAATCGGATTTCTATTCTCTTCATGTGAAATATTTCCCTTAGATGGGTAGCTCTTGCGTCCAGATGTTTAGGGGTTTTTCGATCTTTGAGTTTTCTTCATCAAAAAGATCAAAGTTGTTCTCATCAATATCATTACTGTCTGTCAACAGCCCCCGGTTTATTGCGTTATCATATAAAGCCTTGGTCACCTCTTCCGGTGTAAACTCAACCCTGACGTTCATTTTTCTTCTCCTTTAGTTTTTCAATCTCCTTTAACAACTCGACGTAGGCGTGGGCGGCAGGGGTGGGATTAACAGTCCAACGTACTTGGGGGCGGCTCCACTTGTATTTAAGAACAGCAAACCCCATGTCTCTTAATTTATTGGCTGTTGACATACTGCAAATCCCTTTTGTCTGGTGCCAGCCTTCGCCCCTCTCACAAAGCTTCTTCAACGCCTTCTTCTGTGCTTCGCTAATCAGTGGCATATCTATTCCTCCTAATCATTAATCCTCGCAAGCCCAGCAAGCCTAACTCGTTTGAGCTTCTTCTCGTGCTTACGTGCGTCCATCCGGTCAAGCTCGAACCATATAGAAGCCGCTACGGAACGGACAGGGACCGTGTACCACTTCGCAATCGACATTATATCTTCGTTCCCGGCTAACACCGCTGCTGCCAAAACCCATGTCGGGGTTCCGGTTTTCATATCACACCATCCGCTTAGCAGGCCACGATACCACAATAGTTTCGACAACCGACATCCGCGTCCGAGTTTAACCACGCTTCACCTCCGGTTCATTGGCAATTCTGAATAATACAATGCCATGACAATACTTCGGCACACACCAGCAAACTAAATTTCGACCCCTCAATTCGCGTCTTGCCGCTGCTATTAATTCCTTTTGATGAGGAAGCCATGCTTCGTACAAAATCTTAACATCGTCGCGGCTCCCGTCCACACCTATTTTAAACGGATTTCCCCACTTCGTTGACCTGTCAATAAGAACCGCATCGGGCGGGATCTTATCAGTCCGTTTGTTCAATACTCGGGGCATGGTAACGTCCCTCTTTCTCTGTGATCTCCCCGTTGTTCACCATGCGGGTCAGCGATCTTTTCACGCCGCTTTCGCTTGGCAATGGATCAATGTCTTCAAAGCTCAGGCTGTCCAGTATGTCACCAACAGTTATGCCCTCGCCCTCTCTGATGGCCTTCAACACCGCCATTTTCAGCGAGGAGGGCTGATTGGCTGTGGTTTCTGTTGTTGTGATTTTTTTCTCTTCCTCTACTTCTTCTGGTACGGGTAGATTCGCGGGCGGTGGAGCCTGTACGTCTTTTCCCCTGACTGGATATTCTCCCGATGCGGGCGGAACCGGTTTCAGTTCTATCCCGATGTCGGCCATTTCCTGTGTGAGGATGGGTGCGCGATCTTCGGAAGTGTCCGTCATGTCCGAGGTGTGAATTGCCCGGGCAAGCTCCCCCGTCAAGGGCCAGAAATCTTTTGCGGTTTGGCGCACGGTTTTTGCTTTGATCATGCGCTCCGGCCATTCCGCCCAAGGGCCTTTGTGCCCCTTTGGGCTGTTCCACGCCGGGCTTTTATCGCGGAGCTTATAGATTTCCTCAATGTCATAGGTTGCAACGCGCTGTCGGCCCGATTCCTCAATCCAAGAACACATTGTGGCCTTAAGCTTCCCAGAGTCTTTAGCTCCATGAAGATAGTAGGGAGTATATTCAAAGCTCTCGCCTCCTGCCCGATAAGATACCTGGAACTCATCGTTTTCGTAGATCAGCAAGGCAATGATTTGCTCCAGCCCCGCTTTGCGCCCAAGTTCTATGTATCCTCGGGCCGAGTAGTCAACACACGCCTTGCCGTCTCGCGGATATACCCACAACAGTTTTTTCTGTGGGTCGGGGTCAAGCCCGGTCTTGAGTACGTCGTATATCGCAAGCCACAAAGAATCGGGCGACAATTTGCTCAATGATTCCTGCCGGATCACCGTAAAAGCCGTTTCAATCAATCGTTTTTTCTCCGCATCGTTCTGTGGTGGCATGATTGCGAATAGCTTCCCCTGCTGTGCCGCAAGCTGTGTAATTACCGAATCGGCATTTGTTTTAGCTACTGTCAGTTTATCACTCATCGCTTTCTCCTTGGTTTAACATGCACTTCTTGTGATATGACCACCAATCCTCTTGCGGCCAGAATGGGTCTATGACATCGTCTTCTTTGTTTAGCGGCTTTTTACAGTAGTAGCATCGCGGCATCCCGTGTTCATCAACGAGGTGCTGATTTTCCTCTGCCCACTGATCTGTCAGCTTTGCTTCAATGTCAATCGGTCGGGGGGCTGATTGGAAGCTTTGGTGATTCATCTTCCGCTATCTCCTCTTCAACTACTGTATATTTCAGCGATACGGCCAAGCCGCCAAGCTCTTCAAGTTCGGCCTGTGCAATCTGTTTCGCCTTCCCCTTCTTGCCGTGTTCGGCGTTCTTGCTAATCACCGAGAGTATTGACTTCAGCGACACATATCCAATCGTTTTCCGAAGTTCATCGAGACTGCCAAGTTTCTCACGAAGATATTTCCACACCCCAACATCCGATATATTGACTTCCCGTCGGGCGACCCCTTCCTCAATTGTATATCGCTTGCCGCCAGAGACAATCTCGCCCTGAGCGCGGATGATCTCTTTCTCGGATTTCTCGCAGTCCTCAATAACCTTCTTCAAACCTTTACGGTGCTTTCTGAACTCGGGATAGCGACCTTGGTAAATTATCTCATGGAGCCTTGTGGGCAAATTCGCCCTTGTCGCCGCAAGGGCCTCTACAGGCGCAGAGAGCGATGTTTTCCGGGCCTCGCAGGTAAACCGACGCTTGCAGTATAAACATGCCTCCATACTCGGGTGATATGTCTCGTCCATTGCGCGGTCATAGAGTTCCTTTAACAGGCCCGTCCTGACATTTTTCCCATTGTCGCCAACTTGGTTGAGGTCGTCGCTGTCCCAATCCCACACAAAGTTAATTACACGCGCCTTGCCATCCATAAGATTTACAAGAAAGGTGGTACAGTGGCCGTCTTTGAGGGCCGCCACCCAACAGGCGGCATAGATGACCATTTGCCAATATGCCCTTGATATATTTCCGAGTTTCCAGTCGAGAATATATACGTGCCTTTTTGCGGCAAGAGAAATAGCATCGACGTGCCCCGACATTTTTATTCTATAATTATCGCCGTGAAGAACGAACGCTTGCTTTCGTTCGACGTGTGCTTTTTGGAAATAGGTCTTTAACGGCCACGCGGGGTTATTCCAAGCAGAGACCCCGTATCCGTAGGCGGTAGCAAGCGCGTCTTCATCTACCCCGTGAAGCAAGGCAATATCGCTAAGATCAATAGACTGATCTTGAACCATTTTGGCAAGCGCGTCATGTACCGCCGTGCCAAGCTTGCTGTATTCGTGCGTAGGGTCAATTCCATCGTCACCGCGCCAGCTTTGCCCGCAGGCATGTACTGTAGGTGCGTAGGACGCCCTGAGTTTAAGCTCGTTCATTGGTGGCTCTTTCTCTTAGGTTACGTTTATCTTGAGCCTGCTGTAGTTCATACTCGGCTTCACAGCGATTGCAACAGAAGGTTTGGCGACTATGATATCCACCATACCGCCATCCTTTAGGTAAAGACACAACAAGGTCTCCTCTTGGGTCTTGCCGTTCCTCTATTTCACTTTGTTCCTTTTTCAAACACCAGTCACATTTGAAATACGCTATTTTTTCTACAATCATTTCTTCCTCCCGTGTTTTCCCCTGCCGACTGGATTGTGGGGATGTGCGGCATTCCATATCCGTGCGGCCTTGGCTTGTGCTGCTTTCTTAGACAGCCCGTCTCGCATGAATTTTTCCACCATTCTTTCATAGCCCTTCGGCATGACCACTCCTATTAGTTGTCGAACCAAAATACAAGGCGTATGTCGTGTGGATCATCGGCAAGGGGTTCAAGCATGTTTAGTATGTCAAAATAGGCTTGGCCCAAATGCTCTTTTAGCGTCACCGTTCTTTCTTCGTTGTGGTCTGTGAGCTTAATTGTTTTTTTGTAGTCAACCTCAAGAAGCTCGTCAAGTGCCAACCAAGAGTGTGAGTGTCCGTCCATCCCCAATTTCTCGGCTTCTTCTTTTAGTTCCCGCGAAACATCTAAGGGGAGCTCGCGTGGTTGCGAGAATACGGGGTGTTGTTGGTAGTTTCGAACGCCCGCGAGCCAGCTAAACATAGAATAGCTCCGGACAGTAAAAGGATTGCGGCTGAACCCCTTTACCTTTTCACAATTTTGGTTGAAGTGGTCGGTTGGGAAAATGCCCCCAACAGTTTTCCATACACCGCCGTCTCTAACTTCCGCGAAAGAATGAATATCGCAACCCATGATCTATCTCCTTCCGTAGATTTCAAATTGCCGCCCTACATTCTTGAGGACCGTTTGGTGCCCCAAGCCCATCCCGTTATCCACGAACCCCAATTAAGCCAAAACGCTTTTGGCGCGCCGTTATGTGGATTCGCCCCTCGGGCGGCAAAAGAATATATGTCAACTCAAACCTAAAAGCAAGGGCTCCGGGAGTCCAGGGCTTGATTTGTCCCTCTGGAGTTGGTAACTTGTCCGCCGTAAACCACTATAAGGAGTAATGTAATATGAGAGGGCATACGCTTGCGGTGCGATGGAAGGAGGAGTTAAATTTTCTAATTCTTCAGTACAACTCTGATTTTGCCTCCTTGGCTAAAGACTTGAATATGAGCGTCTCAGGGATCAGAAAGCTGATTAGACGGTATCAGAGCAAGGGAACGCATCCGCAGCTTCAGACGAGGAAGACTATAATACGGGTTGCGCGGAATCTGCGGCGCGCAAACAAAGGAAAATAATCCATGAAAGTAAAATGTAATCCGGGCGAGACCATTGCAATCGTAGTTCTGGTTGCTGCCCTAATCTTAGTAGTCTGCTGGGAGGTCGCCCGGGGCGGCGAGCTTCAAGATATGGTGAGGGTTGCGGCGGTGAAACATGATGTGCCCTACTACTTACTTGAAGCGGTCATATTTTGTGAGTCTGGTTGGGAGACTAATGCAGTGGGTGACGACGGGAAATCGAGGGGGCTGTTTCAAATAAACGTAGATGTACACAATGTTGATAAAGCAAAAATATTCGACCCCGCCTATAATATTGAATTTGGGACCAAGTTTCTAAAGGAACTCCTTACTCGTTTTTCACCCGACACACTCAGAGCCTTGACAGCGTGGAATTTTGGTGTAAGCAAAACTCTCCGCTACAATTTATACGTTGGGAACCACGCGCTGAAGGTTTGGTTGCGCTACGAAAGGAGCGAAAAAGATGGACATTAATGTGGAATTGAGAAAAGCGCAGGCGGCTGCACCAAGCTGGGAATTGGAATATCGAATGTATCTTGCGAACGAAGTGGTTGAAGAGGCGCTTGTTTTTAATGTTTTCTTCAAGAAGCGCCGAGAACTGGAATTTCTAATTAGCGAAGACCCTTGCGCTACTGACGACGAACACACAAGGCGAATACGCGATCTGGAAGAGGAGCTTGGACTTTATGGTGGGAGGAATGACAATGGCTGAGGAGAAAGCGGAGCTATACGAACTTTACCACATTGACAAGAAGTATATTACAAAGTATTTCTTCTTGAGCGTGTTGGAGTCATTGGAACGTAACGCCGAGTTGCGTCGCAAAAACAGCGTGTGGCGTTGGCGTCTAAAACCGATGTCCTCGGGAAAGGAAGAATCGCTATGGCCTTGAAAAAGCTTGACATAAACGATCTATGCGAACCTGACGAAATTCCTGATCCGCAATGTGTGTTCTGCGGATGCCCGGGAATAGGTGGCGGCAAAGATCAACTATATGGATTTACCGGCCAATGCTGGAACAAGAAAAGACACGCGAAGATATATGTCTGTCGAAAGTGCGGTGAAGCCAACTCGCGTACAATCTATTTCGAGGGCCGTTACATGGAAGAGGTTACTCCAATGGAGGATCACCTACAATCTCTGCGATCTCCTTCTTCTCCTCCTCAACGTCCAAAGGCTCTGTAACGACTCGCAAGCGATACCTTTTGCCGTTACTGTCTTTATACTAACCTTCGAGTATTATCTTCCCCGCAAGCCCCAACTGCGTTCGCGCCCATATTTCTATCGCCTGAGCGGTTGATTTGCGGGGAGTTCTTCCTTCCAGAAATCCCTTAACCGTATGCCAGCCAAGCCCCGCCTCGTGCGCTGCTGTCCAAGGGTTAACGGATTTATCGCTCTGCTTGCGTTTTTCTATAGCCTTTTTGACAAGCTCGCGGAGCCACTCAAAGTTATCGGCTTTCTCTGTCTCAGTCATGGGGCTTTTCCTTTGCAAAGAAATCGTGGCCCGCCGGTAGCGATTTAATCCACGGAATGACGTGAAGGTCGAGCCATGTACGGCGACGGGACGCTGTCGAATAATCAGCAGAATCGGGAAAGAACTCGGGAAGCACAGGCCCAATCCTAAGACACGGCAGCCTTTTACCTTTGCGGTGGCACTTAAATTTCTTTTGTGCCAACCAGTAGATACATTCCCGACAGGCCACTATGTTACATCTTTCCGTAAAGTCAGATAGCCGACAAAATGAACAGTAGTTCGGATCACCATAATGGATCCTAATGCTTATATCCTCAAAAAACGCCTTTTTGGTGTACCGATCCCTTATTTCCTTCGCTGCCTCAAGCCATACGGCCTTACTGTGCTTGCTCATGATTCCTCCTCTCGGGCTAAAGTTCCGCTGCTTAACCTTGCCTCCGCCATTCCCTTTTGGGTTATCCGCCAAAACTCCACATTATCACTCATCCGTATTCCTAAAAGAATGCCCTTATAGTATGTTATACTTGATTTGTATTTTGGGGGCCGCTCTTTAGATAGAAACGTCAAGTGATCCACTAACGCCATAATTATATCGTGCAAATAGCTGCTCGTCATACCACCTCCGCTATTTTACGGGCGATAAGGCCCTGTGTATTCCGTACCCTGTCGCAGTAAACTTCTGCCGTGCGAATATCACTGTGTCTTGAAAACTGTGTCACCTCTTTGAACGACATACCTTCTTTGGCTACGATTTCTGCCGCCTGTGTAATTGCGGTATGCCGAATACCGTGCGGCCTAATAGGCTCCAACCCCGCTTCTTTTGCTCGCCTTTGCAGCATTTTGTAAAGCCCGCCCCCAGTCATTGGCTGGCCCGCGTGTCTGCCGCTTATCCCGACAAATATCCTACCATTGCTCCCGGGTGGTCTTATTATCAACCAATTATCAATAGCGAGTTGGGTGGGTTCGGGAACAGACAATATGGTTGCTTCCCGATAGCCCTTGCCAATAACCTCCAACGACTCGCCCTCGTAATCGTCATTCTCCAACTCGGCGATTTCATTTCGTCGCAAGCCCAAGTCAATCATCAGCCGGATAATAGCCCTGTCGCGTTTTCCTGTAGGGTTGTCTGGCAGGCTCTTCAGCAGTTTGGAAACAGCCGCCAGACCCGGCCCGCGAGTATCCCGGTATCGTATAGTGCGCTCGTTTTTAATCTCGACCGACCAATCTATGAGCCCAATCATTCTCGCCAATTTTAGCAGACTCCGAAAAGACGCCATACGGCGATTTATAGTGGCTGGTGCATATCCACCCCCCCTTAACAGGATAACGTGGCTTAGAAGTGACTTATGGGCCTTTCTCGGCGATTCTGAGAGTAGATTACTGACGGCACATTCAACTGTTTGGCCCTCCAGCTTGGCGAACGCCCTCAAGTCAGATAAATACGCTCGCGCCGTCGGGCCTGATTTCCCGTCGATCCAGAGCTCTAAGAGTTGCTTGGTTTCGGCTTCGCCGGTATTCTGCAAGCCTGTCCGTGTTTCGTCAACCATATCTCGTCGCCCTCCTTCATCTGTTTGATCACTTCGTGCATCGGGAGCCACTTGTATTTCTCGATCTCTTCATGGCTGTCAAGTTGCTCGCCAAACTCCTTGCACTCCCAAGCCAATATGCTTAGATCGCTGGTGAGAAAATCCAACTTGTTACGGGCGTTCCGAAGTTTTAAGGCTATTAGCAAGAGCCTTCTGCGGATTTTGTTTTTTTGTTTCATCGCTTCTCCTTCGCTGGCGGGGGCATGGTTTTCTCCATCTCTTTGTGGCCTATAATCGCCCTGATTTTAACCATCCCCTTTCCAAACCCTTCAGGCATTCCGCCTTTGTTGCCCACGAGACAGTTAGCCCAACCAACATAGGCATCTGCCGTTGCCTGCTTCTTCGCGTCCTTTGTTTTGGCATAAACAAAATCGGGATTAGTAAATACTTCAGGCCACCATACCTTAACAAACTGACTCATGATTGTTCTCCTTAAAGGTTTTTCCAAGTGTCTATTGCTGTGCGAGCAATTCTACGGGCCTCTCCGATTTCGTCTTCCCTACGGAAAAGTATATCGCCTATTAGTTCCTTCTCTCTGGGAGGCCCGAAACCTGGCGAGATGTTATCCATCTTCCAATCGGCAATCTTTTTCAAAGCCTTGACTAAAGCCATTGTCTGTGCAACAAGCCGTTTCTCTTTTTCTTTGTTCATCTTACATTCCCTCCAGTAGTTCCTTCGCTGTTCTAAATCTGAATATACGTGGCCTTACAAGTGGTTGTAGGGGCGTCTCCATCTTCTTCGATCAGGACGCAGCTTATCTCGCCAGAGATATTATCAACCTCTTGGAGCATCCGAAACTGACCGCCCATCATAAGGCAATGGTCAACAAAGAGTAAGGACTTCGGATTCCCTTCTCGTCCAGCCTCGTGCTGTTCCATCAGCTCTTTCACAAAACCTAAGCCCAAAGGCCGTAAGTCCAGTCCAGATATTCTGATATCGCGGCCCTCAGTGAAATCATCTTTCAACATCTTACCTTCCTCCTTTAGTTTCCGACGTGAGCGCTCGGCCAACCAAAAATCACAGCCAGGATCAAAAAGGTGCCGAAGCCCGAAGCAAGGCCCTGTATTGTAAAAGTCGCTACGACAAGCACCGTGCTAATAGACCACAAAATCCCTGTCGCATAGACACACATACAACCTAAAGACGCCAACCAAAGAATTACGCAAATTACTGCGAATATCGTTTTCATCTTACTTTCCCTCCAGCTTTAACTCCGTTTGCCTGTATGGCTCAAGCTCCTGAAAATTGTGCGAGATCTCAACTCCGCGCCCACGATCCCAACGGACTATTATGCGCTTTTCATTGTCGCTGACGTGAGTCACTATGCCAACCCCACCATACATCCACGGAGCTCGATGTGTTACAAGATCGTCACGGTTCACGGGCCTTCTCCTTCCTCTTTGCAGCCTGGATTATGGATAGTCTCGAACGCTGCCTGATCCTCTGGCGGCTCGGGATCGAACAGTGGCACACCGCACGAAGGGCATTCATGCTCCGGCGGGCCGCACGCAAACTCAAGGCTCACATCCTCGGGTGACCGGTACCAGCCGAACTCGCGCGCCATTGCCTCAGCGGCCTCGTCGTCCAGTGCCGAGGCGTGATCGTTAGATACGGCACGAGAGAGTATGTACTCCTCAATGAATTGCTTCTCGTCCGGTCCCAAGCGAGTGCCGTGAAGCGTGACGACCTCGAAACTCGAAATTTTGCTTACCATGATCTTCTCCTCGGTTAATCTTCTATAACCTTTGCCTCGCCGACAATCTCGCCCAAAATGTCACATATCAAAAGGTCTTTGAAGGGCTTGAATTTGTTCATCTTTTGAATAAGGAGTTTTAGAATACGAGTCGCCTCATACTCCCACTCTCTCCCAAACGCTCGCCCGCTCATATCAATTTCAATCTTGAGCTTCACGATAACCTCCTTATTTGTTCGCCGCAATCCATTCTTTGACTTCGCCACAAGCACCCTCCGTTGCATTGCGGGCCTTGTGTGTTGCATTCAGTGCCACTGATACAGACGCGTGGGCCACGGAATTGAGGTCAATCTTGGCTATTTCGACAGCTTCCTCAAGCGCAAAGATAATGCTGTCAAGCGTGACCTTCGCCGCACAGAGTCCAGTGAAAAGCAACTCTTGTCGCGCTCGTTGCATTGCAATCTGCATACTCATCATACCCTCCTTGTTGTCAGCCTTGAGCCTTGACTATTAGGTCGTTTATTTCTTCTTTGAGTGATTCAGGGCAAGTCATTCCCAAAAACTCGGAAACGCGCCTTAGCATCTCCAACATCTCTGGGGCTGCGGCAATAAGCCGAGCATTGGCGTCCTGCTCCTCAATGGTTGCTCGCTCTGAAGGCACGGCAATAAGCCCCAATTCATTAGGGCAGTCCACAACGGTTTGCCTAAACGGGCCGCAAAAGTGATCTTCCCACGGTCCTGGAGTGTGTTTAGCGTTCACAATAACCTCCTATCCGCAAAGCTTGACATAACAATCGGCACATACCGATGCCTCGTGAAGCTCGCCATCAAGCTCTTCCCGGTAAATAATGTCATACCGATCTCCAGCAAGCTGAGAATTGCACTCATCGCACCGTTGACGCGAGAAATACGCCTCGACGTTACGAGACTCGTCCCTCTTAGCCGACGCTACTACTGCGTTTAGACCGCTCATCATAACCTCCTTGTTAATCTTGAACCTTGGCTTTGGTGATAGTGCGCTGGATTTCAAAAATTAAGCCTTGTGCCTCTTTGTCCATCTCCTCTCCAGTTATGTTATATATGTCGTCCTCAAGTCTTACAATCCTGTGGACTGCTTTCTCAAGCAGTGTTAGAATCTTGTCCATGACAACCCCCTTTGTCTATTGACTACATAAACAAGATAGTCAATGGCAATGCCAATATCAATGAGTTAGGAGAGCCAAATGTGACTTCATTTATACTACATGGAGAAGTGTAGACTGCCAAACAGACTGCCATTTTGGCAGACCAGTGGCAGGACTTTTAAAACTGCCAAGTACTCCAGTTTTTGGGGATTTTGACCTATTTGTGAGTCTTTCCTAACTTTCGAGCGCGAGCCGATCCCAGGGACGATAACGAACATTATCAATCGTGGAAATAATGCCGAAAGGGACCCAATCCGTCTAGAGTTAAGCACCCCTAACAGGCCTTTTAGCGGAGGGATCAATTATATAGTATGGGATGTGACGCGCGAATGTCACTCGGGCGTTTAATAATAGAACTTGACGGGAGAAGTTATAACATTGAGCCGGGGATCAGTTTTCTATATTGGGTGATTCGTGTATCACATTTGGGGCAGCGATAAATAATGGTTTCCATTCTACATCCTTCTCTGTCGTATCCCATATATGATCTAAGCCAAAGCATGGTCTTACGGCATTTAGGGTCTGTGCATTTTAGCACACTCATATTTTTTTTCTCCCTATATCACTCAAACGGTGTTGGGTGAGCGGGGCGGGTCTTTTGCGTGATCTATTCCAATATATACTTGGTAGTGGCATTTACATGTTTTACAATAGAAAGTGTCTTCTTGTATTGAAATTTTTCCCTCATCATACCAAGACTCGCGGTAGCTAAGTTCCGTTGACTCATGACATGTCGGACATGTTCCTTTTTGTGTTTCCATAATATATATTTCCCTTATTTTGCTTGTTTTTCTGCATATTTAACATATATGCTATACACTACTACTGTTACTACATACTTACTACATATATTATATAGGTGATATATAACTGTTAGGGGCGCATAACTTTTATGTGGCCTTTGTCCCGTTGACACAGGGTTTGTCCTCGGCCTCCCTAACCTTAGCAAAGGCTGCCCCCGTTGGCGTGGACACATCCCGGAGATCGCTACAGTCGGGGCACCAATGTATATTGGCCGTCTGTGCAAGCCTTATTTCTCCGATATTGACATATTGAAGTGATTGACACCTTATAATGCCACGCATCCGTTTTCCACATTCTGAGCATTGGGGATTCTTAGGATTCATCGCTATTTCCTCTTTTTTAGGCATCTCCTATACTGGTAACCCGGCCCGGGATGGGGTTCGGGCCATTGCGTATGGCCGCCAAGTCTTCCTCCGTTATAGGCCGCACTGTCCCGCCCGTTTTCTTCTTTTCCTCATCTTCCAGTTCTTTTACTATATCGTTATATTTGTTTGCCAAATATCGAGCCGCACATATTGTTGAGCAAAAGTCCTGATCATCTTCTAACAACCATAATTCAGGAGCCCTTACTTCAAAACTATTATCCAAACCCTTGACGGCACCTTGTTCTTCTCCCCCACACCAATCGCATGTAAAAACAACCGTTCCTTCACGAGACATTTTGATCTCCTTAATCCAAAGTTTTCTGAATTACCACGACTCCGAAAAATATGAGAAGAAACTGTAACGCAAATGATTCTGCAATATTTAACCAGCCCGAATCCGCAAGGAACAGATATTCACACAAATGCCAAGAGGCTCGCCATACGACAAATATCCAAAGAGCAGAAAGTATTAATGGAATAATCATTTTCGTCATTTTTTTTCTCCTTTTACAATACTTTCAAAAAGCTTCAAGTAGGCCTTTGCCTGAAGGCTTGGCCGGTATTTTGACAACGCGCTTTCTCGGCAACGTATTTGCAAATCGTCGGTGGAACATTTCTGCGAAAGCACCCACTGTATGCCTTCCGTCAATTCCTCGGCCTCAAAGGGCTGGGCGAGATAGCCCGTCACCTTATGCTCGATCATCTCCGGGACACCGCCAACAGAGAACCCGACCACCGGGGTACCGCACGACATCGCCTCGGAAACCGTTTGTGGAAGGTTGTCCGCCTCTGTGGGGATCACAAACACGTCCGCCGCGAGGTAAATTCGAGCCAGCGTGTGCTCGTCGTCTATCGAGCCAAAGTGAATCATCATGTGTGGAGCCGGTAGATTCACCGAAGGGGGGTCGCTTCCGAATGTTGCAAAAATAATGGGTGTGTCATCTTTCTGTTTAATAAGGTGTTTAATCGCTTCAACCAAATGCCCAAAACCCTTTCTCGGATTGCTTACCCGATCCGCCCCAAATAACACCATGTGATAAGAAACTGGGAGATTCAGACGCTTCCGCGCCGTATCTCGGCACTCGGACTTGTAAATGTCCGTGGGCAGACCATACGGTATATGATGCACCTTGAAAATACTCATCAGCCAACTGGTCTGCGCCTGGCTTTTCAGCCAGCGCGAAGGGGCCACTACGTGGGCATTGACCTTTTCATACAGCCTGTCCTTCTTCCACCAGACAGACCGCGATAGGTCATATCCATCAATGAGTCCAGATTTATCTGCTCGCCCGAGAGCCGGGCAACTCCCGCAGGCTTCGAGGTATCTGTCGCAACCCATCGAGTAATGACAACCCCCGGTGAAGGGGTGCATATCGTGTAGCGTCCAAACACTCGGTTTTTCCGCAAGCACCCAGCGCGCGGTGTCGTAATCAAGGAGTCCAGCGATCCAGTGCAAGTTGATCACGTCCGCATCCCATACCTCGGGTATTTGGTCAAGAAGTATCGTAGATTCCGCGTCGGTGAAAGTCTCCAACCCCGGTGGCCGGTCGGGATATTCCCGCATATTCTTCACCCACCGACGGGTAGCGGTTTTCCATGCCTCTACAGCACCGGGAAGAAGCTTGACCGTGTCATCGTCCGTCTTTTTGCTCAAGACCAGCATGGTTGATTCTACGCCGGTCTTTTGCAGGCCTTGGTGCAACCGGTGCGCCGCCTTTCCCGCCCCACCGTGATCAGTCACGCTTAATATGGCGATCTTCAGTGGCATATTCTCCCCTAACCTTTCACCAATTTGTGTGTTTGTTCAAAAGCCTTAAGTTCATACGAATACAATTCATTAACTATCATGTCTTTTGGGTAAACGCTTTGCCACCCTCCATGGGTCCTAATAAGCAGAACTGCGCCGTTTTTTGTCATTGTTTTATCGTCTATATGTAAATCGCAGCGTTCCAGCGCATCGTGAAACCACTGCGGGGCGGCATCTTCGAGCTCCCCTTTCCACTGATACGCCTCGACCATCTTCGCGGCAGACTTTTTCCAAAACTTCGGCATCCTACTTCTCCTTTTCGATTAATTCCAGTCTTTTCACCACTTCTTTAAACTCTTTATCAAACACACAAAGAAGTTTCAATGTGCCCAATAAGGCCCATATGATCCCAACACAAAGAAATATCGTTACTATCGGAACCAGCCACGACAATAGTTCCATCATCGCCCCCAGTTCTTTACCGAACACTTCTCGTGGGCTGTTTCAAGCAGATCAAACGCATCGCGGATTTCCTCCCACGCCGGTGTAAACGCACTTCCATAGCCTGCCCTTCTTGCCGCCGCCAGCGCCTTTTTGATGGCTTTTCTGCGCCCCCTTTTGAATGCCGTCGAAGGACCGCAGTGCCGGGGTATGAATGGTATTTTCATGGTGTGTCCTTCGTTTCGGCCTTCTCCCCTTTTTTTTGTTTTACGGTAAGGCGGATTTCATATTGCTCCCCGTCCACCTCCACGTCTTTAAGGTCAACGTAAAGGGGATAGTGTTCTAGCTTTGTCTTGACCTTGAGCCCATCACAAACGATCTCAACCTTGTCTATCCAGTCCACGTGTCTTAGTATCTCGTCGCGGACGTTTTCGCAATCTGCTTTAGAAACACCAACCGTCATGGCGGTATTTGATATAGGCCATACAACCAACCTATAGTTGTCTTTTATGATAGTGACCTTGCCCATCATTTTTCTCCCTCCCACAGTGAAAGTTCGCGCTGGCTTGGCAGGCCCACAAGAGAGGTGCCGTTGTGTGTGTTTTCAGAACCAGCACCTGGCAAATTGAGGGCAAAACCATCGCATTTAATCATAAGGCGGCCATCATAGGCGACCCCCCCGTTGGGACAAACAAACTTATTAGCCCTTTTATGCAGATCAGACAACATCAACGCTTTTTGATGCCGATATTCACTCAGCACTCCTTCTCTTCGATAGAGTGTTTCTATCGTATAGAGATTCTGATATTTGTTTCTGACCCGGGTGTTTTCGCGTTCCTTGAGACCGGGCCTATTGCTTATCGTTCCGTCCCCAACATAGTGCAGGCCCAGGTATTCGTCCACATGAAGAGCGCGGTATCGTTGTCCAAACCTGATTGCAAAATCCCAATCACCGGTAGCCTTATAAGTTTCATCAAACAGGCCGATTTTGTCATGCACAGACTTTCGCCACATTGGTTGCGGGCCGAACGGGTAATATAGCAACAGCGCCGGGGCAAAATAGGTCGGGGTGCGGAAGAGTTTTGTATGGGCGTTATCCTCAAATATCTCATTCTCAATCGTCGAGTAATAGCAGTTGCCATATACAAGATCGACTTCCCAGATGGAGTCCAGTTCGTCTACCAACAACTCAAATGCGCAGTCCCAATGCCGGTCGTCGGTATTCGCGTTTATGATATACTTGCCCCGTGAAAGCTTTATTGCTCTATTCCACGCGGCATAGAGTGTTTCGCGCTCCTCGGTGCGGATCGCCAGCATGTGCTCGAACTCGGGTCGTTGGCGCATTCCCTGAATTAATTCCCATTCGCCTTGTTGCGAGCCGCTATCAACAACGACTATTTCCAACTGGCCTTGCTTATACAGGGACTGGTCAAACAGGTCTTGCAGACATCCCTGAATAAACTTTTCGGAGTTGTAGGTCGATACTATCGCGGTGACTTTGTATTGGTAGGCTTCACTCATGTTTTGACCTTATATCTCTTCAGATAGCCCACCCTCCATTTGGGCGGTTTCCACAGCTTCCATTTCCACTCTTTTGTGCCTTTTCCACAAAAACACTGGGCATGATAGGTGGGTTTCGTGCCATCGGGATATATCCAGCCAGAATGCCAATAGAGAACGTGGATTCCCAGTCCGCACAGAAACTTCAGAATTTTATCGCCTATTGTTTCTGCGCTTTTTATAACCTGCATATACATTTGTTCCCCTCTATTCATTTTTGGTCTTGGCCTCTAAATTTGTGTCCTTCTCGGGGACTCCCGACAATTGATATATTTCGGCCATCAATATTTTTAAGCGCTCCACCTGTTGTATTGAATCGTGGACGCCGATTCCCAATTCGCAACATTTAACAAGGCCGTCGAGTTGTCCTTTTGCCCGCTCGGCCTTTTCCCGGCGTTTCGCTATTTTCCCTTCCGTTTCTTGGGGGCGATTTCCCAGACTCAACGTTGTAAATATTTTGTCAGCCATCACGTAAAGCGACATCGCCTCCGGCCCCACCGCCCTTAGTGTTTCTTCAAGGGGGAGTGCCGACGGTATCACGAGAAGGCCCGTCGGCAACTCGTTCAGAGCCTTTTCGGTTTTCCCCTTGGCGCAAGACAAAAGCTCACGAATAGTCTCTAACCAAGAATCATATGTGTTCAGGGGCTTTGATTCAACCTGACTCTCTACGTCCTCCATGTAGGCCATTTCTAAGTCCGAGTGTACGGACACAGCCTCTTCTTCCGTCGTCTTTGTGTCTTCATCGCTCTTTGGGCGTCCTTCCATATCTGCCACCATTTTTGCCTCCCCTATAATCTACACTTTATTGTGTAGATTCATCCATGCGACACATTCATCTTTATGTTTTTTACGGATATAGGCGGTAATTTTCTTAACCTTTTTGCCCGCCTCGACCGACCTGCCACCGTCGTGCTGGCGATACATAAGGTGTGCATTAGGTGCGAATTGAAACGTCGCCCCGGCGAGGGCCATCCGTAGCCACAACTCCCAATCCTCAAATCCGTCCAGCATGTTTTCGTCGAACCCCCCAACCCTTTCAAACCATTCGCGCTTCATCAGCGCCGTTACGGGAATGTAATTGAAGTTTATCAGCTTCTCCAATGAAAATTCACTGGGCTGTCCAGGCCAACTGTGCTGGCTATGGCCGGGTTCTATATAGCTTATGATGCTGGGGTAGATTACGTCAGCACCACTCTCTTCGGCTACCCGCCAAAGCTCCGCCAAACAACCATCTGCGAGCCAGTCGTCGCCGTCGAGAAACATCATCCACGGAGCGACGCCCCAAGAAGCGGCACGGTTCCGGGATTCACAAGTCTCCCGGAACATGTCTCCCCACCAATTCCCATGAGGATGAACCCTGATTTTTTCTCCAAGTTTCTGTTGTCGAACAGAGCACACGCATTTATCGGCCCACTCCACGGGATGCCCGAAACTCACAACGTGAATGTCAATCTGGGGCTTCATTTCCTCTCCTGTCCAGCATAATTAGGGCCATCTTAATCTGGTTTACCGCGTTTTCCACGGCAATTTCTATTGCCTTTTCTTCCTTCCTCCGGGCATATATTTCAACAGCTTGGAGGGGAATGTGTATTAGCTCATGCACAATGTCCTTTTCCACATCCTGTTCTTTATTGTTCCAATGATAATAGTGGCCCGGTTCGATTATCTGCACAAGCGCTTCCCTCGCGTCTAAATTCATCTGAACATCGGCGCTTCGCCCACCAGAAAGATTGCTGTGGTGTGTGTGCCGAATTTCTATTTCCCAGTCCTGTAGACCCAAGGTCTTCTGCCACTTACGCACAAAGAACTCAAGTTTTTTCTGTGTCATCTTCGCCCCTTAGAAGTTTTGATCAATCCATTCTTGGTCTTGTTTCTCCGAATCGCCCTTTAGTTCCGCCAACCTTTTCTCGGCCACCTGGGTCGTCAGCCGGAGGTCTTCCTTCGCTGTATCAAAACAGTTCCGAAGCGTTTCGGAGCGGATGAACTTCTTAGAAATAAGAGCAAAGGCTTCTTTCAGGACACCGGTGGCACCCTCCGCGAGTGCCATACCATGATTCAACGCCCTCTGAAAGCGTATCAGCCTGTCCTGGCGTCCGTTGTCTTTCTGTATCCATATGAAAATTTCGCGGAGCAGGTTTGTCATCTCGTCAATCTCGTCCATCCAGTTGGGGTTCATTTTCTTGTCCTTTCCTTTCGTGGAGGCGCTCGGCATTGAACCGAGGTCCGCAGCATAGCTACGTCGAACCCATTCGCCCCCTATTAAGCATCGAGAACATCTGTCGCCACAAGGTTTACGTCGCCAACAACAAGTCCGCTATTGGGAAAGGCTTCGTCGATCCAGCATACGGCCATATCAATAACCTCCTCCACGCTACTGCTCATAAAGTAGTGTTTTTCCCACGCCTCGCCCTCGGCGTCGAGTATCTTGACACTATAAACATCACCAATTCCCTTCATCTTGTCCTCCTTTCTACAGGTAGCCGACAAAGCCTCTCTTCTTTCGCTTCTTGCCGCGACCATCTTGGTATCCTTCATCGTACTCTTCTTCTCGAACCTCCCTGATTTTTCTTTCAAAACGGTCGGCAAGATATTTTCTCATCACTTTGGCAACGGTCACATTTTCGAAAGTCCACCAACACGCCTGTAACCATCCGCTGGTCTCTTTTGTCTGGTATCCCGTATCGACTGATATCTGAACCTGTCTTTCATCTGTTGTAAATAGTATCATCTCCTCCTCCTTTTATTGCCGCATTGCGTTGTGTTTGCGCTCGTAATCCCTTTTCTTTCTCCAGTTCCGCCGCCAAAACAACTCGTAAAGCCTCCAGTTGACATTCCACGGCCAATGTCCAAGCTCTGCCCACCACAGAAAGCCACGTAGCGTATACAGGATTCTCTTCCACAGATTCATGTTGACCCCGCTTATTGTAAACTTAGTTCCTGTGGAGGGACTCGAACCCTCAACCAGTCTGATTACGGAGACCGGAACCCCGATCCTTTAACGGCAATCCTCGGGTGCGTTTTCCTGTGGCTCTGCCCCCTGATGGGACACTCTGTTTTCTCCGCCACACAGGAACCTGGGGCCACGGGTAGGATTTGAACCTACGTCCAGCGTCAGACGTCACATATGGCTGGAACTCCAGAGGGCAGTTCCCTGGATGCGTTGCCATGAGGCCGATTGCTCCCTAATGCCTGCCGTAGACCAACCGCTCCCGCCACCGTAGCCTTTTCAAAGAACACTGCCGCCTTTCACGTTAAGCCGGCTTTCCGGACAGCCGCAAAACCTTAACCCTCCGATAATCCCCTAAATACCCACTGTCATCCTCGGGCGGCACAAGGAATATATGTCCTGTGAATGGGGAATGCAAATTTTAGGAGAGCTTAACAAAAACAAAGGGCCGGGTTTGGAATGCCCGGCCCAACGCAGGAGGAAACCATGATAGTCGAGAGGATAGCGGTTTAATGCACCCAATTTAGAATCGGTAACACGTTCCGGCGTATCAATCTTCATTCAATCCAAAAGTCGCTATCCCCCCGACACGATCAATATACAAAACCGATTTGCCAAAGTCAAGTACCTCTGGAGCCCCTATTTCGAGTAGCGAAACGCTACATTATGCGAAGAGTAGCAAAACGCTACTCGCTGTGTCTGCATTAAGGAGATCAGTTAGAGTACTATAAGACTAATAAGATGCTCTTTATTAAAAGCTATAAAAGCTCTATAAAGTTATTATCACAACTGAATCTAACCAGTGGTTAGAGTAATTTAGAGTAGTACCCCCCTCCTCCCCCCCCATAGAGAATTTTGACGACATTTGTTAGGCGAGTCTAAGATGGCTCCCAATTTGCTTTTCGCATTTCTTTCGACTATTTTAGAATCTGTTGCATCGTTGAAAATTGAAAAAGTTGTGAAAGGAGAAGTTATGATTGACACAGGAAAGATTCTGGATTGTGCAAAGATGCACGAAATTCCTTATCTTGGTCACGTTGAGGGGACGGAAAAGGATTTGTATGAGGACGGCTTCGAGGACGGGTTTGAGATAGGAATGCAGTGGGCTTGTGCATCTATCAGGAACGAACTCAAGCGGTTCCTGTTCGAGGAAGTAGGAGGTAAGAAGCCAGAATTTGAGGACACTGATGCTGTCCTCTGCGTTCCTAAGCCGACCGAGGCAGGATAGGAACCCCAAATAGCGTGAGGAGAGATCATGTTTTTCGAGGAAGGTGAGGAATGGCAATCAGCGAAGACCATAGAGCAATCAACTGTGAAAGGTGGCGTAGATACCACCGACGAATCCAGCGAACCCTGCGAGGACTCCAACAACTCAAGTCCGAGTGCTGGCACGAAGTCCACAAATCAGAAAGAGCCGTCGGCCAATTCGACGGGCGTTACAAAACGCAGACAGTCATACAAACCTTCGGCAAGCCCTCATTGGGAGGTGGCGAAACATCTTGTGGCGATGTATGTGACATTGCTGGAGGGGCAGTTTACCAGCCACAGCCTTCCAAACAAGCAGCGTACCGATACGGCCCAGAGGTCGTGCGTGAAAATACTTGACAGAAAAGAATTAACTCCCGAGGAACTCGAAGCGTTAATTAAATATGCTGCTGTGGAGATGGAGCCTTGGGCCAACGGCCCATATGCGGTATCAAACTTCTTCGGCTATGCCCGCAGGTGGTATGAATTTAAGCTGAAGCAGGAGTTCCCGGAAAAGCTGGCGCGGGAGATGCAGGCGAAGAACATCGACATGGCGGAGAAATTACGGAAGGAGGACTCAAATCATGGATAAGGTTTACGTTGTAAATTCCAGTGAATATAGCGACGATGGGGCTGATGCTGTTTTTAGCGAAGAATATCTGGCAAAGGCATATGTGGACGTTTATGGCTCCACATCCTACAAGAGCCATCGAGTGGAGGAATATGAACTCAATCCTATGGAGGAACAGTTGCGTAAGGGAGTAGGCGTATGGGAATGCTGCCAGTCTCCCAATTGTTTTTCTGCTGATCCGTGCAGTGCTAAGGCTGTCAGAGAATACGGAGAAAGGGTTATTGTGTCTGGTAGCCAATTAGTCACCTATTGCGTTGCCCGAAACCGCAACTACGCGGGAAAGATTGCACGAGACCGGTTCGCCAAATTCAGGGCCGAGGAGGAAGGGATTGCTTGATGGAAAGACTTGGCCCCTACGAACTAAACGAGATTTACTGCGTTGATTGTTTAGAGGCATTAAAACAAATGCCGGTTGAGTCAGTGAATTGTTGCATTACCTCCCCCCCGTATTGGGGCTTGCGAGATTATAATATAAATGGACAGGTTGGGCTGGAGTCTTCGCCAGAGGAATATGTAAGCAGACTTGTTGAGCTATTTCGGGCGGCGCATCGTGTTTTGCGGAAAGACGGTACATTATGGTTGAATCTGGGCGACACGTATGCTGGCGGAGGCCGGGGGTGTTACGGAAAGGACGGATCAAAACAATCGACAAATTACGGAAGTGCGCTTGTCGGGCCATCGCCTGTTCCAGAGGGACTCAAGCCTAAAGACCTTGTAGGCATCCCCTGGCGCGTAGCGTTTGCATTACAGGTAGACGGCTGGTGGCTTCGGAGTGACATAATATGGGCCAAACCGAACCCGATGCCGGAAAGCGTTACTGACAGGCCGACGAAGGCGCATGAATACCTGTTCCTGCTGACAAAAAGTGCGAAATATTACTATGACTGCGACGCGGTGAAAGAGCCGCATTCTCCTGACGGCAGAAAAAAGACCGTGGTGGTGGGGAAAAATGGAAGCATACAACATCGTGATGGTGAAAGGTGGCCCGGCGCAGGCCGCAACCGCCGTACCGTCTGGACTGTTCCAACCCAACCCTTCCCCGGTGCCCATTTTGCGGTTTTTCCCGAGAAGTTAATTGAGCCGTGCGTGTTGGCGGGGTGCCCTGAGGGGGGCATTGTATTAGACCCATTTGTGGGCGTGGGCACAACGGCGGTTGTAGCGCAGAGGGCCGGACGGAACTTTATTGCGTTTGACTTAAATCCTGAATATGTTGAAATGGGGCGAAAACGATTAGGCCAGGAGGAATTGTTCTAAGTGGGAAAATACACAAAGATGGGACAAAAATCAGAATGCGAAGAAAACGGATACTGCGTCGAGTGCATTACAGGGACGCGAGGGGAGGAGCGGGCCGTGATATACGGGAGATTGTGGAGGAATGTTCTGTCTGTGGCGGAACCGGAAAGGTTCGGATGGACAAAACGAGATGCCCAATTTGCAGGGGCGATGGATTTGCGATTTACCGGTGTCAGGACTTATGGGACGTGTTCGACAAGATTATTGTCAAGCACCTGCAAAACACCGGTCGCCCTCGAATGCCCGCTGTTCAGCGCGACCAGCTTATTGAAGGGCTGTGTAGACATTACAAACTTCATGGCAGGTGTCCAACCCTTAAAAGCACGGAACGGCAGAACATCAGGGCTTTCTATGGCAGGAACGAAAGCGAACTGATCACTTTTGCGGGGATTTGGGAAGTGATAGACAGCGAGGTTAGGAATGAAGGACTTGGCGCGGTTTAAGTTTAATTATAGCGAGTGCGAGCCCCTCGTGCGGGAAAGGTGGAGGCGGGTCAAAGCATTCATGGCGAACCGGGAGCCGGTGGTTCGGAACACCAGTGTGGACAAGGCCCTTTATGCTTTAGATCGTGACTTAGTTTACGATTGGCTTTTATGGCAGGACAACAGGCAGAAAGGATGTTTGGCGGATTCAGACAACGAGGTGGGGAATGAGGAAAAAGGTGGAAATTGATGAAATTGAGGATCGGGTATGTGCTGTTCTTTCGGGAAACCTAGTCGAACTTACCAATACGAGTTCGTCCCATAGTAATTCGCACGCCCGAAACGACGTGGCGGTTCTTGCGGTGTTGGCTAAACATGCCTGCGATTTACGGTCAGTGCTTGACGAGGTTTCAAAAGAAAGCGCTGACTGGAGGGAAAACACCCGGTTGCTCAATCGTGTGATAAACGTTCTGAGTTGGGGCGACGGACTTTAAACAAAGGGGATGAAGATGAGGAAAAAAGAGAAGATAAGGGAAATCCTTGACCGGTTGGAGAGAGACATTGAAAAGACGGTAGACACGGTAGATAAACGAGCGCAACATGTCGAGGATTTGGTCGAGTGTCTTGCCCTACAACAACACCCTGGCACTACTTGTTGTAGGCAATGCAAAGGCGCTGGGAAAAAACGAGAGTACAGAATCCGCTGGCATGTTTGGGGCTTACCCTCCCCGTATTGGCAATACACCTGTGATAAGTGCAAAGGCACCGGGCGAGTCCCCACAGAAAAGAAAAAAGGGTAATCGTGTTGACATTCGCGGGGGCTATACAATTCGTCAACGATTCGCTTTGGGGGCTGGCTATGCTTGCTTATTTTGTGCGCTGGGTGAACGAAGGCGAAAGAGAGGTGGAAGATGATTAACAAATGCGCGATTTTATTTGGAATCTATGCTCTTAACGGGATTGCCCTGATAACGTTTCTTATTCTAAAGTTGGCTGGGGCGATTGCGATTTCGTGGTTATGGATACTGGTTCCCTTATGGATTCCGGTGCTATTGATAGGGATTGGCATATTTATAGCGAGCCGGGATGGGGATTAAACGCAATGCCTACATACACATATCGCTGTACCATATGCCATTACGAGTTTGATTATACTCTGACGCTGGAGCAGTACAAGCCATCGCAGATGTGCCCGCATTGCCTGAACGACGCACCGGACGCCACGCGGGTTTTCAAGCCGACCAATTTCAAAGTGCCCGGCGCATTCTGGCGGCATAAGGATCACGGGTGGGACAAAAACGATGAAGATGATTAGGAAAAAGAATCATGAAGATTCAGATCAACTTGGAACTAAGCCCAGAAGTTAGTGATGACTACAAGGGGCGATCAAAGGTGATGGAGGAAATCCTTGAAAACCTTGCTTCTCGAGTAGGGTATGAGGGATTATACGAGGGAGTCATGGACGTGCAAGATGATAAAGGAAACTGCATTGGTAAGATGGTGGCTATAGAAAACGAATAGGAGATTGAAATGAGTGAAACCAAGCAGAACCCGCTTATTCTCTGTGCTTTTTCTGTAGAGATACTCGATGCGGACAAACGTCTTTGGTTCCGGCATAATTTTTTGGCCTGTGATGAAAATAATGCCCGGGTAAACGCCGAGTTTTGGATTCAGCGACACCAGCCCTACAGGGAATTTACCACAGGCGCGGTGGCGATTGAGGCGACCAATGTTTTGGTAATGGGGGCCGAGGTTGATGACGACAAACAGGAGAAGGAAATCGGGTGGAAAGCACTCAAGGGCAACGAGACTGTAGAAAATGGGAGGGAAGATGAGTGAAACCAAGTATTCGCTGGGGCCGCTAAAAGCGACTTGGGACAAAACGGGCGGCTATGACAACATGAGCGGTGCCTACGTAATCCGCGACAGTCAGGGACGCGAACGCGCAGAAATAGACGCATATCTTTATGGCGATTACGGCCACGACGAAGATTATCGGCCGACAGAAGAAATGAAAGCTATTGTCGCTATGTTCACCGCAGCCCCCGATTTGCTGGAAGCATTACAGGACTGTTTCTCTACATTGGTACAGGTCAGTTCGGTACACTCTTTCTTTGCGGGAGGAGACCCCGTGAAATTCGCTCGATACCAGGCCGCGATTGACAAGGCGACGGGCGGAGCGATTGAAAACGAATAAGCCGGGCGACTTGGGGGTGCCGCCGAACGATCTGGAAGCTGAACGGAGCGTAATCGGCGCGATATTGGTTGATGATTCCGCGTATGTTAAAATTGCGGATTTAATTTCGCCCGATTCGTTCTATTCGCCCAAGCACGGAATAATATACCGGGCGATTGTTGATTTGTTCTATCGCAACGAGCCGACCGACTTCGTTATGGTCTCGGCGGAGCTAAAGGCCCGGGGGGAGCTTGAGAATATCGGAGGAGACTACTACCTCGCAGAATTGCAGGAGACGGTTCCCTTCCCAAGGAATGTCGTGTCTTACGCCAGACTCGTTGACAACAAATATCTACTGCGGAATATATCGCAGATGGGAAACAGGTGTCTGTCGGAAGCCCAGGCACACGACGCAGACTCGGCGCATATTGTCAGCGGCTTGATAGATCAACTTATGGGTTTTCAGGCGGGCAAAACCAACGGCTCGGGTGTATACCAAACGGCACAGGCGGTTGTCGCGGAGACGATAGAGGAACTCGACGCTATTTCCAAACGGGGTGACGAGACGACGGGGGTGCCTACGGGCTTCGCCGACATTGATTATATGCTCGGCGGCTATCAGAAAGGCGATTTGATAGTAATTGCCGCCCGCCCCTCGATGGGGAAAACGGCGCTGATGCTTGGAAGTGCGTACCACGCGGCCAGAAAAGGGGTGCCGGTCGGTATAGTCTCGTTTGAAATGTCCAACCGGAAAATCATGTGCCGCCTGCTGTCGTTTGTAACCAAGATAGACCTGCGGCGGATAACCCACGCAAGAATGACCGATCAGGAGTGGGAAAAGATTGCCAAGGCACAAGGCACGATCTCAGAATTGCCGATATACCTCGTTGATCCACAGAGAAAACACGACTTCTCGATATTTGACATCCGTGCCCAGGCGAAGCTATGGAAGCTGCAACACAACATGGGCCTTCTCTGCATCGACCACATTGGGTTGATTCACCACCCCGACCTGATCAAACACACACCGCAGACGATTGGACTGTTTACCCGACAGTTGAAGACGCTGGCGATAGAGATTGATATTCCGATACTCGCCCTCGCACAATTGTCGCGGGCTGTGGAGTCCCGTGGCGGAGATTTCAGGCCCATACTGTCTGACCTGCGCGATAGCGGTAAAATCGAAGAAGATGCCGACGTAGTTCTGTTTATATTTCGACCGGACCGGTATTGCAGAACAAGCGCAGACCACGAGAGGTGGGCGAAGGCGGAGGGTAAATCGGCATACGAGATTGAGCGCTACGCCGAGGTGGAAGTTGCCAAACAGCGAAATGGCCCGATAGGCACGACGATGCACACCTTCGAGAAAACAAATGCGATGTTCTCCGGTATTCGCACCACGCAAATAGAATATTCCCCAGAGCGGACCCCACAGCAAGAAATCGACAATACGGTACTTGACGGTAACATGCCGGACCCCGATACTCCCTTCTAAAAAGTTAGGGTGACTTGACAAACTCGGTTTCACGTATTATTATTAGGATCAACTAACAGATACGTGAGGCCGAAATGCCACCCAGCAAGCCCCGCAGAACCGCAGGTGTAGTCCCCGAAGTAGATGAAATTACAGTAGATAAAACAGCTCACATTGTCGATGACCCCGCGACCAAGACGCTTCACTCGAGCGCTTTTGATTTGGGCGAACCGCCAGCCATTTGCTTGCCGTCCGTAAAGACTACCCACCAAATAGGGCTCTCGGAGCCAAGCGGTGCGGGATTGATTCTGGAGAACATACTCGAAGAATCAGCACGCGAGTTGTTTGCATTTGTCGAGGAAATCGCATTAGGCCCGAAAGTCACCCCCCGTTCCAATCCATACAAGCAATCTCAGGCAGTCCTCAAGCATATAAATACCATTCAGCAAAAAGCAGAAAATTTCATAGACAGGTTCTTTGACAAATTACCGTCTGCCGCAGTGATCGCTCTGCGCGAAAAGGATTGGGTCAAGCACAGGGGCTCGCGGAGCCGTGTGCCGAGTTCGTTTCCTATAGGTCCTGTTCTGAGTGCGGAGGAGGCGGAGGCAGAGCAGGTGAAGAACGCGGTGCTTGGCAACGGCGCTATAGGGCAGGCAACAGTAGATTTTGGTTAGGCACTTATGGGCACGGTCATTGAGTTCAAGCGCAAGGGCCTATTAAATCCGCGCTGGGACGGTCTCTACCGGATGTATAGCGAGGACGAGGCCCAAGCCCACGGAATTGAGTATCTGGAATGGTGGGAGGGGATACGGGACAATAAATTCAAGCATGGCCTTGCGGGTCCGCACTGCCTCGTCGAAGAGACCTATGTCAACAACGAGGTTTCCGATTCGCGCAACCTGTTTTTGCCCAGAATGGTTGTTCCGGTGTTCTTTGTGGAATATAGACCGTATTTGACGGGTCATTTTGCCAAGTCGGCAATAATACTATCGCTTGCAACTTTCAGATGGGTTGTTTACCGGCGTCGCAACAAACGGGGTCGCAATAAGTTTGATCCGGCACCGACGGCAATGTGGGCGAAGTCGAGCGTCAAAACATCGCTTGACGATTTCCGTGACGGTTTCAAGGAAAAGGACTATTTCTTCGTTCTCGGCTATATGAGGGAACTCCTGTTGGGGCACATGCCGGTTGTGGCAATGCTCAGGGCCTTCAAGGAAACCTATCCGAAGCGACCGCGGAAAAAGGGGCTGACTCGCGAACAGACAGTAGTGCGATGGCTGAAGAATTGTTTGACTTACTTGGATTCGGGGATGGCAAATACCGATAAACTTAAAGCTGCTTTTGATAAACTGAACATCAACGAAGAGTGGGTTGCAAACCGCCTGAAAGAAGAGGCGGAATCGAAAGACAACAAGCACTCGGAGCGTAAGCAGGCGCTCGACGAAATGCAAGTAATAATGGGGCTAAAAGATGCGGCAGGAATACAAACAGGGCTCAACCCGTTCTCCGAGCTTGGGGGCGCGCAAGCAAACATCGGCTTCCTCCTCCCGGGCCAGCAAGTCCAAGCAGTCGAAACCAGACCCGCCAGACCAGCCCTCCCCGAAGCCGTTACCACAGAAGAAACGGTTTCATTACAAGATAGTGGACCTGGGGCAGTCGAGTTCGGCGTGGGAGACGATGAGAGACGAGGCGACGGGACTGATCTCGATGGAGGACAAACGACTGACCTGCGTGGGATTAGAGCGGATTCTTAACGAACAGGCCGTAGATGGGTGGCGTTTTATTCAGCAGGCCCGCTTGCGTGACCTTAGTGCAGAAATATTGATCTTTGAAAAGAGCTAAAAAGGGCTATCATGCCGGAGTCCCCCCAAGAACTGGTTGAGATTTGCCGACGTGATAATTCCGCGATTCCACAGATAGCGTCCTTGGCGCTAAAGGAAGTGACGGCGGGTCGCAGGGACATTCTTGATGCCTTTAAATTGGCGTGTTATCGAGATGTACCGCTTTTCACCGAGTTTTTCTTCTGGCAGCGTATTTATGGTGGGGTGACAGACTTCCATCGGGAATTTTACGATGCTTATCGGGCGGGTTACGGCCAGCAATTGATGAATGTAATCTGGCCGCGTGGAACAGCTAAGACCGAAGTTTGCGCGATTATGACCCCGCTGCACGGGATAGCATATTTTGACTTCCAGGGCTGGCGGAACCGCATTCCCGAACGTATGACCGGACACCCATATACGGTGATCACGTCGGAATCCAAGGATTTGTCGGAAAGTTTCTTGCGGGACATAAAGACGGAATTGCAGTTCAACGAGCTTTATTGTGCGGCATTTGCGCCCCCAGGATGCGATAATTTCCGGCGTAAGGACAGGGACTTTACGTGGAACGTCGATGGAATAATTTGCGCCAATTGGGCTTATGTCCGGGCGATTGGCCGAGGGTCGAGAATCCGTGGCCGAAAGCATCTGAGTCTCAGGCCGACGCTTATAATCGTAGACGACCCGGAAGGGGAGCAGGCAACAACAACGATAGACATTATAAAAAGCACACGGGATTGGTTTTACAATGCGGTAAAGGGCGCAATTTACAAATCGGCTACTTATAGGGGCCGGGTTATTGTTGTTGGCACGGTGGTTCACGAACACTGCCTGGTAAACTTTATCCGTAAAAACGACAAATCGTTTACCACGACGTTCAAAACGATCATTGTAACCAACGAGAAGACCGGGAAAGAGGAGTCGCTCTGGGAGAACGAAAGGCCATTAGTACAGGTAGAACGCGAGCGCAAAGAGGCCGAAAGGGCGGGAAGACTTTCGGGCTGGCTACAAGAGAACATGAACGAGGCGATGGCGAAGTCGGAGAAGCCGTTCAACCCCGACACCTTCAAGTGGTGGAAAGGAACATACCACCATCATCCCGACCATGACATGAGTTTTATTCATTTGGAATATATCAGATATGCCGACGGTACTACGAGCAAGGAAAAGGTGGGTGGCAACGGCCACGATATTAACGAAAACTTCATTCCGATTACGGTTTATATCGGGGTGGACCCGGCGGCTGGAGATACTGTAAGATCGTGCTTCAACGTTGTGATGGTAATTGGCCTGGACGCTCACGCCAATATG
>SDBU01001692.1_pt1 | contig 30731 bp, 24 predicted proteins | sample 2277071 | NCBI WGS metagenome assembly SDBU01 (sample SAMN10397929, study PRJNA504765) | marine sediment metagenome | isolation source: marine sediment core GS08_GC12, 126 cmbsf | place: Arctic Ocean: Gakkel Ridge, Loki's castle | collected 2008 | reverse complement strand
TTGACAGCCTCAACCCAGAAGATGCGCGAATACTCAAGTTGGAATCGGCGACCATCACCGGCCATACTTGCAAGATCCTGATTGTTGACATGCCCTCGGATGGTGGCGCGGATATCGTCGACAAGCTGCGCGAGCATGTTGGGCAAAGGCTCGGCCGGGTCAAGCGGTTCAGGCAGAAGGTGCGATTCGTACCGCTCAACGTATCCGATCCGGTCTGGGTCGATGATGAGTCATTCGACCTCGAACACCATATCCGCAAAGTACCCACCGACGGCCCCGTTGATCATACGGAGTTCCATGAAATCGTCGGCCAAGTCATGTCAACACGCCTTGATCACTCCAAGCCACTGTGGGCAATCGACATCGTGGAGCCCTTGGCCGATGGAAGCGTGGGTTTGATCGTGAAGATCCACCACTCGGTGGCAGATGGGCTGACAGCTCTCGAATACTGCTCGCAGCTCTTATGGGACGGCGAGCCCATACTGAAGCCCGAGGATTCAGAAAGGTGGAGCCCTGAACCCCCACCCAGCGACCTGGAGTTGGTTGCCGCAGGCCTAAGGCGCCGGATAAACAGTCTCGTCAAAAGCTCGGCCGGTCTTGTCGAGGTTGCTGTGTCTCCGCATCGCTGGCTGGACGCCGCCAGGCAGATCGAACAACTGCCCGGACTTGTTTCGAGAGAGTTCCTTGCAAGCAGAGCAAACACTCCACTTACGCAGCCAACCAGCATAGACCGATCGGTAGCGTTTATTTCTTCTCCACTGGCCGATTACAAACGGGTAGAAAGGGGGTTTGAAACGAAGGTAACTGTGAACGATGTTCTACTGGCCGTTGTCGCCGGTGGTTTAAGAAGGTGGCTGGCAGAGAAGGGTGAGGTTGATAAGGATGTCAGAGTCCAGGTTCCTGTAAGCCTTCACCATAGAGACGAGAAACCCGACCAGCACGGTAACCACGACTCCTTCATGTTCATAGACCTGTATCTCGATGAGCCCGACCCTGTGCGCCGTCTGCAGGACATCAGCAGGGAAACCAAGAGCAAGAAACTCCACCATGACGCCGAAGGGATCGATGTTATATACAGCAAGCTCCACAATGCATCCAGATACCTGGACCGACTCACATCCAAATGGCTGTCGAGCCCGCGCCTGTTCTCGCTGAACGTGTCAAACGTTCCAGGGCCAAAAGATCCTGTCTTCGTGATGGATGCACCTGTCAAGGATTTCTATTCGGTTGCCGAGATCGCTGAACAGCACGCGCTACGCGTCTCGGCTATCTCGCTTGCGGGGACGATGACAATCGGCCTTTGCACAGACCCCAACGTCATCGACGACATACGCGGCATTTCAAACGCGATCGAGGAGTCGTTTGAGGAGTTGCTCGCCCTCACACCAAACTAAGTGATCTTTTATGGCTCGTCAGAGTCCGAGGGCGGTTTCTTACCGACCGCTTCCTCCAATTGGCTCAAACGCTTGGATATTTCGTCCAGCTTCACCGTAATATCTTGAACCGGGTGCGTGCTCATTGTCGGAAGTCCAGAGCCTGCCTCCCGGTTTGCAAGGAGTTTTCTGGCCATCACTCCGATTATCAGTGTCATGAATCCGATGCCAACGACCATGATGAACACAGCAATCAACTGGCCGGTAACCGTATGCGGCACAACATCCCCGTATCCAACGGTCGTCATTGTCTGGATCGAAAGCCACACACCGGTCCAGGTGGATTCATAGCCCTCGGTTACCTTGAGTGCTGCTCCTCCTCCCAGCGCGACCAAGACCGTCATGATTGCCGCAAACCTGATCCCGCTTGGTGAAAAGATCTTCCACATCAGCCTCTGGTTCAACCTCAATAGCGCAAAGAGCTGCAAGACCCTCAAAAGCTTTAAGCTGTTCATGCTGGCCGGCAGCATTGGAAAGGTCAAAACGACAATCAGTATCAACAGTGGAGCATTCTTTAAGGCATCTCCGCGAGTGCGAGCGGCAACCAGAATCAGCACCAGGTAAATCGCGAATATGCCCCAGATGGCCCAGTCGAGTATGCCTGCAATGTCTTTCACCGAAGCGCTGCGCGCCACATCTTCCAAAACGACCACCGGGATCGCTGCCAGGGCAGCAGCCAGCACGAGTACTCGGAATCGCTTCATTATCAGCTCAATGTTCATGCTTTCAGACGTGTTCTTCGACGCCGCCGTGCCCAATCCCTAGCTGACCAGCCCCACAGCCAATGAACGGTTTGGCCTTTGCGGGAATAACTGGCACCGAAATGCATGCAAAGAGAGCACATGAGCCTGGATCACGGCTATCCGCCTAGAACCGTTCCTTCATTATCATCACTTACGATGCAATCCGAAACACGGTCGTTTTCATGACTCGCACGGATCCCCCCGTTGTGATATTAGGCGGCGATGCGACAGCGATTCCGGTGGGACGCAGTCTCGGCAGGGCCGGCGTACAGGTGTATGCGGTGGGCGGGCCCAATGATCCGATTCGCCACTCGCGCTACTGCACGAAGTACGCCGACCTTGGCGGCGGAAGCGACATGCAGGAACGCTGGTTGGAGTGGCTCGACAGCGGCCCTCGGGGCGCCGTGATCTTGCCGTGCTGCGATGATGGTCTGGAGCTGATTGCCCGTAATCGCCCGTCGCTCCTCGAGCTCGGCTATAGACCGATGGAGGCCGACGATGAAGTCGTGCTGGCGATGCTGGACAAAGACCGAACCTACGAGTTAGCGGAGCGCGCCGGAGTTACGACACCTCGCACAGTCACAGTCCGAAATGCGGATGATGTTGACACTGCAGTCAATGGATTTACCTACCCGTGCGGACTGAAGCCGCTTCACGCACACCTGTTTAGGAGGCGCTCTGGGATTAAAGCCAAGGTTCTCACCGCCCGAGACCGCGAGGAGCTCCAGGAAATCTTGACACGTATGGTCACGCTCGGCATAGAGATGCTGGTGACCGAAATAGTCGAAGGGGGTGATGACCAGATTTGTTGCTACTTCAGCTACATCGACGAGTGCGGCAAGCCACTCTTCCAATTCACCAACCGGAAGCTCCGACAGTCCCCGATTCACTTCGGGGTTGCCAGCTACCAGATTGGCGAGTGGCATCCTGATGTGGCGGAACTGGGCCTGCGCTTCCTGCAAGGCGTAGGACTCCGTGGCATAGCCAACGTCGAGTTCAAGCGTGACGCCAAGGACGGCCAATTGAAGCTGATCGAGTGCAATCATCGATTCAATAGTGCGATTGAGCTGCTGCAAAGCTCTGGGATCGATCTCCCGCTACTCGCCTATAACCGGCCGCTGGGGCGACCCGGTCCCCAGCTGCATCCCAACCGCTGGGGTCTGCGCCTGTGGTGTCCAGTGGAGGATCTGCGCGCCCTCATCGCATATCGCCGTCTTGGGGAGCTGTCATTTGCACAATGGATTCGTAGCCTGATGCACCGTCAGCACTTCCCGGTCTTTAGCTGGGACGACCCTATGCCAACTGTTGTCTATTACTTGAGAATCCTGGGCAAACTGGGAACAAGGTTGCTCTGCCGCCTGAGGACTGCAATAGTAGAAACATGAGTTCACAGGACAATCGACGTACTCGCTGCCGGGGGTAGGAGTTGTGGGAAGGATCCTGATGGTCGCCCAGCCGCGCGACGGCGGCGTTTACAATCATGTTGTACGTCTGAGTGCCGCACTTGCGGAACGTGGACACGAGATCACCATATGCGGTCCACCCGAGTGCTTATTGTGGGAATGACTGGCGCCAAGAAGGCGAGCGAAGAGGTTGATGGCGAAGCGCATCATCACAGCTGTCGGGTCACAATTCGACGCAACAATGGCCTTTGGCTCCTTGGTATCAAAATAGCGGCTCCCGTTCCTTCATTATCATCACCTACGATGCAATCCGAAATACGGTCGTTTTCATGACTCGCACGGATCCCCCAGTTGTGATATTGGGTGGCGATGCGACAGCGATTCCAGTTGGACGTAGTCTCGGCAGAGCCGGCATACAGGTGTATGCGGTGGGCGTACCCAACAATCCGATTCGCCACTCACGCTACTGCACGAAGTACACCGACCTTGGCGACGGAAGCGACATGCAGGAGCGCTGGTTGGAGTGGCTCGACAGCGGCCCTCGAGGCGCCGTGATCTTGCCGTGCAGCGATGACGGGCTGGAGCTGATTGCTCGTAATCGCCCGTCGCTCCTCGAGCTCGGTTATAGACCGATGGAGGCCGACGACGAAGTCGTGCTGGCAATGCTGGATAAGGACCGAACCTACGAGTTGGCCCGGCGCATTGGAGTTACAACACCCCACACAGTCACGGTCAGAAGCCTGGAGGACATTGATGCCAGAGTCGATGGAATCACCTATCCCTGCGGCTTGAAGCCACTTCACTCTCACCTGTTTGTGAAGCGCTGCGAGACCAATGCCAAGATGTTCATCGTACGTGGCCGCGATGAGCTCGACGACACCCTGACACGTATGCTCACTCTCGGCTTGGAGATGCTGGTAACTGAGATAGTGGAAGGCGATGATGACCAGTTGTTCGGCTACCACAGCTACATCGACCAGCGTGGCAAGCCACTCTACGAGTTCACCGTTCGCAAGCTCCGACAGTTCCCGATCCACTTCGGGATTGGTTGCTACCGGATAGGCGAGTGGCATCCGGATGTGGCGGAACTGGGCCTGCGCTTCCTGCAAGGCGTAGGACTCCATGGCATAGCCCACGTCGAGTTCAAGCGTGATGCCAAGGACGGCCAACTAAAGCTGATCGAGTGCAATCATCGAATCAGTGGTGCAATTGAGCTACTGCGAAGCTCTGGGATCGATCTCCCGCTGCTCGCTTATAACCGAGCACTGAGGCGAGGCGGTCCGCCGCTGCATCCCTGCCGCTGGGGTCTGCGCCTTTGGCATCCAATTCAGGATGTACGCGCCCTCATCGCATATCGCCGTCTTGGGGAGCTGTCATTTGCCCAATGGGTTCGTAGCCTGATACACCGTCAGCACTTTCCGGTCTTTAGCTGGGATGACCCCATGCCAACTGTTGTCTATCACTTGAGAATTTTGGGCAAGCTGGGAACAAGGTTGCTCCGCCGCCTGAGGACTGCAATAGTAAAGGCATGAGCTCACAGGACAATCGACGTGCTCGGTGCCGGGGGTAGGAGTTGTGGGAAGGATCCTGATGGTCGCCCAGCCGCGCGACGGCGGCGTCTACAACCACGTTGTACGTCTGAGTGCCGCACTTGCAGAACGCGGACACCAGATCACCATATGCGGTCCACCCGAGTACCAACGTGCGGACCTCGATGTGGAGGTGGTTCCACTCGAGATGGTGCGATCGATTTCTCCGTTTAGAGATCTCAAGAGCGCCATCAAGTTCGCTGCTGTGGTCAGACGAATTCGGCCCAACCTTATTCACGCCCACAGCTCGAAGGCTGGTGCAGTGGCACGAATCGCCCGTGTTGTACGTCCCCGCACTCCAGTCGTGTACACACCACACGGTTACGCTTTTGCCGGCTACCAAGAGCACAAATGGAAGCGCTTCGTATACCGAGTGGTGGAACGCGTACTGGCACCACTTACCTCACTTGTTCTGTGTGTTTGTAAGTGGGAAGAACGTCTTGCAAAATCGATCGGCCCACGCTCACGCATACGGGTTGTGTACAACGGTGTCGAGGTGCAGAGCAGCACCGAGTCGTTCAGTCAGAGCACAGTGCCCCCGGCAATCGAGCAACTGCGGAGTCGTGGACCCGTGATTGCGTCCGTGACGTTGTTACGCCCCGGCAAGGGGGCCGAGACATTGATTGATGCAATGCCATCTGTGCTGCGGTCCCATCCGGGGGTGAGTCTTGTGATCGTTGGTGATGGTCCAGAACGGGACAAGATGGAGGCTCGCATCGAAGAACGTGAAGTCTCTGAAGCTGTTCGACTCATCGGAGAAGTGAAGGATGTGGCGCCGATTTTAAGTGGAGTGGACTTATTCGTGAACCCATCTTGGGCCGAGTCCTTTTCTTACTCGGTGCTCGAGGCAATGTCGCTGGGCATGCCGATTGTTGCAACCGACGTTGGGGGGATCTGCGAGGCGATCGAGGACGAGGTCACCGGACTACTTGTTCAGGCACGTGAGCCGGGTGCTCTTGCGGAGGCGATCGTCTCAATGCTCGACGATCGCGATCAGGCCACAGCGTTTGGCGTTACCGCTCAAAGCAGAGTCAAACAGCACTTTACTTTCACAGGCATGGTTGATAGAACTCTCGGCGTCTACCGAGAGCTCGGCGTCTAACATAGGCGAGTGCTAAAAAGCTGGCTAGAGGCAAGGAGCTGCCAAACAGTATGAATGCTGAGGATCCACGTACACAAACACGGCGCGACTCGTTTGCAGACGAACAGATCGAGGTACGTCGTTACCTGGAAGCACTCCGGCGCAGCCGGTTCCTGATGGCATTCATCGTGCTGGCCCTGACTGGCGCCGTACTAGGGCTCTCGCTACTTCTCCCAGACAAATACCGCGCAACGGCAACGGTAGTTATGGAAGACCGCGGCATGTCCTTCGGGTCGACCGATGCAGAATCGACCCGGCGTGAGCTGATTACCTCCCAGAAGTTATTGGCAACCCCCCGAGTGCTGGACAGAGCCATCAACCGGATCGGCGGAGAATCCCGCAGTTCCCTCGAGGAGAAGGTCGAATCATCCGTAGACGAAGACGCGAACATCATCAACGTGGTCGCTACCGACACGGACCCGCGTAGCGCGGCAGCGATAGCAAATGCCGTCGCCGACGCGTTTCTGACGGAGCGGCGAAGCACCGGGCGCCGGCAACTGAGGCGTGATCGCGAGAGCCTTATGCGTGAGTTGAATAGATTGCGCAAATCGAAGGACACGAAGACGCAGATCGAAGCGATCCAAGAACGTATCAGAGACTTAGGCGTGCAGGAAGCGGACGTTGGCACAGACCTGCAGCTTGCACAGGAGGCCGAGGTTCCAACTGCCGCAATCTCGCCGCGCCCACTACGCAATACCGTACTGGCTTTTTTTGCTGCTTTGTTTTTGGCAGTGCTGGTAGCCCTGGGTCGTGATCGCCTGGTTCCACGTATCAGCGACTCGCGCGAGCTGAGTCGTCTCATCGGCCTTCCGATACTTGCGGCCATCCCCTACGTTAGAAGGCGCTTCCGTACGCGCCTCAGCCTCCCAGTCGGCGCCGAGGATGAGGCCTACCAAACACTCTGCACCTCAATCAAGTTCGATCTACCGCCAACTCAACAACAGATTGTCCTTATAACCAGCGCGGTGCATTCCGAGGGCAAGAGCACCGTAACCGCCAAACTGGGACGAGCTCTGGCTAGAGCCGGCCATAAGACCCTGCTTATATCGGCAGACATGCGCTGGCCGGAGTTGCAGAATATATTTGAGGTTTCTCAGGACCCTGGATTGGCGGAGATCCTGGCCTCTCTGCACGGTGGGCGACAAAACAACATATTCGCGCTTTCCAAGAACATAAGACCCGCGATTCCGCCTAGCGATGCAGGAGGGGATAGCTCCAGGAGCGGGGTTAGCGCCAATCTGCACCTCCTAACCGCTGGAAAGAGGCCCGACGACCTGACGCCACTGATGTCAAGCGAGGTTCTCAAGGCATTCTTCGAGCAGGTCCGGCAGCTCGATTACAACTACGTGCTGGTCGACTCATCGCCTCTGATTGGAATTGCCGACAGCCAAGTACTCGCACATGAGGCCGATCTGGTACTGATAGTTGCCCGACTCGATCGTTTGAGCTTGGACAACGTCATAGATATGCGAGACCTGCTTGATCGCCTGGGCATTGAACAGCTCGGTCTGGTCGTGGTCGGCGCCCGTGGCGAACGCTCGCCCTACTACATGGCCGACCACGCTCCGATTCTAAAGGGCAAGCAGGATTCCGATAGCTGACACCAGCGGCTCTCTAGCTTTGATGGGAGAGATCGCTGCCGTCAATCTTTGAGCTTCTGGCGCATTGCCCCAACCCATATGAGCGCCGCCACGAACCATAGGTGTCGCCAATGCAGGGTGTCGACAAACAGGCTGTTTGCAAGAATGCCAAACCATGCTCCCAGCAACGCCGCTGATCCGATCCCGTACGTGTCGCGTCCCGCAAAAGCATTGCGTGCCGCGAGCGCTAACGTGAGGATCATCAACGAAAGGATCACGATAAGCCCGAGTAGACCCTGCTCGGCAAGAGCACGTACGTAGGTGCTGTGAGTGGCAACCGGGACCAAGACCTCGAACTGGCCGGGCCCGATCCCAATTGGGTACTGCTCGGCCAGCTCGACTCCCGTGAGCTGCGCACCAAAACGCTCCACGTCATAGGTCTGAAACGTGGCGCGTTCTTGGATGAACTCAAACGATCCACTTATCGCAATCACTGACAGTGCCACTGTCGCTCCGGCAATCACGATCCCGAGAATCGTCGTCGCCTGACGGCCACCACCACGACGGAGGATGATCACTACCAGCATCACCACCAGGGCGAGAGCAAAGTTGAGCCAAGCAGCACGCGAGTAGGAAAAAAATATCCCCAGCGCCAGAGTAAGGAAGATAAGTATCTTCGTTGCCCTCCTTGCTCGTATCAGCCTCGGATTAAGGACCTCTTCAAGGAGGATCAGCGCTGCCGGGACCAGGAACGGGCCAAAAACGTTCGGATCCTCGAACAACGCCTCGATCCGACAGCATCCATCCAGTAAGAGCAGATCCTGTCCTGGGATGATCATGAAGAGAGCTAATAGCCCTAACAGGGATGACAGCAGCGCCGAGGCTACGTAGGCGAGCACGACTGTGCGAGTCCTGCGAATAGAGTCAAGGTAACCGGTAAACCACACGCTGAAAACGGCTAAGTAGAGTGTGATCATGAAGAACCTTGCGGCGATGGCCGGGTCAACAGCTTCGATCGCCGAAATGAGGTTGAGTACCAAAAACGCGCTTATCAGACCAACTACGGCAAGCGGCACCCGCCGAATCTCAAACCTCCCAGTTACAAGTGCCACCGCGATCACTACCGAGAAGATGGCGTCAGGTGGTGCAGGCTCGACTACGACAACCCCGATCAGAAAGAACCCGATCGCGACGGCGATCTCATATCTGACAATCGCCAACGCAAGCACACCGACAAGTCCAAGGCCGACCACCAGCGCAGCGGTGAGCGACGGTGGATAGCGATAAAGAACTCCCGTTATTGAGACGGCCAACAACAAGAGGATGACGCCGCTAATAAGCGTACGCCCGAAATGGTGGGCGATTTCGTTTCGTCCCGCTCTGATGGAGTGATCGACAGCGTTCATTTGGTCGGCTCACATATTAATCTAGCCCCAGGGCCGAAGCTGAGGCGCTTAACGAGCGGCCCACGATATAGGATAAGCATCACATGGGGCGAGCAGATGCCGCGCGATGTAGACGATGCTTCCAGCCGATGACATGATCCGACCTCTGTTCGTTGCTCCTTTCGGTGCTCTCGGTGGTCAAGAGATTGTCCTCCTTCGTCTCGCAAGAAGCATGGAGGACCGCTTCGATCCCCGTGCTCTGGTCATGACCAACGGGCCTCTCGTACAGAGGCTGAGCGAGGCAGGGATACCGACCGACGTAGAGGAGTTGCAGGGCAAGCAGGGAGTGTTGCACTTTCGCTCCGCTTCTCGATCGGTCGCTGCACGCCTTCGAGCAGAAGGCATCTCACTGGTTCATGCAAACGGAATCAAGGCCGCGCTGTTCGGCATACCTCTGGCAAAACAGCTTGGCGTCCCGCTTGTCTGGATGAAGCATGACCATGTGCTTGACGGGTGGCCGACACGCCTTATCGGCGCACGCTGCGACCGAGTGGTGTGCGTGAACAGTAAGATGGCGTCACAGTTCCCAAGCAAGATGCAGGACCGGGTTTCAGTGATCTATCCTGGGGTTGAGCAAGCCACCGCGCCCTCCGCCGCAGAGACGGAGCCGCTGATCGTCTGCGCCGGGAGGCTAGACCCCGCAAAGGGGTTCGGGAGGCTACTGCATGCCGTGGCATTACTGCGCGACCGTGGCCAAAACGTGCGGATCGCCATAGCCGGCTCAGCCGATCGCATCTTTCCAGAGCATCAGCAAGAGCTGGAGGAACTCATTGATGAGCTTCAGCTACGTGATCGAGCCAAGCTGCTCGGTTGGGTCGATGACCTGTCGGATCTCTATTCCAGCGCCCGCGTTGCAGTGGTCGCCACCGGGCCGAGGCGCCGTGGGCGCCCTGGAGAGGGAGCGGGCCTTGTCCTGATTGAGGCCATGAGCTACGGCACTCCGGTTGTTGCGGCGCGTGGAGCCGGTACGGAGGAGGTCGTAGGTGACGCGGGGACGATGGTTGACGAGCTTACGCCGAATGCATTTGCCGAGGCACTGGAGCCCTACCTTTCCGATCCAACTCATGCTGCAGAGGTTGGAAGACGTGGTAGGGAGCGGTTCGAGCGGAAATTTACCCTGGATCGGATGGTCGCCGACCTGTCCGAAATCTACAGAGAGCTGGTGACCTGACCGGATGTCACAGCGTAATCCGCGCGTCAGTTCCTCGTCCAACGAGAGTGCCGTCAGCCCGTCCTGGATCATTGCCCGCAACGCCACCTTTCGCTCAGGAGGAGAGGTCCTGGCAAAGTTTGCCTCACTGCTGTTTTTTATTGCCATGGCGCGCAAACTGGGAGAAAGCGGATTTGGAGATTTCATGTTCGCGCTTTCCTTGACCACAGTTTTCATCCTAGCCTCCGGCTTCGGCACCGAGAGTCTCATGGCACGTGAGATAGCGCGCGAGCGCTCCCGTACAGACCACTATCTCAGCAATATTACGGCGATCAAGGTGGTGACGTCTATCTTGCTGCTGGCTGTCGTCGCTGCGATCGTGAACCTGGCGGGCTATCCAACTGAGACGCGCTACGCCGTCTACATTATTGGCGTTGGGGTTGCAATCGAGAATATAGGACGAACCTGGCATTCCGTGCTGCAAGCATACGAACGCATGGAGTTCATCTCCGTCGCACTCATACTGCAGCGATTCGTGACAGCGGGAGTCGGGATAGCGGTACTCCAGGCCGGAGGCGGACTGATCGCTGTCTCCGTGGTGTTCTCGGGAGGCGCTGTGGTCGGGCTTGTGAGTGTTAGCCTGGCTCTCCGCTGGTTCGTCGTTGCCCCGCGAACTAATATTGATCGATCGAAGTGGCTCCCGCTGATCAAAGCTGGGGTTCCTATTGGTCTAGCCGGCCTGCTGTTCACCGTCCTGCTCAGACTTGACGTCTCACTGATCAGTTTCCTCGAAGGCGGCGACAATAAGGAGGTTGGAGTCTACGCCGCCGCGTTTAGGCTCATAGAGGCAACTATGTTCATAAGCTGGTCGTTGGGTGCCGCCATGCTGCCCTGGCTCGCACGACACGGTACGGATGCTGTCGGTCGCGGCTATGAATTGGGACTGAAGGCAACGTTCGCGCTTCTGTTGCCAATCGGGCTCATCTTCGTCCTTCTTGCGGCACCGTTGATCGACCTTCTGTATGGAAAAGAGTACGACAACGCTGTACTACCGCTGCAGCTGCTTGGCGCGTTGACGGTCCTTTACGGTGTCAATTACTTTGCGGCAACATTGCTGATCGCTCGCGATCGACCGGGGCGATGGAATCGTGTTTTGCTCATAGTCCTGGTTCAGAACATAGGCTTTAACCTGATACTGATCCCTAAGTATGGCGCAGCCGGCGCTGCATTCACTGCAACGTTGTCCGGCATACTGCTAGCGGTGCTCGGCATCCGCCAAGCGTGGAAGACGATCGGCCCTATCCGACTGACACAGACATTTGCCGGGGCGTTGGTTGGAGGCGCCGCAATGACCGCGGCTATCCTTCTAAGCGACTTCCCGCTCGTACCCGCAGCGATACTTGGTTTCGTAGCCTATCTGGTAGGCCTGTTGGTAATAGAGCGACTAGCATTCGCGGAGGATCTGAGAATGCTCATACGGATGATTCGCACCCGCGGCAAGCCCCCTGAGTCCGCTATTCCACACGCAGAGCCAGAACCACCTGGTATCAAATTTGAGGCATGATGCGGCCACCATTGATATTGGCATACCACTGCCTTGGGCAATTGCCCCGCGAGCAAGACCGACATAATTTGGTGATCTTGCCTGAGCGATTCAGATCCCATGTAGAAAGATTGCTCGCTCGAAGCTACACGTTCGTGACGGTATCTGAGTTTGCGCGCAGGCTGCACGAGCACACTCCACTCAGAGGCGTCTGCGCGCTCACGTTTGACGACGGCAGCGTCGATAACGCGGAGCTTCTTCCGAAGCTGCTCACATCGCTCGGCGTCCCGGCAACACTGTTCGTCTGCCACGATCTATTAGGTCAACCCCATCCCTTCATGGATCCTGCCGCCGGTGTACGCTTAATGAACGATGCTGAGTTGCATGCTGTAGCCGATCTTCCTTTCATCGAGATTGGCGCGCACACTGATAAGCACACCGATCTATCGTCCGCGACCACTGACGAAGCGTATGAAGCAATGGCATCTTCAAAGCAGTCCCTGGAGAACCTGCTCGGCAAGCCGGTCACAAGCTTTGCCTATCCGTTCTGCAGCTACTCGCCGGCCTGCCCGGACGCTGCTAAACGCGCCGGCTACACATCCGCGGTGACCTGCGGACCCCGTGGCGGCTGGCAGCCCTTCGAGCTACGCCGGGAGAGCATCGACTCGCTGGATGGGCGCTTCAGCTTCGCTCTGAAGTCGCGCGGGGTCTTCTATAGCCTGTGGTCATCTCCTCCGGGAAGGTTGGCGCGGCATGTGGCAAGGCCCTTCCGTCACTGATCCTATGAGGGACTTCGAAGCCGAGATCGTGAACGATCCCGCACAGTTGAAAGCTGTTGAAGATGATTGGCGGAAACTCGCCGAGCAACGGGGTAACGCCTTTATCACTCCGGAGTGGTTCTTCGCGTGGTTCGCTCATTTTGGAGACGAGCACCAGTCGGTTGTATCCGTGGTTCGCCGCCCGGACGGGAGGCTTGCAGGGGTCATGCCGCTAGTTCTCTCTATGTCCAAGCGTCCCAGGGTATTGAGTTTTGCGGGCGCGAACCTTGGCGACAACTTCCACCCTGCAGCTCTAGAGGCCAATGAGAATGTGGTCGCGGCAGCGACTGCACTGGCCCTGGACCGCGAGCGGAAAATGTGGAGTTCGGCTGTGTTCGACAACGTGGAGGTTACGGCGAGCTGGCCGGAGCATTTCATAGACAGCTCACCTTCGCGGCTCACTATCATGAAACTCCGTACAAACGTACTTCCCTACATCTTGCTTGAAGGACAATCCTGGGAGGACTTCCAGCAGGTGCGAAGACGGAAAACCCGCCGTGAACGTGGCCGCAAGTTACGCAGGCTCAAACAGGAGCACGAGGTTCGCTTTCGCTGTACGGATATCGCAGAAGTGCTTACCGACGATATGGCCACACTGTTTCGCCTGCACGACTTGCGCCGGGATCAGTTCGGCGACTCCACGCTTGCAAGCAAGCGAGTACGTGCCTTTCTCCACGACTTCGCTGCGGCAGCGTTAGGGCGCGGGTGGCTCAGGCTGTGGTTTTTGGAAGTCGACGGCAGACCGGTAGCGGCAAACTACAGCTGGTGCCTGGGAGGGCGTTACGCGTGCTACCAATCTGGATTCGACCCGGCCTTGTCTAGGCACAACGTGGGAGGCTTGCTTGAGGACCGCGAACTCCGGGCAGCGATCGATGAGGGTGCCAAGATGTTCGATTTACTTCTCGGTGACGAAGACTACAAGCTAAAGCAGGCGACTTCGGTGCGCCGTGTGCATACCTTGGCTGCTGTTCGTTCAAGGCACCCAGCTCGTCTGCTGATTGCTGCCAAATTGAGCCTCCGTCGCGTGTTTCGTGCCTTGCCAGTGCGCTTGCACGAGAGGATAAGAAAGCCCTAGATCGTGTTATGGTCACCCGGCTCAGGCCAGACATAGCCGTCTCAGAGCTGCGTTCCATCCGATCTTAGGCATAAGGACCATCTTGCACTGTGGTCATCTCCTCCGGGAAGGTTGGCTCGACGAGTGGCAAGGCCCTTCAGGCACTGACACACAGCTTCATCTTCGTAGTGTCCAGATGCCACGGCGATCGAACCAGGCTTTGATGCGGGCCTCGAATGCAAACCGCGGTCGCCCTCCGTAGACAACTGGGTACAGAAGCTTGCGGATAGGACTTAGGTCGGATCTACGCCTGTGAGCGCGAATGTCGTTAAACAGGCTCGGGTGACGGTCGCGCAGAGTGCCGTAGATGCGGCGGTGATGTTTTTTGGCGACAGCCAGCATGCGGTCCCCGTGTAGGCGGCGTTTAAAAACCATGACCTCCCTGCCGGCGTGAATCCCAAAATCCCCCCTCTCCGCAAGTGTCATCCAGAGACTCCAGTCCTCATACCCGTATTGAATGTCCTGCCAGGCTCCAACCGATTCGAGAACGGTGCGGCGAAAAAGGGCAGTCACTGGATATTCGTTGGTGTAGGCAATCCGGTATGGATCGAGCCAGTCGGGAACGGCGCGGACCAGCTCATGGGTTCCGAACTCCATATAGTCACCAAAGCACACCGCGGCTTCAGGCTCTGCATCGAGGCTATCGGCCATCTGTGACAGAGAGCCGGCAACGGCCAGATCGTCGGCGTCAAGTGGGAAAACGTACGGAGCGCTTGTCGCACGAAGTCCGGTAATACGGGTGGCAACCAGTCCCTGGTTGCGGTCGTGATGAATGACCCGAAACTCTTCTTTGGCAAGGCGGTCGAGAGCTTTGACGGTTGCAGCATCTGAGCCGTCGTTCACGACCACCAGCTCTATTGGCTCGTCCTCCTCCACCGATCGGGCTGCTTCACAGGCAAGATCCCCGTCGTTGTAACACGGAATTATTACCGCAACGCGTGCGTTCACCATCGGTTATGAGCTTATCGCTTTCTTAGCCTTCCCATTCGTGTGGCCAGTTGTCCGCGACCGGATCCTGAACCTGCGATTGTAAGAAACCGACACTTTGACCTTGGCCTTCCGCGAGCCCAGATAGCGTGCCCTCACTCGATAGCGTCCATTGGGCAGCTTCCTGAAGCGCTTGCGGAAGGTAGCCCTACGCTTCGGGTAACCGCTCTTGGACACCGCACATACTTTGACTTTAGCTCGCCTTAAGGTGACCCAGCGCTTGCCGCGTTTTCGCTGCAACAGAAGGCGAGCCCGCCCGTTATCTGCGCCCCTGATTTTCCCGATAATGCATATGGAGCGTGAACTCGTCTTCCGAGATTTGCTGCGTCTCCTCTTGCATGCTTTTTTTGGTATTTTACCTTTAGAAGGAGACGATTCGGGGGGATTTGATGCAACGGGGGGCTGTTCTGGAGGAGGAGGTTGCACAGGTTTATTACCTGGCGCAGGAGACTGGGGAGGATCGCCAAGCAAGACTACTCCTCTGGCAGAGCTCAGCGTTACAGATGTGCGCTGCTTTCCGGCGAGATTGGTGTACGTCCGTTCAAGCGACAGCGTCTGCTGTGGAGCATCGGGCTGGTTTACCAGCACGACGCCATGATCAAAGTCTCGGCGCAGAACACCCTTCCAAAGATAGCGGGCGCCAAGGGCATTACCGAGCTGGATGTCGTAGCCATCCCACCAGTCGTCGGGCGTGCTCCCGGGGTCGTTGCCCAGCCCGTCTGTGCCGGTATTGATCAGAAAGAAGCTTGCCAAGCCATACTCACGCTCGGCTTCTGTGCTGACGTTTGAGTCGAACACGACACTCTTACCGCGAGCGTGCAGCCAGTCGATGTGTGACAGAAACGTCTCAAAACCGAAAGTTCCTGCGCCGCCCCGGATGCCAGCGTCGTTTACGCCACGCTCCAACTCGATGAAGTCAGCACTGAGGAGTTCGCGCTGCACGTAGGAATCGATGTGGCCCTTGAACCAGAGCGCGTTGTGGACTATCTCTGTTTCTGGAAAAGCAGCCCTGACCTGCTCGGTGAACTCCGCTATGTAGCGGCGCCAGTTGGAGGAGGTCATTGGAGCACCAGTGCGCGGATCTGATGGAGCAACGAACTGCTCGCTGCCATTGCCTACCCTGAACTCCATGTTCACGTCGTCTACGAACAGTCCCCGGTAACCCTGTGCGAGCTTTTGCCCCGCACGCGATATCCAGTAGGAACGAAAGGCGGGGTTGCCCACGTCGCCTGCATACTGCGGACAGGTGCCTCCTGAGCAACCGAACGGAATGTACAGGTTGTTGCCATTGGAGTCCTTAAGGATCCACTCTGGGTGATCCTGGGCAAGTTCGGATCCAACATAGATCGCATACAGGTCCCGATAGACCCAAGCGTCAGGGAACCATGAGAGACGTGAGTCGAAATAGGGTGTGTACGTGCGCATCCGCCAGTAATGAGCCCCCATCCACTCAATCTGAGACTGGGATGGGTTGAGGGTGTAACTGTCAAAGCCCGATTCTGCCGCCTTTACGAACCTGACACTACCGGGAGAGGTGCTGGCGGAGCCGGTGCAATAGGCAACGGCTGGACCGATCATCAGCAAGCTCAAACCGATTACGAGCGTGCTCACGATCAACGCCCAAAGCTTCCTTGCCATGGATTCCTTTCCCCTGTCGCTAGGGCAGACAGCCCTGTCTGCCTGGAAACCGTCCTGGTTTCCTACTACTTACTATCTAAGATCGGTATATAACTGGATTTCTTGAGTTTTTTCTGTAGGTCAGAAAGAGCAGGTGAGTTGCTTAGAGCCTATCCCTACAAGAGATGTGCCGTAACCGAACGGCAATCGCAGCTATCCGAACGGGTTGATCTTACGATCGGGCGGGCGCTTGAGCGAAAACGGCACGGAGGTCTCGCTGCCATCTGCAAGCCGTGCAATCAGCTTGCCTCGCCTAGATGTGCGCAGCCTACGTGAGAATATTCCGTAGCGGTTGGTACGCAATGTGGCTATTCGCTTCCACTTGCCACCGGACGAGCGCTCCACGCGCACACGTGCGGGGCGACCGTGGGGAGTACGACCCCACACCAGGACTCGTCCTCGCGACTTGAACGCGACAAACGGAAAACGAAAGGCCTGAAGCGATGGCTTCGGCCTATCGCAACTCTCTCCAGCTTTGCAACGAAAGAAGAGGCCAGACTGGACCGTCTGCGGATCGCTTAGGCCGTTATTTGCGCGGTCGCGGATTGTCCACCAGGTCACCAGGCTTACTCCCGACCTCCAAGCGCGATACAGGGCTTCGGAGACCCAGCGTGCATGTAGCTGCAACGGCACTCCCTTTGAATCCGGTGGATTTGTGTCCCAACTAAACTCGGTGATCCAGAGGCGCACGCTGCGATCCGAAACCACCCGTTTAGAGCGAACGGCAGCGCGAAGTACACGGCGCATTTTCGGCAGGTCTCCCAACGACACACTGCCGGGGCTGCGGGCCTTGTGGGTGGGCCCTCCTGAGGTGAACGGATGGTGGCTCCAGACATCTATGTGCAATGGCGGCCCACACTTGTGTTTTGCTCGTAGTTTCTTTGAAAGACAGAAAACGCTTCTCATGAATGAGAGCGGCGCCACAGCTCGAGCATTGGGCCTGTTGAGTTTGAAGGGAAATGTAGCCCCCGCGATCACCACGTTGTCACTGCGCACCGCATGTACCCCTGCGGCAAATCTGACGACCATGCGCCGGTAGATCTTGGGAGAGACGGCGCGGTTGCCCTGATACTGAGGGTTGAAAAAGAAGCTCGTGTTTGGCTCATTCCAGGCCTCCCAGTTACGAACCCGAGGTAGGCCCGCGAAGCTGCCGCTGTATCGCCGTGCCGCGGCTTGTGCAAATCGGCCAAATGCGATGGGGTCCGGACGAACTGTCCCAAGCGGTCCGCTACCTCTGCCCTGAGCCCACCCTGGCGCCCCATTGATTAGTACAAGAGGCTCAAGGCCGGCGGCAACCACGCGCACCATCAATGTGTCGACGTCTTGCCATCTGTACGCTGGATCGCCCGGATTTGTCGGATCTGTCGGACGGCGTTTAGCCACCATATTCCAGGGGATAACTACCCTAAACTGATTCGCCCCGGCAGCGCGAACGTGCTGAAGCGAAGTTTCCGTCTCGGCCTCGGTATCGGCAATCGCCGTCTCGAGCGGACCGCCCGCACGGGCCGGTGTCGAGATCAGCAGCAGAGCAACCAGCCAACCGAACACTCCAAGCGCTCCAAGCACACGCTGTATGTTGGGAGTCACAAACTGCATCATCGAGACGCGAATAGAGATGAGTTTGGATTAAGACGCTTTGCTTGAGCGAGACTTTTACGAGCTCCCTTTATCGAGCCCCTCTTGGTTTTTATTCGGGCCGATACAAACCATAATCTCCAGTCAGAGGAGTCACGATCGATCGCGTCTCCGATCAATGCCTGCGACTTCGAGAGATTTCCCATCTGTTCCTCTACGAGGGCAAGTTGGAGGTAGGGTGAGGAGGCCCATGGCTGAAGTTTCTTCGCAACCAGCGCGCTCGACAACGCTCCCTCGCCGTCGCCACGCGCAACGGCCGCTTGGCTTGCGCGGATCTCTGTATGCGTAAGTAGGGGAATGAGTTGGCTGAAGATGAGCAGCAGCCCAACAACTACGAACACGGCACGAGGCAAAAAGCGCCAGGCATGTTCTGAGGGTGCATCTCGGCGCCGCGCATCTGAGGACTCTTGGCTAGAAAGCCTCGTTGCAGGCCCGACCATGAGGCCGAGACACAGAATGCCAACGACGCCCACGACCGTCAGTTCCCACATCCAGTCGATTCCCGCGCCGACTGCAAAGGCGAAAAGAACGGCGATCAAAGCGGCGATGACACTACGATCACGACTCTCGCTCAACCACAGACGCTTCGTTGCAACAACTATGCCAGTCCCAAACGCTGCGAGCAGTAACAACAACCCGGCCACACCAAGCTCTCCAAGTAGCTCGAGGTACAGTGAGTGTGCATCACGGACAAAATGTTTGACGTTTCCATGCTGTGCCCACCACGCCTCGTACGATCCTGCGCCGCGACCAAGCAGGGGTCGGCTTTGGAACTGATCGACTGCCGACTGCCAGAGCTGCCAACGGCCACGGCCGTTGGCGCTCAACAGGTGAGCTTTGGTAAAACCTCCATCCGACAGCGTTGCCTGATCGACTGGCTGCTTGAATCCCTCGAGGCGTTGCAAAGGATCGGCCGCGGCTACGCCCACCACGATCAGCACGATGCCAACTGCTGCAAGCGCAATCTTAAGCCGCTTGCCGATAAACACCTTGCTGCGCGGGATCAACTGACTTCCCAGCGCATAGGCGAGTCCTGTTAAAAAGCAGATCAGCCCAATCAGAAGTGCAGCGCTAGCTCCCTGGGCCACAGCAGCGCTGGATTGAAGTGGTCCGTCCACGAGTTGGGGGCGCGCCACCAGTACAGCGATAGCAGTGGCAGAGCCGGCGGTTGCGCAGAGCATGCCGAGCACTGCGAATGTACGCCTGGATGTCAACCCAAGAAAAGCAATCGTGCCAACCAAAGCCGCTGCAGCGCCCCCACGTGAAGAGGTGAGGTAGATAGTGGCCACCAGAGCCGGCAACGGCATCACCGCAATGGCGCGAATAAACAAAACGCGCGTTTCAGTGGCTCGACTAAGCAGGAATGGGAAGGCCAGCGCAGTCAGAATGCCAAGGCCGTTCCAGTAGTTGAGCGGGTAGCTGAGACGAGCTTCCAAAGTTGGGATGACTTGATTTAAACTGCCGTCTCCAATCAAGTGGGGAAAGAAGCGGCTAGCGAGAGCAAGTAGCGCGATAGAAGTGATCGCGATCGCGATCCCATCGCTCCAGCGACGGACATTTGCGCGCGAGCCGGCCAGGACAGCGAGAGCAAAGACTCCCAGATACATAGTGACACGGTTGAACTCTGTGAAGGCCTTCTCGGCACTGTCTGCCCAAGCGATTGACGATACCGTCAAGGCTGCAAGTCCTGCAATGAACCCACCAATCAGGAGAGCCGATCGACCCGGTCGTTCAAGTGGCAAGATCGATAGGCTCACTGTCAGAATCAGAGTCCACCAGATTCCGATCGCCAGTGAATTGCGGCCAGTTAATCCATAAGCTCCACCATTGAGTGCGAGGATGAATATGGTAAACGCGACTACAAGGGTCAGCGCGTACGGGTGCAGAGTGTGCACGATTGGATGATCGGCAAGGTCGAAGGGATTGCGTCGTCCGGCAGCTGAATCAACTTGCCGGCTGGGCTCAGGCTCCGCTCTTGCAGAGGACGTCATCGCGCGATGGCCCCAACTAGCCGGCCTTGTTTTTCCGCCGCTGATGTCGATAACCGACTGTCCCTAATGTGAAGACAGTGATCCCAAGTAAAGTAACCAGCAGCCAGAAGAGCTGACCGCCACCGGTGTCGTTGGCATCGCCGATCACCGCTGAAAGTACGCTCGGCTTTGAGTTGATATGGCCTGATAGCTTGCTGCGGGGTGCTCCAAACTCCGGAGAGGTGGCTATCTGCTTGAGCTTGGTAGCGGCCTGCCCGCCTTGATTTGCGAGTCGAGTCTCAACGTTAGCCGGCAGTGACCTCTTTTTTACTTTCTCTGACCCCTGCGAACTCGTATCCTCGGTAGCATTTGGCCCTCTGCTGGTGGGTACATCTTCTACATACTGATCGGCAGCTGGAACGTCGTCACGTAAATTTGCTGCCGCGGTGCTCGGGACAAGGGCAAGCGAGACGATCAGGGCTGCAATCGTTACTGGCAAGCCGAGTTCCGGCAGGCGACTACCTCCACAATGGAGTTCAACGCTGCCGAATATGAAAGACCATCCACCCATCTATCTACTCGCTGTGACCCTTAATAAGGGTCGGGAGTGTCCTCAACATGATCTTGAGATCCAGAGACAGAGACCAGTTCTCGATGTAGTAGTTATCCCACTCGGCGCGATCGGATATCGAGGTCTGTCCGCGCAGCCCATGTATCTGCGCCCACCCCGTGACCCCTGACTTCACGCAGTGGCGCTCTTTGTAACGGTAGATCTCACTCTCGAATTTCTTTGCGAACTCTGGTCGTTCCGGACGCGGTCCGACGACGCTCATATCGCCACGCAGCACATTTATCAGCTGCGGCAACTCGTCGAGCGAGGTGCGCCGCAGGAAGGACCCCACGCGTGTGCGGCGATCAGCCCCTTCTACGCCACCGGGAGCAGTATCGGGCGGTAGGGTGACTGCGTTGCCTGCGCGGTCCGGATCGGTCAATTTCATGGTTCGAAACTTCACCATCTCGAACTCGTGGCCATTCAGGCCTACGCGTCGCTGACGAAAGAAAACCGGCCTGCCCATCGAAAACCATACCGCCACCGTCAATGCAACCAGTAACGGAAGAGCCATTAATATGCCGACGGCTGCGATCACCCTGTCCAGGGCGTACTTAACCTTGAAGAGCCAACTCTTGGGATCTGCTGTGCGTATCTCAACCAGAGGCAACCCACCGAGATGCTCTACAGCGACGCGCTCTCCCTCAACCTCAAAAAGCCTTGGTACCAACGAGACCGACAACCCGAGTTTCCAGCTATTTCTTACCAGCGACAGCAGCTGATCGTGCGAAGCGGTCGAGAAGGCAACTACCACATGTTCCACTCCGTGCTCGTGGACGACCCGCTCCAGATCCGAATTCGCGCCCAGTACGGGAAGCCCGGAGGATTGTCCATCCAGATCCATGGGCTCACTGTCAATAAAGCCTATCGGCCGCAGTCCGAGGGACGGCTCTTTGAGCATCCGTTTCGCCGCACGGTGGCCGATGTTTCCTGCCCCAATAATAAGCGTGTCTCGCACCGCCTTCTCGCGACGCCTCGCCCGAGCCCGCGCTGCCCAAAACCCAGCTCGGCCTGCAATCAGGCAGGAAGCCGCGAACGCCCAGAACCAAACAGTATCGGTGACTGTACTAGAGCTCTCTCCCACGAAAAGACGCAACAAGATCACCGTAGCCGTTGCACCTGCGGTCGCTCCGATAATCCCGAACAGCTCGCCTGGTAACCGCGAGCGCAGCCGAGCAACGTAGAAGCCACGGGTAGTGAGCAGCATCACGACAAGTACTGAGAAGAGCGCTGACCAACCGAGAGGCCCCTCCGCGAGGGCGCTCATAGACAGCATCAACCCGGTCGCCGCAACAGCTGCGACGAGGGCAAGAATGTCCACGACAAGATAGGAGGTAGGTTTCATGCTGTAACTGCGCTGGCGGCGCCAAGAGTCTTGGAGAGCCTGGCTTAAATGTCTCCTTTTTACGGATACTTACAACGACATCCCTAAGCCGAGATGTTTTTCGCCTCAAAGTAAAGACCCATTACCCCCGCATTTGTGACATCAAATCACAATTCCGACGTTATTACCTGGACGTTAGAATCGTCCTTGCGGTACCAGATATGGAGCCATGGCCTTTAACCTGTCTCACCTATATAGACGGATAAGTAAGGTATTATGTTTCGGTTTATTTTTTTCTGTAGAAACGTCGTAATTTGTACTAGAATTAGCTTTCTTTTATGCGTCGGGAGCCGGTGGAACCGGTGCCATTTACCTCTTCAGGTGGCTCTAGACTCTTCGATACAAGACTTGCCTTGGCATCCCCTTTCCAATGTGGAACGTCCCTTTTTACGACTGGACCAGCCTATTGGAATAGAAACAACTTGATAACAACGAACGATCAATCTTCGGCGTCGAGAGGTCTGCGCAACATAGCTAGCCGGTTGTTGGCTGAGCAGCCTGCGGTACAGCGGTGGGCAAACTAATCTGCCTCTCCTGGGTGATCATGTATCTGACCGAGACGAGGAGGATCAGGTCCACCGCCAGGCCGAACACGGCCGCAAACTGCGATTCGGCGAGCAGAAATACCTGGGTGATAAAGATCGAGACAAGCAGGCCTCGGTCAAAAAACCGGTATGCCTCAAGGCGCGACCGCTTAAGTCGAAAAACGCCGATCAAGATAAGGATCCCCGATGCCAGCGTTGAGATTATCACTGCCCAAGATGTAAATGAGAGCTTCCCAATGTGGTCGAATGCGGCCTCGAATAGCTCCTTTACGCTGAGGCCCGCGATCGACGCCCCGGTGAGCAGGATGATCAAAACTATTTGGACAACAACCTGAACCGCATAGAAAATGAAGACAGCTGTCACCACCTTGGGGAACCATCCGGTCTTGATGATTCGTTTGTAGAGGGCCTCCAAGCGCCGCGCAACCCTTTTGGTAAGTGGTAACTTGCGATCCGGCTCTGCCTCAACACCCTCCAGCAGCGAACGTGTTGGCGCGTAGAGTGCGTCCGAGTGGTCCGACTTGTCCAGCAAGTCGAGTGCACGACGCTTGGTCGATTCATCAATTCCGTTTATCGCTCCGTCCTTCACGAACTCGAGCGCATTGGCGAGGTTTTCTCGAGATGAGAAGCCCTGGCGGTTTTGTAATGACCTCGTGCCCAGATATAGGAGAATGAAAATTATGTAGATAATCGCTGCCGTTGGCTGGAAGAAATAGTCATTATCCTTGGTTATGAATTTTCCCAGCTCATCGATGAAAAACCCGAAGCCTATGCCTCCCATCACGGCACCAGAGGTACGTATCGACCGGCTTATAAAAGAGATCATGATGATGATCGCCAGCATCATCAAAAGGCCACCCCACAACAGGTGTGCAATGTGCAGCTTCCCTGTAGACAGTTGCGGGTAGTTGGTCAGCCAGAGCTGAAAGCGGATGACCAGCACCGTGCCTACGGCAAAGACGAGGAAGGTATCGGTCATCTCACCAACATCGATGTTTCGGACCGGAAGGCGCATCAGGCATATGACTTCTGCCCGTTTTACTAAAAGCCTCTTACACAATAGGATGTGGCATCAGATTCATTAGCTAGCTGGAGGTGCAATCTATATGTCTAAGGCCGATCTGCATACAACGCACGGAAAGATCTCCATCGAGTTCTACGACGATGATGCCCCGAAAACCGTTGAGAACTTCCATAAGCTTGCGTCGGACGGTTTCTACGACGGGCTTACGTTTCACAGGGTGATCACGGAGTTCATGATCCAGGGAGGCTGTCCGGAGGGCACCGGCACCGGCGGTCCCGGCTATTCCTTCGAGGATGAAATCAACGACCACAAGATGGTTAAAGGCACACTGGCAATGGCAAACTCCGGACCGGATACCAACGGCTCCCAGTTCTTCATCGTCACGGCAGAAGAATGCTCGTGGCTGGACGGCAAGCACACCGTGTTCGGTGAGGTAGCCGAAGGGATGGAGGCGGTCGACACGATCGAGAAAACACCCACCGAAGCCGGTGACCGCCCGGCGGAGCCGGTGATCATAGAGCGGGTAGAGATCGTGGTTTCTGATCCGGAGTAGAGCTTCCGCGAGACCGTCGGCCCCAGAGCCAATCACTTAAGCATTGAAGGGAGATGCATGTACAAGTTCTTCAAGGACGACGGTTTCAACTTCACCACGCATATAGCACTCGGTGGCACCTACTACAAAGGCGCCGACGTCGGCGAGGTCCTTTCAACGGCTCTCCGAATAAAAAACGGCGACAATGAGGGTTGGTACGGTGAGTGGTACGAAACGGCTGAGCGAGTTCGCTCGTTCGCCAAGGAAAGCGAGCGCAAGGGCCATCTCGTTAGCGCTCGCGATGCGTACCTGCGTGCATCGACCTACTACAACCAGGCCGCGTTCTTCTTGACCGGAACCTCCGATCCATCACGCACCATTCCAACCTGGAAAGTTCATCGTGAGTGTTTCGACAAGGCTGCCACCCTCTTCGACCCGCCGTTTGAAAAGATAGAGATCCCCTACGAGGAAACGAAGCTGGCCGGCTATTTCTTCAAGTGCGACGATTCCGGCAGGCGCAGGCCTCTTCTCATCTTGAACAACGGAAGCGACGGGTCTGTCACCGAGATGTACCTGCAGGGTGGCGCCGGGGCTCTGGAACGCGGGTACAACTGCCTCACATTCGACGGCCCCGGCCAGGGGCATGCCCTGCGAATGCAGAATCTCTACTTCCGCCCCGACTGGGAGAAGGTGATCACACCTGTCGTCGATTACGCTCTGTCGCGCACGGATGTGCACCCCGACCGCATTGCTTTGCAAGGTGTCAGCCAAGCCGGCTACTGGGTTCCGAGGGCCGTGGCGTTCGAGCGCCGTATTGCGGCGGCTATCGCCGACCCTGGCGTGATGGACGTGTCGACGAGCTGGAAGATGCACATTCCGAAGGGGATGTTGAAGGCTTTTGACACCGGCGAGAAGGAGAAGTTCGACAAGAAGGTGAGCTTCGCAGAGCACTTTTCCAAAAGCATGCGTGGCGAGTTGGATTTCCGCATGATCCCGTATGGCATCGGCACGGACTCCCTGTATGACGTTATGAAGCTTGCCGAGCACTACAACCTCAGAGACTGCGTTGATCGGATCGGATGCCCGATGCTCGTCACCGATCCGGAGGGCGAGCAGTTCTGGCCTGGACAGTCGAAGGAGCTGTACGACGCCTTGCGGTGCCCCAAGGAGCTTGTGAAGTTCTCTGACGAGGAGGGTGGCTATTACCACTGTGAACCTGCGGCCCTCGGCATACGTGACCAGCGAATCTTTGACTGGCTCGACGAGACACTTGAAGTTGGATCGTCCGGCTGAACAAGATATCTGCCTGGTTCCTGCTACTTTGCACCCATCTTGAAGTTACCGCTCTACCAAGTCGATGCATTTACCGACAGGGTGCTCGCCGGCAACCCTGCCGCCGTATGCCCGCTGGATGGCTGGCTCGACGACGCCACGATGCAGGCGATCGCCGCCGAAAACAACCTTCCGGAAACCGCCTTTTTCGTTCGAATGGGTGACGGCTTCGAGCTGAGGTGGTTCACGCCATCGGTAGAGATAGACCTCTGCGGCCACGCCACGCTTGCCAGTGCGTACGTCATCTGCACGGAGATCGAGCCGAGCCGGGAGGAGGCTACCTTCCAGACCCGCAGCGGTCCTCTGGCCGTTCGCAAGCAGGGCAAGAAGTACGTAATGGACTTCCCCGCACAACCGGCGCAACCTGTCGACCCGCACGCGGGCCTTCTGGAAGCACTGGGCGGTTCACCCGCGAAGGTCCTTGCCGCACGGGACTACTTGGTCGTCTATGAGTCGGAACAGGAGGTGCGCGATCTGGATCCCGACATCTCTGCCCTTGCTGAAATCGATCGCGCAGTCATCGTAACCGCACCGGGCAAGGACTTCGACTGCGTCTCACGTTTCTTTGCCCCCACCATGGGCATCGCCGAAGACCCGGCCACGGGATCTGCGCACTGCACCATTGCACCGTACTGGTCTGAGCGCCTGGGAAAGCAGGCAATTCGCGCTTATCAGGCCTCTGCCCGCGGCGGCAAGATTGACTGTGAATGCGTCGGCGACCGCGTTCTGATCGCCGGGTCGTGCGTCCTATACATGAGGGGCGAAATAGAGATCCAGGAACAGGGCTAAACACAACAACAATTCATTCAAAAATCGGGGTACTCTGTAACTGAGCCGATAAAGGTGTCGGGATGACAGATATTGGGCGAAAAGGATTCGCGATAATCGGATTGGCAGCGGTACAAGTATCGCTTGGCGGGGTTGCCTTGGCCGGTCCCCTTGACGGCACGGCGCCCTCCCCCGGAACCGATCCCACACTCGTCTCTCTGCAGAGCTCGACCGGAAAGGCCGTCTACGGAAGTGGCGTCAAGTTCTCCGCGAAGCTGTCCTCGTTTGGAGAGAAACTTAAAGGAAAGAACGTGAGCCTGTACCGGCTGACTGCGAGTGGCGCTTGGGAGAGAGTCGCGGGGGCCAAGACACGCTCTTCGGGAAAGGCGACATTCAAGGTGAAGCCTTCAGGTGAGTCAACGTACGCCGTCGCCTATTCGCCCCACGGCGATGATCTGGGCAAGTACTCGCAATCCGAGAGCAACAATATAAAGATGAGTGTCGCTCCCTCCATCTCTGTGGGCGTGGGCAATGCTGCTCGAGGTGCCATTCCAGGGCAACGCGTGCGGGTTAAGGGCACGATCAAGCCAAGCGGTCTCAACCCGGGAGTAAAGGTCCGTGTATACAGGAACGGCCGCAAGATCCATGTGAAAGAGGTCACTCTGAAGAGCGGCCGCTTTGGATACTCGTTCAAGGCCAACCGTACCGGCAGATACCGGGTCAAGGTTGCGTCAACTGCGGCGTCGGGCTTCAGGGCAGGAAAATCCCGCGTCAGGGTCTTTCGCACGGTCTATCCATTGCTCGTACCGGGATCAAAGGGGCCGGCCGTGAGCCACCTGCAGCGCAGCCTGAAAAAACTGAAGTACTGGGTCGGCGTGACCGGTAGCTATGACGGCGCAACCGCCCGAGCCGTACTGGCCTTCCGCAAGATAACGGGCATGTCCCGTGTCAGCGACGTGAACGCAACCGTGTGGAAGAAGATTTCCCGCGGCGGCGGGTTCAAGCTGCGACACAAGCGCAAAGGCAGGTATGTCGAGGCCGATCTCTCACGCCAGGTGCTCGTACTCGCACGTGACGGGAAAGTCCACAGAATACTGCACACATCTACGGGCGCTCTTGGGATGTCAACAATTCTGGGCACGTTCAGCGTCTACATGCACCAAGCTGGATACAACCAGAAGCGTATGTACTACTCCGTCTACTTCATTCGCGGCTATGCAATACACGGCTTCGATCCGGTCCCCATCTTCCCCGCCAGCCACGGCTGCCTAAGAATTCCAGAGGAAAATGCAGTCGCAGTGTTCAACTGGCTGAGAAAGGGCGACAAGATCACCGTCTACGGCTAAGGCTAAGGATGAAATAACGGGCGAGCCGACGAACTAGAACCGGGCGATCATCACGTCGTATTTTTTCCCTGGCTTTCCGTAAATACGGACCTTGTAATTACGCCCTTTTTTCAGCAGGGTTACTACGTACTTATTGTCTTGGTCAAGTATTTTCTTGCCCTTCATCAGCTTCATCCGCCTGACACTGCCCTTCGCGTCTGCGTCAACAAAAGACGGGATCTGTACGCGAAAACGAAAATCTCTTTTCCCGCTCTTATTGAACCGACCTCTTAGCCGTGCCAAATCCTTTGGCTTGAACGGTTTTTTGATATCGCGCTTCAAGGCAGCTAGAACCCTCTTTGTGGGAGGCTCCTGAAATGGAAATAGCAAGTACTCCCACTTCTCAACGCCATTCAATTGCGCAAAGTCATTTGCAAATATTTCAGCTATTGAGTTTATGTAGCCCTTCTCGTACTTGCAACTCCACCCGTTGGCAAGGATTTCCTTGTTCAATTTTCTAGCAATCAGCCATCTGCGACTACCGTCTCCGTCCCCTTTACATTTGACTACTTCTTCCAGGTTGTACAGTTGCTGATCCACATGGTGGCCGTACTCATGCAGCAGCGTTTGCTGGAGATTCGGATCATCAAATCCTATGACCATCGCCCCTTTGGTCTTTGTGGTACTGACGTAGCAGCCCTTTATATCGACTTCGGCGGGAGCACCGCACGATTTTCTTACCTCTCCCTTCAGGTAGCTGACCACGAGAATTGCCAATGTCGCCGCCTTTGGATGGATCGACTTATCAATGGTGTCGGCAATCATTTTCATGTCCACGTCATAGTCACTTACTATGTTCACTCGGCTGCCCTTACGATCTTTGAACGTCCCCTGATGTGCATAGTTGGGTGCAGCAGTCCTGGCGTCACCGCCAGTCGGGATCGGGATCTGCGGTTTGTAGCCCGCATCATTTACCGGGGCAAGGCTCTCCGACTGCATCAAGTGCGCGGGGTCTGACGCCTGAGCACCCTCAGCACGCGCAATGCCAATGACCCCGCTCCACGCGAGCGACACCGATGTAAGTGTCAGAAGCAAAAGCAAGCCGGTAAGGGCCGGGGACACGTTGGTTGACGCATCCTTTTCTCTAGAAGCACTCCAAAGCATGGTTAAAACTCCCCCGTCGTTGAGAAATAAAGATATTTCTTACATATTAGACCCGACAGCGAGTCTTTCGTGACATCTCTAGAGGCCGAAGAAGGTCTTTATCCCGCCGAAGGCAAGCTGAACGCCGATCGTCGCGATGAGCAATCCTCCGAAGCGAGCGATGTTGCGTGCGGTGTGCTCCTTCATCTTGCCGAACCAACGATCGGCAAGCAAGAATGATGCGAGCAAGATCAAGACCGAGACGCCAACTGCTATCAAGGCATAGATAGTGGACGACCATGTATTGCTGGTAGCAGCCAGGGTTACGACAACTGTTATTGTGCCCGGCCCTGCGATCAGCGGCATCGTCAGTGGAACCATCAGGGTCTCGTGTACTTCTTCCTCGCTTTGCTTCCCTGGTTTATCACCCTGCATGCGCGTTGGGCTGCCGGACATCATCTCCAGGCCCATCAGGAAAAGGATTATTCCACCTGCGAAGCCAAAGGCACCAAGGTTGATGCCCATCGCATCGAGAGCAAGCTTGCCGAAGAGTGCCGTGCCCCCAAGGATCAATGCCACGACGCCGACCACCTTGAAGGCCGCCACCCGCCGCTTGTTCGGAATGTCTCTTGTCAGGATTAGAAAGTATGCCCCTTTTTCAAGGGGGCTCATGATCACGAAGACGGCAATGATCGCTTGGACCAGCTTCTCTATGTTGAAGTCCACCGCCGCATACTAACAGCAGCCTCCGAACCTAATCTGACGGCGTTACATCAACAACGCGATGTGTCGATCCAGGCGATCGGTCCAGCTACAGAAGCCAGTCAAAGGCGTCGCGCAGAACCTCCTTGCCACCGCTTTCGACAATCTCACCATGTCCAACGATAATCCGATCGAAGTCCCATTCCAAGATCTTCTCGATTGAGCGCCTGGCGGCCTTCTTGTTCCGGATCGTCAACCGAATGTCTCTGGTCATCCCGAACTTCTTGTATCCGCCGTACAGGCGCATTGCAAAAGAGGTGAAGGGCGTGATATTGCTTCTTATGTTGAAGCAGATATCCCCCAAAACCAATGTTCTGCTTGGCAGGTGAAGAAACTCGATCTCGGTCACGAACCGGTTCCCCATGAATACTTCCTGATCGATCTCATCCGACCAGCGTGGATCGGGCGTGCTGCCAAGCATCGCATCGAAGCTTAAATCCCTGCGCTTCGCAGGCAAGCCGGGCGCGGCAAAGAGCTCGGCGCCGGGATATGCGGCGGTGTACTGCTCCATGAACATATGGCCGTGAATCCTGTTGCTGGCAGTTACGATGCTGATTCTCCCGATCTCGTCCAAGTTGTCACGTAAGGATTTAGTCAGCTGTGCCGGTGAGTTGATGAAGATCTCCCCACTCTTCAGCCGAATCACGATCATCACACGGCCGATCTGCATCCCGTAGTAGCTGAGCGGCTCTTTGTAGATCCATAGATTGGGCGCAAGCTCCTGCAGGTGTTTTTGAGTTTCAGCGGCTCCCATAAAAGCTCGATACTAGCTGTCGAATTTGGCACAGATCACATGGGCTTGGATCATCCAGTTGTGACCTGTGTACTGATTCTCATCGGCGCGCACCCGCCAACTAGTTCCGCTGACTGATGGTGCACTCTCGGTGACAGATACCGGCACCGGTTCGTTAACGGTGTCGGAGATAATCGCCCCACCACCAATTGCCTTTTTTCCACTGCTGCAATACGCCGAAACATATTTGAACGAGCTGCTGCTCGCAGTTGTTGACGCGACCTTTATTTCGTACCCACTGATACCGACCGGGCCCTGATCTCCTTCTGACCCTTTGTCGCCTTT
>SDBU01001691.1_pt1 | contig 30738 bp, 28 predicted proteins | sample 2277071 | NCBI WGS metagenome assembly SDBU01 (sample SAMN10397929, study PRJNA504765) | marine sediment metagenome | isolation source: marine sediment core GS08_GC12, 126 cmbsf | place: Arctic Ocean: Gakkel Ridge, Loki's castle | collected 2008 | reverse complement strand
TATATTTAAAAACACTTTGCAAATATATATACAATCACTTAAAATATAGTAAATATAGCTATATTTAGTAATTATACTTTAGTACGAACAGTATAATCTAATCATGAAGTTGATATTAAAATATCTTATATATATTGATATCAACTTAACACAAATATTTGACAAACCAAAAGAGAATGGCATAATGAGATCAGGATTTAAAAAAATCTAATGGTGGGAGGCAATCATGGACAAAACAAACCAATGCCATATCATCGCAGAGGTCACTGGTTCAAATCCAGTATCGCCCACCATAAAGGTTAGTCACCAGTTCCAGGTTGTACTATTTTTAGTTAGATAGTGGGTAGTTGGGTGGGGGTGGGGCGTCACTCATAGAAGCCGTTGCCGATTGTTTAGGAACGTATACTGACGTCTGTTTGGGTTGAACGCTGGACTGAATAGTAGTAGTATTAAAAAAATTCAATTTAGAAATACTTTATAAAATGATGAATTGGCAGATAACGGCGACGACAATTTACTGTGATGCTGTGGCTGATGAAGTAACCCTACTGGTGTATAAGGATGGAGCTACTAAATGCACCGGCTATGCCAAGTATAGTGAGCCTGGACGAGAGACGAAGGCTGTGTTGAATAAGAAAGCAAGAGAGTTGAAGCTAAATCTTGAGTGCCAGGGGCTGGGATGCCCTCGGATAATCCAGTATCGGGATGGGTTATTGGCAGCGGAAAACAATGGGAAGTGCGGCACAAGTTAGGGGTGGTGGCTGGTGCAGGCAGGACGGAGTTGCCAGTGGCGAATAATGGAAACCAGGTAAAGATACGAGTGGAAAACCTTTTCCTGTCCTTCGGTGGGGTAAAAGCCCTGACCGATGTCAGTATTGATATAAGAGATAATGAGATTCTGGCTATTATTGGGCCTAACGGCGCCGGCAAGACCTGTATCTTAAACTGCATCAACGGCTTCTATAAACCGCAGGCGGGTGAGATATACTACGAAGGCCAGAGGATAACCCATATCCGCCCCGACAAGGCGGCTCAGCTTGGCTTAGCCCGAACCTTCCAGAATATTGAGTTATATACTGGACTAAGCACCTTGGATAATATCATGGCCGCCAGGCATGTCCTGATGAAGCAGAATTTTCTCAGCAGTGCTCTGTATTTCGGCTGGGCTCATGATGAGGAAATCAGGCATCGCCGGACGGTGGAAGACATTATAGATTTCCTGGAGATAGAGCCGATAAGGAAGAAGGTTGTCGGCGTTCTGCCCTACGGGATGCGCAAGCGGGTTGAGCTGGGCAGAGCCCTGGCTCTGGAACCGAAGGTGTTACTACTCGACGAGCCAATGGCGGGGATGAACCTAGAGGAGAAAGAGGACATAGCCCGCTTTATCATTGATATATTCGAGGGGCAGGGGGAGACGTACCGGGAGACGCCCAGCCTGCGGGATGGCGTCAGCTGTATCGTCCTGGTTGAGCACGATATGGGGGTGGTTATGGATATCGCCGACCGGATTGTGGTGCTCGATTTCGGGTGCAAGATTGCCGAGGGCACACCGAAGGAGATTAAAAACAACCCGGAAGTTATCGCCGCTTATCTGGGCAAGGAGCAGTAAGGGTTCAGGCTGTTTTATTCCCAGGTTCTCTGGTCTATAATAGTCTTTCGCTCTTCGGGGATTGTGCCGCTAGCAACAAATTCAATCTTATCTATCTTGATACGGCAGGTATCCTGGAATCTCCTGTTCAAAACATCGATCAGTTTCGTCTTGTCTATGTCCGTGTCTTTCAGCTCCAGCCTGAGGGTTATTTCATCCCGGTGCTGGCGCCGCCCGACGATAAGCTGGTATCTGGTGATCTCGATGAAGCTGGAAAATACCTCTTCCGCCTGTTTGGTGATGACAAACATGCCCCTTACTTTGACGGCATCACTGGCTCTGCCGACTATACCGGTCAGGCGGTTAGCCGTTCTGCCACAGGGGCAGGCTTCGGTGATATAAGATGCCAGGTCGCCGGTGCCGAAGCGGATTAAGCCCCAGGTCTGGTTATGAATCGGGGTGACCACTATCTCTCCTATCTCTCCTGAAGCCAGCTGCTTCCCTGTCCCGGAGTCGACTATTTCTACTATATATTCGTCCATAAAGTGCATGCCGTCCTTGCGGTGGCATTCGTAGGCGATGGCGCCACCCGGCTCGGTAACGGCATAGGCTTGCCGGGTATCAATCTTGTACTTCTGCTCGAAAACCTCACGCAGTGAGGGAGTTAACATCTCGCCGGTAAACCAGGCGTGTTTAATACAGAAGTCCCGGCGGAAGCCGTAACCCATCTCCTCGGCCTGTTTGATGACGGTCATCAGGAAGCTGGGGGTGCCGACGAAACCGGTAACTCTTAGGTCAAGCATAGTTTTAACCTGGATTTCGGTATGTCCGGTGCCCATGGCGATGGCGGTGGCGCCGCAGTCCCTTATGGCTTCGTGAAAGAGGATTCCAGCCGGTGACATATGGTAGGTGAAGGTATTGATGACCACATCGCCCTTTCTGAAACCGGCGGCCCAGAACGACTTGGCAAACCACTTAATACCAGAATGCTGGATTGGCTCGTAGACCGGACCCGGGGATAGAAAGATACGCTCCACATCTTCCGGCGGGATAGCCAGCAAGCCGCCGTAGGGTGGACTGGCTTTTTGTAGCTCGATGAGGCCGGTCTTCCGGGTAATGGGTAACCTTTCTAGGTCTTTTACCGTCTTTATCCGGGATGGGCTGACGCCAGCATTGTCTAGTAGCTCCCGGGCGGCGGGGGCGTTATTGTAGGCATTAGCTACCGTCTGGAGCAACCTATCGTTCTGGTACTTTAGTCTGTCATCAGCCGTCATTACCTCAAGTTTGTCGAAATATTCATCCTGCTTTCCCTTTGCCGTCATAGCCATCTCTTACGCCTCTTGTAGTGTTTTACCTCACGGTAGCTTTTCTTGGTGCCTATAGCCGACAGCCCTATATAGAACTCCTTCACATCCTCGTTATTCTTAAGGAATTCGGCGTCGCCGTCAAGAACGATGCGCCCGTTTTCCATAACGTAGCCGTAATTGGCGATGCTGAGGGCGATGCGGACGTTCTGCTCCACCAGCAATACCGAGGTCTTCTGCTCGGTGTTGAAACGCCGGATGATATCGTATATCTCTTCGACCAGCATTGGCGCCAGCCCCAGCGACGGCTCGTCCAGCATCATCAGCTTCGGGGTTGCCATCATCGCCCGCCCTATGACCAGCATCTGCTGTTCGCCCCCGGAGAGGTAGCCGGCGATATTTTTGCGTAGCTCCTTGAGCCGGGGGAAGTAGTCGTAGACCATCTCCATGTCCTGCTTGATGGCGTTTGTGTCCCGGCGGTTGAAAGCGCCAACCAGCAGGTTCTCCTCGGTGTTGAGGTGGCCGAAGACCCGGCGCCCCTCAAGCGCTTGGACGATGCCCAGCTTGCCTATCTCCTCGGCACTCTTTCTGTCTATTCTCTGGTCGTTCCACTCGATACTGCCGTCGGTTACCTCCCCCTCCTCGACGTGGAGCAGGCCCGATATCGCCTTGAGGGTGGTGCTTTTACCGGCGCCGTTGGCACCGAGGAGGGCGATAATTGAGCCGTCCTCCACGGACAGTGAAACGCCGTGCAAGACCCTTATGACATTGAGATAGGTAACCTCAATGTTGTTCAGTTTAAGCATTGCCAGCTTTCTTCGGGCAGGAGCCCTCGCTTAAATCCGGAACTCCTGCCCAATATTTAGTTTATAGATTAATCAAATTCGTACGGTATCTGTGGCGCTTCTATCCAGCCGGTAATGGGTTTGATTTCACCGTTCTGTATCTGGAAGACCCTGACCGATTTGGAAAGACGGTTGTCACCTTCGGTGTAGCTTACCGGACCGTGCAAGCCACCGACATCGAAGTTGTTCAGCATCTTGAAGCCGTACTCTTCTACCGCCTGTGGGGTCAGGTTTTCTATGCCAACCGCCTCTACCGCCAGCCTCAGGATTTCGGCAACAATAAGACCTTCTGCCCAGGAAGTAATATAGTCCATGTTGCCATAGTCATCGGGGTGAATTTCAAGGCAATACTCTGTCATCTTTTCCATAGCCGGTACATCGTCACCCCAGTTGACCGTTGGATAGACGCCGTAAACGCCTTCGGCATCGGTGCCAGCCAGTTCAACGAGGACACTGGTGAAGCTGGCATGGCCGCAAGCTATGGTGATACCGGGATACAGACCTTTTTCAACAGCATTCTGTACGATTATGGATGTGGGTTGCGGGGTGCTGGATATGTAAAGAATATCCGGATCTTTCGTCATAATGCGGGTTATGCTATCTATTTCAGATATGGTAGTAGAATTGTGTTCTTCAATAGCCACAATTTCAATACCCATCTCATCAGCCAGGGCTTCAGCGGCGGCTCTGGCGCCAGCACCGGTCGAGTTATTCAACAGGTGCAAAGCCATCTTTGGCTTGCCTGTTCCCTCCCAGATATTCTCCAGGTAGTAGTCTGCAAAAGCAGCCCAATCATCACCGTAATCAGGCATCTGGGCATAGATATGTTTCGGCGGGTTGGTAAGTGCCGGGGCGCTGAAGACGGCAAAGCCGGGGAACTCCTCTCGATTGGCAGTTTCAGCAGACGCCGTCATCATAGCCGATGAGTTTGTGGTAAACATCAGGCAACCCGCATTTATAAGTTCGTTTATAATGGTGGTTGCTTTTGAAGCATCATACTGATTGTCACGCCATATAACCTCAATCTGGTAACCGGCAACACCACCCAGCTCCTCGTTGATATACTTCATAGAATCCAGCTTGGCATTGCCCATCGGCTGCCCCTTGGAAGCGGCAACACCGGTGTAGCAGATACTGAAGCCCACCTTCAGTGTTTCTTCTTTATCGCCTGAAGTACAACCGCTCAGAAAGGGTATTGCGGCTATGATCAGCGTCATGCAGATAAGAGCAGATAATTTTGCTAGTTTTTTTAATCTCATTTTTAATTTCTCCTTCCTATTATTTTTGCTTATATATAAGTCCGAATTACATTATGCTATCCTCCTCTGTTTAGCTATTTTATTAACTAGTATGAAAAGGGCCATAGCCGGTAGGAAGCCTTGAATAGCTGCCATCGGTGCGCCAGCCCTCTGGGTTCCAGTATTAAAAACAGAATGATTACCAAACCTAAAACCATAGGTCCTATACCGGTTGTAAAGCCAGCCGTCAAGTCAAAGGTGCTTTCCAGGGTAGGAGCAATAAACGTTATCCCCTGTTGTAGCAAGCGGATGAAAAGAACACCGAAAATGGGACCAACGGTGGTGCCTAGACCGCCGATAATTATCATGCCTATATACAGGATGGAGTCCGATATATGAAAATTCTCGGCACTCATAAAACCGGTCCAGTGCGCCAGCAACGAACCGGCAATTCCAGCCAGGAAACAACCAATAAAGAAGGCAACGAGCTTGTAGCGGAAGAGGTTGATGCCCATTACCTCGGCGGCCAGGTCATTATCCCTGATGGCGACAAAGGCTCTGCCGGCTCTGGTTCGGGCCAGGTTCTTGGCAAAGAAAACCACCAGAATGGTAATACCCATAATAAGGTAGAACTGGCTACCCTGGCTGATAAAGGTGATGCCGGCGATTTCCGCCGGTGGTACGGGTATTCCATTGAAGCCGCCGGTGACGCTTGTCCAGTGGTTGATAACCCAGATGATAATAATCTGGGCGGCGATGGTGCTTATCGCCAGGTAGAAGCCCTTGACACGTACCGAGGGAATGCCGAAGATCATACCGACAAAACCAGCCAGCAGACCAGCGGAGATTAAGCCGACTAGGAAGGGCATTTCAAAGCGATTGGTCAGTACCGCCGAGGTATAGGCACCGACGGCAATGAACCCGGCGTGTCCGATTGATAACTGCCCGCAGTATCCGGTGAGGATATTCAGCCCGGTGGCGGCGATTATGGTGATACCGATGAGGTTGGCTACGCTGAGCCAGTGATTGCCCAAATAGAGGGGTGAGGTGAACAGCAGGACAAACAATAGCAGCAGCAGCGCCCAGTGGGTCTTGGTGCGAAATATAGCCATATCCTTGGCATAGGAAAAGTTACGAACGCCAGTCGGTAGATCCAATTTGCTATATCCTCTCTATGCGTTCTTCTCCAAATAGCCCGTAGGGCTTGATGAACATGACAATTATGATGATAATGAACGGAATGACGTCCTTGACGCCAGGCCAGGTCAGCGGCGTCAGATAGCCGCCGCCGACGTTCTCTGCCAGACCGATTATCGGCCCGGCAACGATAGCGCCGAGGAAGGAATTGAGACCACCGAGTATCACTACCGAGAAAGCCTTGAGCCCGGTGTGGACCAGCCCGTAGGTGATACCGCCGATGCTGGACATAAGAATACCGCCGATGGCGGCTAATACGCAAGCGAACATCCAGGAACGGGAAAATATTTTAGTTACCGGAATACCACAAGCCTGTACCGCCAGCTGGTCGTCGGCAGTGGCTCTCATGGCGATACCCATCTTGTTGTATTTGAAATAGAGGGATAAGAGAATAAACAGGACAAGAGAGATAGCTGCCGCCAGAAGGTATTCCATGGAAACAACTGCTGTTCCAATATGGATAACCTTCTGAGGCAGTATATGGGGCAGGGCGGCTACACTTTTAGGCCAGATGAAACTCACCAAGCCCTCCAGGAAAAAGGCTAGTCCCAGCGTAATCGTAATTAGAGACAGGATGGGCTGGGCAATAAGTGGCCGCAGGATAAATCTCTCGATTATCCAGCCCAGTGCCAGGGCGAAGACGACGACCATTATCAGACCGAGCCAGGTGGGCAATCCAACCTGAACCAGCATACCATAGGTGAACCAGGAAGAAATCAGCACCAGTTGCCCCAGAGCCAGGTTGGCGACGCCGCTGGACTTCCAGACCAGAACAAAGCCCAGGGCAATCAGGGAGTAGACCATACCTACGGTTATACCGGTGATGATAAACTGGAGCAGTTCATCCATTATTACTATTCCCCTCAGTAACCGTCCTCACCTTGATACTGGTGGTCACCACGCCCTTTCTGCCGTCCCGGTAGGTTACCGGAGCCTCCACCTTTACCTCGCTTCCTTCTTTATACATAGCCTCTATCAGCTCTTTATAGCGTTTTTCCATAAACTCGCGGCGAAGTTTTCTGGTACGGGTAAGCTCGGCTTCATCCGGGTCAAACTCCTTGTGCAGCAGGACGAATTTCCTCACCCTGGCTGGCTCGGGCAGGTAGCCGTTCACTCTCTGCAGGTCTTTCTGCACCAGATCGGCGACCTCCTTTTTCTGGGACAGGTCGACAAAGGTGGTATAGGGCAGGCGGTTATGTTCAGCCCACTTGCCCACCATGGCGAAATCTATGTTGATTATAGCCGAGACAAAGTCTTTATCCCTGCCACCGATGACCATGGCGTCCTTTATATAGGGGCTGAACCTCAGCCTGCCTTCGATGTATTGCGGGGCGTATTTTATCCCCGAGCTCAGTTCCCCCATGTGTTTCAGCCGGTCCATAAATATCAGGTGGCCGCTGTCGTTGATGTTGACCGCATCGCCGGTGTGGCACCAGCCATTGACCAGGGTCTCGTCGGTTTTAGCCTGGTCTTTGTGGTAACCACGGAACATGCAGTCGCTTCTTACCAGCAGTTCGCCTTCGTCGGTTATCCTGACCTCAGTGCCCAGCGCCGGACGACCGACGCTCTCGAACCTTATTTCCCCCTTACCGTGAGACGAGATATAGCCGGCTTCGGTGCTGCCGTAGTTCTGTCTCAGCTCGACGCCTATGGCGTGGATAAGGCGGAAGGTATCCAGACTGAGCACCGAGCTACCGGTGACGGCAAACCTTACCCGGCTCAGCCCCAGCCTGTCTTTAAGTGGTCTGAATAACAGTAGGTGGGCTATGCCGTAGAGAGCCCGCCACAGCAGGTTCGGCCTTTTATTCTCAAGCCTCATATCGGCCATTTTATAGCCCAGGGGCATAAACAGGTTATAGACGAAGCGTTTCAGGGGATGGGCGTCAATCATTCTTATCTGGATATCGCTGACGATGCTTTCCCACTGCCTGGGTCCATATATGACGAAGTTGGGACCTACCTCCCGGGTGTCTTCGGCGATGGTCTCCGGCTCCTCGGGGAAGTTGAGCCGGGCGCCGGTAAGCAGATGGGGGATGGTGGCAAAAAAGCTGTCTCCCACCCAGGCCGCCGGGAAGTTGGACATCAGGTCGTCGTTTTCACTCATCGGGAAGCGGTCGATGAAAGCCCGTGCCGTTTTTATCAGGGAGCGGTGGCTGAGGCAGGCCCCCTTGGGCAGACCGGTAGTACCCGAGGTATAGTAGATGAAGGCGGTGTCATCGGCTTTGGTCTCGTTTATATATTGCTCAAACAGGTCGGGGTGTGTCTTTTCATATTCCTGTCCCAGCTTCATAACCTCGGTAAAAGAGGTCAATATAGGGTCGTCATAGTGTTTCAGCCCCTTGGGGTCCCAGTAGATGACCTTCTTCAGCTGGGGCAGGTTGCCTCTTATCTCGAGGAACTTGTCGGTCTGCTCCTGGTCGTTGACGATGGCGAAGCTGGCGTTAGAGTGCTTGGCGATATACTCCACCTCCGATGGAATGGAGTCAACGAATATGCCGGTGGCGATGCCGCCGGCGGCTTGTACGGCGAACTCACCCCAGAACCATTCCGGTTCGTTGTCCCCGATGATACAGGCCACGTCGCCCGGCTTCAGCCCAATGCGGACCAGCCCCAGCGAGAAATGCTTTACACTATCGTAATATTCCGCCCAGCTGTATCTCTGCCAGATGCCGAGCTTCTTCATACAGGTGGCCGTCTGGGAGCCCCACTGTTGGCGGTTGCGCATAACCAGTTTGGGTATGGTATCCCATACTTCAACCGGTGGGCTGGCTTCTGTTACCTGCTGTAAACCTGACATATCAATCTATCGCTATATATCAGAAAGCCTCCCGCTGGGGAGGCACTATACTGACCGGTTAAGCTGGTACTTAGCTGACTGCTATCTATAATCCTCCCGAGCGCACCTATGTGCGCCCGGTAAATGTGAAGTCGATCTTCTCCAGTGTATGGTAATCTATAGGCATTTTTAATAGAAGAATATTATCATAGTGAAAATCGGTATGTCAACTCCTCGAAGCTAGAGAGTTGACCCTAATCCTGTATTACCATTACTGGCTGATGGGGATAGTGGTGCCGCTAGCCTTGGCGATGAGCCTGCCTTCCTGGTTGGTGATGGTAACCTCGGAGAAGCCGACGCGCTTGCCGCTTTTTATCACCCGGCACTCGGCGGTAAGCTCGTCGCCGGCCTGGGCACTGGCGATAAAATAGGTGTTGAACTGAGATGCGACGCTGGGGTAGGCCAGGGAGTTGGAGGCATAGCCGAATGCCTGGTCGGCCAGAGCCATAATGATACCACCGAAGGTCAGGCCGTGGAAGTTCTGGTAGTCCTCTGTGAGCTTCATGGTCACTTTAGCATGGCCCGCCGATAGCTCGGCAAGCTCCATTTTCAAATAGGAGGCGATGGGCTCATCCCTGGCTTGGGCTTGTAACCAGGACACGTTATCGGTTGCTTTATCTTTCTGGTTTGCCATGGGCAGACTCCGTTTCCTTTTTAAGTATATTTTCCATTTCTCTTCTTCCCTGTTCAAAAGCGGTGGTATTAAGCTTGACCACCCTTGTCGGCAGGCGCTGGGCAATGCAGTCCCACCAGATATCTTCCTCGAACGGTATAAATATTGACAGGCAACCGAGCATCAGGGTATTGAGCGTTTTGATGTTGCCCAGCTCTCCCGTCCGGTCGGTGCCGTTTACCAGGTATATTTTATCCGTCTGCTGTTTCAGGATGCTGGTTATCTCCTCGTCGCTGGGGTAACGTTCGTTACCCAGGCTCAACGATAGTGGTGGCACCGCTTGATTGTTAATGATGGCGATGCCGTCGGGCCGGAGGTAGTGGCTCCATCGGGCCGCCTCCAGCTTCTCAAAGGCAAGTATAATATCGGCTTCACCTGTCTTAACTAGGGGAGACCATACCCTGGGGGCTAGGCGTATGTGGCTGACGACACTACCGCCGCGCTGTGCCATGCCTAGGGAGTCCGTCTTCTTGACATCAAAGCCGGCGGCTAAAGCCGCCCCGGCGACTATATCGCTGGCGGCAATGATACCCTGGCCACCGATACCGGTTATCAGCAGGTTGAGCCTATCCATCACTTTTCTCACCCTTATTTCCGGACGCCACTATCGCCTTGAGGTGGCATATCTGCTGGCAGATGGTACAGGCATCCCCGATGCATAGTGAAGTGTCGATGTAAATCCGCTCCTGTTCTTTGCGGATGGCGGGACAGCCGACTAGCAGGCACAGGCCACACATATTACAGAGGTCGCTGTCGATAGCTCTGGGGTTGGAGCGCCCGGGTAGGCGCACCGCGCAGGCACCGCGGACGATGATGACCGAAAGCTCGGGACTATCAAGCGAGCTTTTTACGCTGGTTCTCAGGGTTTTGATATCGAAGGCATCGACCACCTTGACATCGTTGACGCCGATACCACGTGCCAGTTGCGCCAGGTCAACGGCTATAGTCTCCTGCCCCTGTGCCGTAATGCCGGTGCCGGGGTGCTCCTGGTGACCTGTCATGGCAGTGGTGCGGTTGTCCAGTATAATAATCGTTATCTGTCCCTTATTGTAGACGGCGTTGACCAGCCCGGTGATACCGGAGTGCAGGAAGGTGGAATCGCCAATAACGGCGACTATCTTATCGGCAACACCAGCCTTCTCCATCCCCAGTGCCTGACCGATGCCGGCACCCATACAGGCGCAGGTATCCATAGCCGCTAGAGGTGGGTGTGCCCCCAGTGTGTAACAGCCTATATCGCCGGTGATAATAAGCTTCGGTTCCCTGGCTGGCTTGCCGGGCAGACTGGAGCGGTGCCCCAGGCTGGAAAGGACGAAGAAGATGCCGCTATGGGGACAGCCCGGACACAGCAGGGGAGGACGGCTGGGTAGGTTGGGTGCCTTAGACTCCGGTTTTTGTTTTAAGTTGGTGGTTAGCAGGCCAGCGTTACGGCTGGCTTGTTCGATAATGTCTGGATTAAGTTCCCCTACGATAGGGAAGAGCTCTTTACCTGTTACCTTTATCCCCATCGCCCGGATGCTATCCTCGAGAAACGGGTCCAGCTCCTCGATGACAACCAGCCGCTCTACCCGCTCGGCGAAGCGGCGGAGCAGGTCCCGGGGCAGGGGATAGGTCATGGTTAACTTGAGAAACGACGCCTCGTGGAAGACCTCTCGGGCATACAGGTAGGCGACCCCGCTGGAGACTATGCCCAGGCGGCGCCCCCCTGTGATTATCTGGTTGAGGGGGAAGGTTTCGGCGTAAGCGGCGAGCTTTCTCAGGCGTTCTTCCATTAGTGGATGCCTGAGGCGGGCATAGGCCGGCAGCATGACATACTTGGCTGGGCTGTAATGGAAGCCCGGTTGCTTTGATGGCGTTTTTCGATTGCCAGTAGCCTTAACCACTGACTTCGAGTGGGAGATGCGTGTCGTGGTGCGTACCAATACCGGAGTATCGAATTCCTCACTGATGTCAAAGGCGTAAGCCATTATTTCGTAGGCTTCCTGGCTATCGCCTGGTTCCAGCATAGGCACCTTTGCCAGACGGGCATAGTGACGGTTATCCTGCTCGTTCTGGGAGCTGTGCATCCCCGGGTCATCGGCTGAGATGACGACCATGCCGCCATTGACTCCGGTTGTCGCTGCCGCTATAAATGGGTCGCTGGCTACGTTCAGACCGACGTGCTTCATAGAGACCAGCGAGCGCGCACCGGCATAGGCGGCTCCCAGCCCCACCTCCATGGCAACCTTTTCGTTGGTCGACCACTCGGCGTAGATGTCATCGAAGCAGGCCAGGTTTTCCAGTATCTCGGTGCTCGGCGTCCCGGGATAAGCGGCGGCTACCATGACGCCGGCATGATAGGCTCCCAGGGCTAAAGCCTCGTTTCCGGAGAGCAGTTTTATCATATCGAAATATTATAGCACAATTGTCTGGCTCTCCAGCCGCCTTATAAGCTGATACGATGACAATGGCATTTCTAGATGCTGCTCGGTACCATAGCCAGGCAGATGATGGTGCCCATTACCATCATAAAGACGATTGTCAGGGCGTAAGTCAGTCTGGGGCTGGGGCGTGTAGCGAATAGCCAGGCACAGACCAATCCTATGGCGACAAAGACGAGGACGAGGTATAGATAGATGCGTTGAAGTCGCCGGTGAAGTATGCCGCCAGACTCAGGAGGTATGAGACGACCAGACGGATAGCAGTGAACCGGGCGGTTCGTTTATACCATAACGTCTGGGCAGTGTCTGTACCCAGGTTGCTTCACCCTGGGGGAAGTCGTGGATATCAATCATTCCCCGCCCGCCGAACATGGCAAAGAAAAAGAAACCGGCGATGAGGCACAACCCCGGGCTTATACTGCCGGCAGTAGCCCTGTGGAGTATAGTTTGAACGAAAGCCCAAAATGTTAAGCACAGAGGTATTGACAATCGAATATTGCAGGACTAGACTCAAGTTACAAGATATAGGATAACCTTAAAACAGTATAAAGGTTTTAGGAGATATGGGGGCTAAAGAGAGGCACCGGAACCGCTAGCAGATATGGCAGTGGCTGGTGCCCTTTTAGATAATCAATAAAGGAGGTACTGAATATGCAACATCGTGATCCTATAATGGTTTTCTTTTTGCCATTGATTACATTTGGTATATATGCTCTCGTATGGTACGTTAAAACCAAGAATGAAATGAATGCAAAGGGCACGAATATACCAACTGCTTGGCTGCTTATCATCCCTCTCATAAACTTATTCTGGTTGTGGAAATTCTGTGAAGGTGTAGAGGTAGTGACCAATAAAGAAATGGGAGCTGGGGTAGCCTTTTTATTGGTATTCTTCCTCGGTATAATAGGGATGGCAATTATCCAGGATAAGCTGAATAAGGTCACCATATAGTAAAGTTACCAAGTGACCTGCCCCCATAAGGTGTACCACCATTTAAGTTAGAGTTACCGGTATTATAGCCTCAGGAGCCGGAGGTCTATAATCCAAAGCACTATGTGGACGTACCTGATTATATTCCTTCCTCCACTTCTCAATCAATACCCTGGCCTCGGTTAATGTCCTAAACATCTCCCTGGCTGTGAATTCTGTGCCATTGTCAGAGCGGATATGCTCCGGTATTCCCCTGAGTATAAACAGGTATACAGCTACCATAATTAGCAATGTTTACATAGTTAGATATTCAGGCTAAAAGATAGGGAAAAGGTTCTGCCTATTGTACAGTAGCGCCCACCATCTACGGCAGGTAAATCATATCAAAGGTGATGTTTCTCTATCCCTTTACCACACCGATGGGCCTTGTCCTGGCTACTATCTTAGAAATGCCGGCGTTATGGGCAACGCCGACCACGGTGGATACGTCTTTGTAAGCCTCCGAAGCCTCCTCCGCCAGCCCTGATAAGCTGCCTGCCCTCACCGTAATACCGCGGGCTTCCAGTTCTTTGAGGACGTCGCTGCCCTTTAAGTGGCGCTTGGCGGCGGCGCGGCTCTGCACCCGGCCGGCGCCGTGGCAGGTGGAGCCGAAGGTCTCCTGCATCGCCTGCTCGGTGCCCACCAGTATATAGGAAAAGCGCCCCATATCGCCGGGGATGAGAACCGGCTGACCAATACGGGAGTATTTTGGCGGCAGGTCGGGGTGGCCGGCGGGAAAGGCCCTGGTGGCACCCTTGCGGTGGACGCATAGCCTCTCTTTTTTACCGTGGACGGTGTGTTCTTCTATCTTGGCGATATTATGGGTGACATCGTAGATAAGCTCCAGGCCGATGTCCTCCTGGCTTCTGCCCAGCGCCTGGCAGAAGGACTCCCTGGCCCAGTGGGTGATACACTGGCGGTTAGCCCAGGCGTAGTTGGCGGCGCAATTCATCGCCGAGAGGTAGGCTTTGCCTTCAGGCGAGTCCAGTGGGCTACAGGCAAGCTGACGGTCGGGCAACTCGATGCCGTATTTGTGCATCGCCGATACCATAACCTTGATGTAATCGCCTGCTGTCTGGTGACCCAGCCCGCGAGAGCCGGTGTGAATGAGGAGCATCACCTGGCCGGGGCGGTCGATTCCCATAATACTGGCGATATCCTTCTCCGATATCTGGTCGACGACGGCTACCTCTAAAAAATGATTCCCCGAGCCCAGAGTGCCCAGCTGGGGGATACCCCGCTCCTTGGCCCTGTTACTGACACGTGACGGGTCGGCACCGGCCATCTCCCCCCTTTCCTCGGTGGTGTCCAGGTCTTGCGGTATGCCGTAGCCCTTCTCTACCGCCCAGCGTGAGCCCTTGACCAGTACTTCATCTATTTCACCGGAGCGAAGCCTTATCTTGCCCTTTGAGCCTAGCCCGGAAGGGACATTGTTGTAAAGGGCGTCGACCAGCTCCTTTATCCTGGGCAAGACCTCTTCACGGGTCAGGTTGGTGCGTAGTAGACGGACGCCGCAGTTGATGTCGAAGCCGACCCCACCCGGCGAGACGACGCCGTCGCTCATTCTCATTGCCGCCACCCCGCCGATGGGGAAGCCATAGCCCCAGTGTATATCAGGCATCGCCAGGGAGTAGTCCACTATGCCCGGCAGGTGGGCTACATTAGCCACTTGCTCCAGGGTTTGTTCGGCAAGGATGTGCTCCAGCATACCCTGGTCGGCGTAGATTAGCCCCGGCACACGCATACCCGGTTTATAGCTACTGGGTATCCGCCAGCGATAATCGTCTATCTTCTCCAGATTACCAGCCCATTGTGCCATATTCCACCCCCTAGATATCGAATATCACCCGCACCTGGTTCTTCCCCCTGTCTACCTTGAGCATATGATAGGTGGCAGACTTGACCCCTATCTTCAGCCGGTGGCGTGACGGGTTATGCCTCTCGCCATAGCATGTCGCCTGCAAACGGTTTTCGGTAAGCCCGCTTATATCAAACCTTCTCAGTAATAACATATCGGTATCGAAGAAGTATAGTAGATTATTGAGCCAGTCGAAAAGCAAGGCTTCCATGTCCTTTCCCTCAAGCTCCAGCTGTCGGGATTCAACCTCTCTTACCGTCCTGAGCTCGGCGATTATGGAGAACATGCCATAAGCGGCATTACCGAACGCCTCGGCCAGATTACCGCCGTAGGCAATCAGCCCGACATCGGCAGTATGCTCTATGAGCCTATACCGCTTCACCCTGCTCGCACCCGATATGAATTAAGCGAAACAACATCACACTCTTTATATCACACATTACAACATATTCAAAGTACGGCATAATTGATAGTGGGCGACCATAAGTGTAATAGGCGGCTTGACAATAATAGCGTAGCAATATAAGATAATTGTGGTCGTATGGGCAAAATAATCACTATCAGGGCAGTTGTGATAAACGGGACAGGTGGAGTTTAGCTATGGGCAGACAGCCGTTGTGGCGGCGGGTCGGCTTTTTGCCGCAGATAACCTATTTCAAGCCGGCCGGCGTAGCGTTAGCTAACCTGGAAGAAGAGCGTATCTCTATCGAGGAAGCCGAGGCGATACGGCTCAAAGACCTCGAAGAGCTGGAGCTGGAAGACTGCGCCCGGAGGATGAATATATCGAGGACCACCTTCTCTCGTATATTGAACTCAGCACGAAAAAAAATAGCCGATGCCCTTCTCAGTGGTAAGGCAATAAGGATAGAAGGGGGCAACTTCAAGATGGCGGTACGACGCTTTCGCTGTATCAATGGTCATGAGTGGGATGTGTCGTTTGAGGCTATGATAAAAGAGTCCCCCGGATTTTGCCTAACCTGTAACACACAGCGTATTATTCCACTCTGGCCTTGCGACCTGGGGTGGGGAAGAAGTGACAAGAGCAGACACAGTCGGCTAAGGCAGAAAGCATGAGCTACCCGAAGAGTATTAAACAGAGCCAGGAAAACGCAAAACCTTGCTAAGTGGGCTGGAGCAATAAATATAAATATATGGAGGATTGTTAATGGTAACCGAAGAGCAGGTAAGAGGAGAGCTGGAGGGGATAATGGTGCCGGGTGTTATGAGGAGCCTCGGTGGATTGAATGCAATTCGAGGGGTAGACATATCGAAGAGTAAAATCACCGTTACCCTGGCTACGGCGGCTATGTCTCCTATCGTGCAGGAGTGGATTAAAGCCAAGATAACTAAAACACTGATTGAGTTACCCGAAGTAGATGAGGTGGAGGTGAAGTACGCTGAGGTTGCTACCGAGGAGCTGAGTAATGTCAAGCATATCATCGCTGTAATGAGCGGTAAGGGAGGTGTCGGCAAGTCGCTGGTGGCTGGGCTGGTGGCGATTGCGCTGAGAAGCAAAGGATATGAAGTAGGCATACTGGATGCCGATATTACCGGCCCCAGCATACCCAAGATGTTCGGCATCTCAGACAAGCCCACCGGCAGCAGTACCGGAATAATGCCGGTGTTGTCGCGGACGGGGATAGGGGTTATGTCCATCAACCTGCTGCTGCCCAACGAGGATGAAGCCGTTATCTGGCGGGGCCCGATGATTGTCAAGACGATTACTCAGTTCTGGGAGGATGTTCACTGGGGCAATCTCGACTACCTGATTATAGACCTGCCGCCGGGGACGTCCGATGTCCCTCTAACCGTAATGCAGTCGTTTCCTATATCGGGCGTGATTATCGTCTTTACTCCTCAAGACCTGACGGTGATGATTGTCAGGAAAGCGGTCAATATGGCTAGAAAGCTGGAAAAGACGGTACTGGGAGTCTTTGAGAATATGAGCTATCTCTATGTTCCGGAAATAGACAAAAAGATCGAGCTCTTTGGCAAGAGCCGGGGGAAGGAGATGTCGGAGGCGGCGGGGGCCCCGCTCCTCGGGCAATTGCCGGTAGACCCGAGGCTGGCGGCGCTATGTGATGAAGGCAACATCGAGCAGTACGATGCGGAAATAATAGCCAGCCTGGGTAAGTCCATTCCCAAGATAGTATCCCAAAAGAAAGGCTAGAAAGATATATTACAGTTGCTACCGGCTGATTATCTTTGCCCGTGGTAATAGAGCCAGGCACTGGACAGGCTTGCCGACATCGTAATGGCAGGACTAGAGGCCAGAAAAAGTGGGTGACTGCCTTACAAGAAAGACGTCGCGGGTTCGAGTCCCATCACCTGCTCCAATAGGCATAAAGGGGGTGACTGCTTCGTTAAAATGAGCATTGAGAGTTTGCTGTCAAGATACCGGCTGAGCGCCAGGGCTGAGGGACTGAGCGAAAAGACCATCAGCCACACCAGGCTGGCCATGAAACTGTTTGCCGAATTTGTCGGCGGCATTGCCGATGTAAAGCAGATAACCGCCGACGACCTGAGATGGTTCACCATCGGCCTCCAGCAGACAACGAAGTGGCGCGGCTTGCCCCAGGGCAATGGCAAGAAGCTAAGCGGCACCAGTATAAATACCTATATCCGGGGGGTCAAGGCTTTCTTTAGCCGGCTCAAGCGCGAGGGTATAATCAAGAACGACCCCCTGGAACGGCTTCGGCTGGAACGGGGCCGAGTTCCTGATCGTAGCCGGGTTCATGATAGTGGCAGCAGTGGTGTCAACTCGGGTCTTTAAATGGGAGTGAACGTCTCTAGTTAACAACCACTCATTTTGTTAAGCCAAGGCTCCACAACTCTCAGGCAGGTAACATTAGCAGTGCACGACTAGCGAATTATGTCCTTGACTGGGTGTCTGAAAGGAGCTTAAGCCAGTTTGGCTTGTTGATTTTGGTGACACCCTGAACCTAAGTCAAGGTGTTATATTATCCCCACAAGCACCACGTCACAAATCCGCGACGAAAAACAGGCTAGCCTAGCCATTAACGCCTCACTGGAGACACGTGCGCAAGAAATGAATAGGGCGGAGCGCCACGTTACGAATCCGTGGCTTCTTAAGTAATGTTGCTTAAGCCTATGAGTAGATTATTATCATTTAATTTAAATCTTTAGAGGATAGGTGAGTTACCGTTAGGATAATTAACCTTGAAGTTATATAGTTATCATAGTAAGCTTATATACAGAACGTAAATCCTATATAGAAGAATAATACTTAGATCAGGATGTGATGACCTTCTACCTGTAAATGGTCACTTGGGTAGCAGTCAGCTGTAAATCTACCTTATTTAATAGACATATGATGGTAAGTAATGCTTGATTAGCCGAATTCTTTCAGTTGTTATCGGTAGCTTCTTTGGCCTTCAACAGTTTCCGGTTCGATAGCGATGCTAGAAAAATATAATTCAATTTGCACATTTTAGCGTTTCGTTCAATCACGACACGCTGGCTTAGGTTCAAGATACCATCGAACCATACATTTGACAGCATCCACATGGCGCTATAGATTTACAAAGTCTTGCTACTATTGGCCTCTTGGTCTTAGAATGAAAAACTGAGAACTTAGAGATGCTTTACATTGATGGCTCAGCAAAGTCGGGAAGCGGCACTGTACTGCGCTACGCGGTAGTGCTCTCATCCCTACTTCGTGAAGAACTACATATAAATAATATCAGAGCAAAGAGGGATAAACCGGGCCTGCGTCCTCAACACCTCGCTTCAGTGATGGCCTGTGCCCAAATGTGCAGCGCTGAGGTAGAGGGAGCGACAGTAGGCTCAAAGGAGATTTTCTATAAACCAGGGAGTAGAATAAAAGGTGGTTATTACCAGTGGGAAATCGGTACCGCTGGCTCGACCACCCTGCTGGCGATGACCCTGCTCCCCCTTGCCCTCTTTGCCGATATGGAAACCGTCTTGAGAATATCAGGCGGACTCTTTCAAGACTTTGCCCCCTCGGCCCATCATATGCAGCACGTATTGTTCCCTACCTTGGAGAAGATGGGCATTGAGGCGGAGCTAGAAATAATTCGGCCCGGTTACGTCCCCAAGGGAGGTGGTATCATCCAAGTCAAGGTAAAGTCAGTAGGTAGCAGCATAGAGCCTTTGAAACTGCACAAGCAGGGGAAGGTTAAGAAAGTTACCGGGCTTGCCCTTTCATCGCACTTGAGAGAGCAGAGAGTTAGCCAGAGGATGGCTGAAGAATGCCAGAGGATTCTTGCCGAGAATGGCTATCATGCCGCAATTGAAACCTTATATGATGAAACCGCCTGTCAGGCGGGAGCTAATCTATCTCTTTGGGCAGAGACGGATTCTGGTTGTTTACTGGGTTCTGACCAGGCGGGGAAGAGGGGGCGTAGTTCCGAGGAAATTGGTAGATATGTGGCTCGAAATCTACTAGAGGATTTGAAGACAGGAGCCACTGTTGATAGGTACTTGGCAGACCAGTTGATTATCTACGCTGCCCTTGCGGTCGGAGCCACGGAATACATCGTACCTTGCCCCACCGAGCATGTTGATGCCAATCTCTGGCTGGTGGAGAAGTTGGGAGCGCGAAATAAAATCGAAGGAAATGCTTTGCATATAGAGGGGATCGGTTATACTGCAGTCAAAGGCTAACTAATTTATAGTTAATTCCCTGAAATGTTCGTGCTTGTTACCATAGGTAACACAGATAAAGCTGTCTTAGAGGGACGAGTTGGATATTGTAATTCTATATCGGGAAGAACTAAATGAATACGATTTCGGTCCAGGCCACCCTTTTCGCGGAGACCGCTATGAAACATTCCTCCAATTCCTGCAGGAAAATCTAGCCGAGGATGATAATTATCAAATTCTCAAATCAGACCCGGCAACTGATGATGATCTGTTCCTAATTTGCCAAAAAGACTACATCGACTTCACTAAAGAATATTATAGAGTTGCCAACCTGGGACTCCGCCATCCTGGCCGATTCTCTAGATTCCACAGCGGGGACAACATGCCTATCGGCAGACCTAGAAAGCTGGAAGAGGCCGCGAGATTGATTGTTGGACAAGCCAAGATGGCCTGCGATCTAATTCAAGAGGGTAAGTATAAAAAGGCTGTGTCAATAGGTGGTGGATTGCACCATGCCAAACCTTCTTATGGAGAGGGATTCTGCCTATATAACGATGTCGCTTTCTGCGCCTTATATCTGATGCAACAGTATGAATTGGAACGGATCCTAATCCTAGATACCGATGCTCATGCTGGAAACGGGACTTGTGAGTATTTTTATGAGGACGCAAGGGTCTTATTAATTGACCTCCACCAAAATCCCATGACTCTATATCCCGGAACTGGATTCGCTGACCAAATCGGCCATGGAAAGGGTAAAGGCTTTACTATAAATGTCCCACTGCCAGTTAATGCTGGTTATGATTCCTATCAACTGGTTTTTGAGTCTATAGTGGAGCCGATAACTTGGGAATTCAAACCTCAAATTATTATTCGAAACGGTGGTTCTGATCCGCACTTTAATGATGGGCTGACCAGTTTGGGTCTGCCGGTAAAAGGCTTCAGAATGATCGGGGAAAGAGTTAGAGAAATGGCCAGGGTTTGCAGTGGTAAAGTTATTGACCTGATTGCGTCTGGTTATAACAAGGAGGTTCTACCATATGCTTGGCTAGCTCTGATTACTGGGCTAGGGGGTATCGAACTGGAAATACAAGAACCAGAGCCTATACCTCAGCAGTTCAGAACAGACCTTGCTCTCGCAGAGACTAAAACGCTAGTGGAGGAGGTCAAGAACCACCTCAAAGATTATTGGAAATCTTTAAGGTAGAGCCCAAATAAGAAGTGTCTTCTTTTGTCCAATAAAGGAGCTACGGGAATCCCAGATGTCAAGGCTGGAATCAGCCATTTGGCTCTTAATCTGCTAAAACTCCAACCCCAAAATGGTCACTATGTCAATAATATCGATGGCTCTCCGCACCGACTAATACCTGGTTAAAACGCCCAAGTTAAATCAATTCTTAGCCAAATAGTCTGGACTCACCAGTAGTTACCTTGAAATCTTACCTTGTTGTTATTGTTTAATATTTGCAAAAAGTTGTGCTGAATTTCACGCTTGAAGGTTAGGCGTAGGAGAATGAAGTAAAAAAGGAACCTTTTTAAGCTGCACAATCTGACGGAATGTGCTGTAGATGTTTATTGACGGTTTACTGACCAGCTCTACGTCAAGGCCTTTAAGTGGGCGGCAGTCGTCTCGGGGTAACACAAGGACGCGCACAGCCTGTCCCCGTGCGAGCAACTCACGGACGAGAACGTTGTCAATGTGCAGCGCTTACGCCTGCCGGCAATGCAGGTTAACATTGCCGATAAGCAGGTAAATATCGCTGGTGAGTATTTATTTGGCTTTGTACCTCTATGTTGCTTGATTTCTTATGCGACTGCGCAGTCCTTCAACGAAGCTATAGATTACCGGTACAACAAGCAACGTAAGCAGCGTCGAACTGAAAAGCCCTCCGATTACTACTATGGCCAGCTCGGCGGCTATGAGGGTGCCTTCTCCCAGACCAAAGGCTATGGGCACCATGGCTACCATGGTGGTAATGGCCGTCATTAAAATAGGGCGTAACCTTGTTTTGCCACCCTCTACCAGGGCATCATATGTGTTCCTACCTTTCCTGCGTAACTGCTCCACCAAAGAGATAAGCACGATGGCATTGGTAAGCACTATACCGACAAGCATTAGTATACCCATGAGCGCTGATACCCCGATGGGGTGACCGGTAACAAGAAGGCCCAGCAGGGCGCCGATAGAAGCCAGGGGCAGGCTCATCATAATGATTATCGGGTTAAGAAAAGAACGGAAGGTAACCACTATGACAGCATAGGCAAGTACTACGGCCACAATAATGGCAATGAACATGCCGGAGAATGACTCCTGCATCATCTCGGCTGTCCCCCCTACCTTAACTTCAACTCCCGGTGCCAACTCAAGCTGGTCTATCTTCTGCTGCACTGCCCGGTTGACCGAGCCGACATCCTGCTTGGTTATGCTTCCGGTAATACTGGCAGCCAGTTTCTGATCAATACGCTGAATGCTAACCGGTTGCTCGCCAAGCTCCACGCTGGCGATATCACTCAGCTTGACAGACACCGGCCAGCCAATCCTTAGCTCTCTGGCCACATCGGCGCTGGTTAGTTCCGGCGTTATCCCTTTGAGGAAGATGTCGAGGGTTTCGCCCGAAATCTCCGCCTGGGCTACGGTACCACCCAGATTCATCAGGAATAGCTCCTGGGCTATCTGCTGTATCTGCTCTACTGGTAATCCAGAGCTAATTAGCTTGCTTTGATCAATAGCGATATCGAGCTTGGGCTCAACACTACTGATATCGACCTCGATATCCGCTATGCCGTCTATACCCTCAAGGTCAGAGACGAGCTTTTCACTGGTAGAAGCTACATCCTGGTAGCTATCGCCCCGTACCGAGATATCAAGGCCTGAACCCATCATCTGGGCTGACATGGCATCCCCGGTGGTTACGGTAACCATGATGCCTTCTTCGGCTATATCCGCATAAGCCTGGCGTAACGCCTCGGCTTCCCTGTCCATATCGGCATCCGGGTACAGGATAACCGTTATAGTCGCCGTATTGGTGCCGCCGCCCATCATGGCGGTAAAGCCACCCATTAAAGTACCCGATGTGCCGGCGGTGGTCTGGTAACTTCTAACCTCGGGGTTTTCACCAAGAACCTGCTCCAACCTCATGGCCATCTCTTCGGTGGCAGTGAGGTCGGCCCCCTGCGGCATGACAACTTCAACGGTGAGCTGCTGTTCACTCATGCTGGGAATAAAAGCAGTGCCGATCACAGGAACCATGGCAAAGCTACCAAATAATAGGATCGCGGTTATTACCAGCGTTATAGCCCTGTGAGCCAGAGACCATTTTAGTGCCGGGGTATATAGCTTCTGATACCAGAAATCCCCGGTTTTTCCTTGTTTTTTACTGGATACCTTGAAGTTGCACAAAGGCGGGATTACCATTAGGGCTACAAAAAGTGAAGCTATAAGGGCGAAGGTAACCGTCAGGGCAAAGGGAAGAAACAGTTCGCCCATAATCCCGCCAACAAAGGCCAGCGGCAGGAAGATAACCACCGTAGCCAGTGTTGCCGAGGTTACCGGTGCAGCTACCTCCCTGGCGCCGTTTAAGGCTGCCTCTTTGAAGCCCTGGCCCTGCTTCAGATTTCGGGAGATAACCTCCAGGACAACAATGCTGTCGTCGATTACGCGCCCCACGGCAATAGCCATGGCGCTAAGGGTAAGGATGTTAATCGTTAAACCAAAGCTACTCATCACCAGAAAACCGACAAGTATGCTAAGCGGTATTGATATGGCAATAACCAGTGAAGCCCGGAAGGCCATTAAAAATAGAAAGACGACAACAATTGCCAGAGCGCCGCCAATTATGGCCTCACGCAACAGCTCGCTGATGCTGGTCTCAATAAACTCCGACTGATCTAGTATGATGACCACCTCCACCTCCCCACCCAGAGAATCCTTGATCATTTCAATCTCTTCGGTTACGGCATTGGCCACCGAGACGGTGTTGGCCTCAGCGTCTTTTATGATACTTATACCAACGCTGGGGCTGCCGTTGGTTCGGTTAATGGCCGTGCCCGGTGCTGGTCCTATTTCTATCTCGGCGATGTCCCCGAGCGACAGGCTACCCGCTCCCAATCCGGCATCCCTAATCTGGTCCAGGCTGCTATACTGCTGCATAGCCAGCAGCCCGGCCACCTGGGAAACCGATATGCCGTACTCGTTTATCTTATTGACATCTAGTGAAACCAGAACCTTATCGGCGCTTATGCCATCCATCCCTACCTGGTAGACACCCTCGATGGCTTCCAGTCTGGGTATAAATTCGGTGGCTGCGATCTCATTTATCTGGTCGGCGGGTAGATCCCCGCTTAGGCCAAACATCACCAGGGGCATCATGTTTATATCAATGGCATAGAGCCGGGGATTAGTTTCCAGCTGGGGCATCTGATCTGGCACATTCCGTACCTCTTCGGGGAGATCCAGTTCATCCAGCCTCTGGCTGATGATGCTATTTACCTCGTCCATATTGGTACCGTAGTCAAACACGGCAAAGGTGAAGGAGCTGCCTTCAGTACAGGTGGATACAAGCTGTTTTAAGCCATCTATACCCGATATCGCTCCTTCAATAGGTATGGCCACCTTATCCATTACCTCCTCAGCCTTTGCCTGAGGGTATACAGCAATAACACTGGTTACCGGGAAATCGATATCTGGGATAAGCTCCATCTTCATATTTAACGTAGCCCAGATGGAAGCTCCGGTAACCAGGGCTACAATAAGAAACGTCAACCACCGCTTCTTCAGCGCAATCTTTGTAAGCCAGCTCACAGAAATAGACCTCCTCTGCCTTTAAACATCTGTTAATTGGTATAATTTGTTAGCTCTGTGCCGGTATCAAGCTTTATCTTTAAACTGGGCTACCATATCAGTTATCTTGGTCATTAAGGCTGTCACGTACTCGGCTTTGGCCAGTATCAGAACGTTTTTATGTGCGCCACCACCCATTACCAGTAGCTTGGTAGCCGGTGTAATATTCATATCCCTTCGTGCCTTAGCCGGTATGACCACCTGTCCCCGCTCACCAACTGTCGTCGAACCATAGAATATTGGGGTTTGCGTCTCGTCGAATTTAGCTTTCATTATGCCCCTCCTTCTAGTCCCAAGGTATCTATATTATATGTGTAGTATATCATATATATCATATTTATACTACTTAACATCCATATCATATAAGTTTAAACGTATGAATTACTAATATTTACAAAATCCTAGCTAACTAGCCAGTATTGTAAAGGGCAAATAACTCATCACGTTACTATATTACTATTGACCTGCCCCTGCGTCTCCTTATCATTGAGTTGTTCAACATGAAAACCTTCAATACCTGTCCTGTTACCTATTCAATTGGTGTGATAGGCTCCTCAGCGTGATAGATGATTTCCATTGTCTGGTAGCCTACTGTAACGGTTGCTTCTGTTATCTTCGTCCTCATAAATAAATTATTTCCTCTTGGGAACTATTGCCCCAGCGTTTCTCCGCCCAATTCAATGCACCAACATATAAAGGTAGTCATTCTGACCTGAGGTCGCTGTCCTCTTTTACTGCGGTTGCTAAGCCTCATCGCATGTCTTTAAGAACTAATTGAGCAGCGTTCCTTCCCGATAAAACAACTGAGAATATACTGAAGCCAGGGAATGTCCAGTGTCCTGCTTGGTAGAGGTTTTTGATGGGCGTTTTCTGGCTGTGCATCTTGGCCCCTGGAGCAGGGAACCAACCATGAGATGCCCCCTCGCTGTTCAAGGTGTAGCGTTCAAAGGTTAAAGGGGTGGCAATATCTTTGCAGACGATGTGCTTAGAAAGCTGGGGGATAATCTCTTCTGCTGCGGCGATAAATTTATCAGCCAGTGCTTCTTTTAGCTCTGTATATTCCTTACCCCGGGTGCCATCCGTTTCCCGCTTCCAGTAGTCCATATAATTATAAGGAAACGGTGTCATAATCTGCACGGTAGCCATCCCTTCAGGGGCTTGGGAAGGGTCACGAAGCGAGTGCATCATTATCCAGAGCGAGCACCTCTCGGAGTCGCCACTCCAGGGATCATCGATATTGTCGCTGCGGTTATAAACAATTGTGGTTCCGTCAAAGCCCATTGCCTTAAGGTCCATATCCACCCCGAGGGAGACCAGAAAAGTGGGTTCTGTTAACCGTGTCTCTTTCAGTTCTTTTACAAACTTAGGACTTAGATGTTGCTTGCCAATTAGTTGGAGAAAAGTCTGCCTACCATCAATGTTAGAAACGATATAGCGTGAGCTGATCTTATTACCATCTGCCAGTTCAACACCAGCCGCTTTACCATCCTGGACTAAAATCTTGGTGACCGTAGCCTTGAAGGCTAGCTCCCTGCCATGTTTTGTCACTCCCTTGGCAAAGACGTCTGCTAGTGCCTGAGCTCCTCCCTTGGAGTAATAGAAAAATCCAGGGAAACCTATTAGCATCTGGCTAGTGGCTGCCCACCCAAGATCGTAATCGAGGACTGCGCCCAGAATTGCCATCAACTTTGGCTCCTTGAAGAATGAGGCTAGCGCCTGCCGGTAAGACATCCCGCCATACCTCCTCATTTTAGGGGATTTGAACAGAAACCTTATCATAAGCCCCATCTTGCCCCTAAAGCCCAGCAGGTCAGGAGCCGGTTCCGCCAACGCTAGTAGCTCAGGGACGAAGGCTTTACAATCCTGAACAAACGCATCAATACTTGTGCCTTCGTCAGGAAATATTCTCTTCAATCCATTAGCAAGACCTTCGAGGGGCATCAGCGGGAGATCATAGTCGCCGCCAACAATCCTGGTAGGAGAAGTAAGCTCAATGAATTCAATCTCATCATTGAGCCCCAATGTCTCCAGTGTGCCGCAGATCACCCCGTCTCTCCCTGCTCTTGGGAACAAGTCAGTTCCGACATCGAAGGTGAAGCCCTTGTGCTGGAAGGAAGTACAGCAACCACCGGGACTGTAGTGCTTGCTCAACCACCAGTACACTTAGCCCTTCTTTTGCTAGCAAGGCACCACAGGTTAAGCCGCCTATGCCGGCGCCAATGACTATGACATCGTATTTATCTTTGACTTTTATTACTCCTCACCTCCCGAAATATGTTGTCATTGCGACTGCTCAGGCGAAGTCTAGCAAGTTAGAATTAGAAAATAAATGCCTAGGCAACTAAGGCGGGTTCTTGCAGCCGTGTGATGAGTTTGTCTCTATCCGCATGGAGGTGATTGAAGAAGATTTGCGAGCCGAGGGCGATCCGCACCTAGGAGAAAAGACGTCTACAAGATAACAAAACTCGGTTTGTTGCCTGCCGGATCGAGATTATTGGAATTAGATATTGAAAACTTCGGATGGTTGCCACTGACCAAAGATGCAAAAGCCTGTTGACACTCTATCGCATAACTTAGAGTGTCTCCCAGCCAGACACAGTATTAATCTAGAGTGTACGGTCTTTGCAGTCCTTCTTGGCGTATGCTATCACCCAGCCGTAGCTCCCTGTCACCTCTCATCGGAGGTGGCCACTAGCAGAAATGCAGGATAACATGCCTGAGATGATTGTTCTCTATACCTTAAGAGATACCCAATGCTTGGGCAGCCTTACCGACGTTGCTTGGCTTGACCCAGAGGATGGCTCCATAACGCCCTGCGCCAGTAGAAATGGCTTGCATGGCTGTGACGTTAATTCGGGCCTGTCCCAGCCTGCTAAGTATGTCGGCGACAGCACCTACGCGATCCTCGCCCTGGATCAGGAAAGCAACCTTGGGCCCCACCAGCTTGATCCCTGCTTTTTGTGCTGCCGCAAGGAAGGCATCTCGGTCGGATGGCACGAGGTCGAGTTGAGCATGCCGCGTGCTCGTTGGGAAACCATTGAGGGCAATCAGATTGACACTCCCTGCCTTGAGTGCATTGAAAACCTTATCACCCGCTCCAGTCCGATTGGGGACCACAGTATAGTAATACTCGATACGCCGCATGATGTCCGCCATGGCATAAACCTCCTATGAAGAAATGTCTACTGGGCTTATCATAGGGGGTTCAGGTTTTGCAGTCAAGGAGAAGCGTTCGACGAAAGTTTGTTTGCGGGACCACTGCGTCAAAAGATGCTCAAACGAAAAGGAAGGCCTGCCGCGGGTGCCAAAAGAAAATAGCTCATTAGTTGTGCTCTTCCACTAAACAATCCAGTATGTTGTTACCGCATTGCACTTTATAGCGCTTTGTTCAGCATCTTATGAATGCCTAGCATAAATAGTATGATTCAAGGGGGCAGTAAGAAGCCGCTAGCTAGGAGAGGCTTTAACTAGAAGTGCATAGTTGGGCATTTGCCAAGGTGGTGATGGGGCTATAAGCTCAAATGAGCCTGTTTCACCGGGTCCAAGTGTTTCAGGTTCAACCGGCGACAGGCTATAATAAATTACCTTTCCTTCAGCGTCGTAATATGTGGCATATACCCAGATATAGGTGACACTCTGCTGGCCTATATTCCTGACCTCGCCTGTGATAGCATCCCACTTCCACTTAGGCCCTTCCTGGTAAACCACATTTAAGACTTCAAATTCCCTATAGGGCATTATACCAGTTGCCTCGCACCTGGTAATAAGCTCACATCTGTCTATTTCGCCCGGAGCCTCTGTGGGCACAGGCAATAGCCAAAATGGCCCCTTTTCACCGGGTCTTAGCACGAGAGCCGCAAAGAATTCTTGAGCGGCTATTACAGTGTCCTTTTCATCATAAAATAGGGCTATTATTCGGACATTGACGTTGTCGCTGGTTGCATTTCTAACCTCGCCGATAAGTTTTAAGTTGGCATTTTGGAACAAGCCATAGCTAAGAACCTCTGCCTGGCGAGGCATCTCAGTTGTCTCATAACCCTTGGCCAGCAATTCATAGCTGACAACCCTTTGGCTTGCCTCCTCATCAAGGAGAATCAATCTGAAGGGCCATTTCCCTCCTGGGGGCAGTATTTCTTCCTCAGCAAACTTATGTCTTATTACAAGATCGGCGTCGATAACGGAGCCATCTGCGTCATAGAAGTTAGCCTCCATCCTGTCCTCACCTAACCTTACACTTACCGAGCTAGGATTCTGAATTTCACCGACCACATTGTAGAAATTACCTTGTAGCGCTTGCCGGAAGGCCAACTCACATAACTCGCGTACCTAATGTATGAGCTATGGCTTAGAATGTCCAAGCCCACAGACTTGGGCTGTAGCTCAGGTGTTGTCGTTGTGGGCAGTGTCCCTGTTGGTGAGGCTGTCTCGGTTGGAGCCGGTGTCGTTTCCACCACTCCCTGGACACAGCCAGCAGCTAGAAGCATGATGACTAGAATACCTATTAGTAATCTTACGCCCAAATCCCCACCTCTAGTACAGGGCTCCAATAATGACTACCTGTACTGAGGATTTTACACCCGAACCAGATTTGTTTCAATCCCCGCCGAGAGCATCCAGCAAAAGGGCGTTTTGTTGGATGCTAAACAAAAAGGGCCTTTGTCATATTTGAAAACCCAGCCAGATTCTCTTCCTTTTCCCATCGTAATCATGGTCAGTTTGTAAACGAAGCCGGACACGAGAGACGGCTCTCTCAGAATTTGATAGGTTCTTTTATTAGTTCTATACTCGGAGATAACAATGACTATGATCGGAGATAACCATGGCTTCCGTGGAAGATGTACTAGAGAGACTTAAGAATAAAGCCAAACCTGATCAGCTTGAGGGAATGGCAAGATACGGAATAGCGATTGAAAGAAGGCTAGGGGTATCGGTTCCCGAACTGAGAAAATTAGCTAGAGAAACGGGGCAGAGCCATGAACTTGCCTTAGAGCTGTGGCAAACGGGGATAGCTGAAGCAAGAATTCTAGCGGCAATGGTAGATGATCCAGATAAGCTAACCGAGGAACAAATGGAGGATTGGGTAAAGGATATTAACTCCTGGGATGTCTGTGACCAAGTATGCATGAATCTTTTTGAGAAATCACCACTAGTCTTGAAGAAAATCAACGACTGGTCAAACCGGGAAGAAGAATTTGTAAAAAGAACAGCCTTCTCACTAGTAGCTTGTCTTGCCTGGCATGATAAGAAAGGCGGGGATGAGAAATTCTTCGGATTGCTTACGATTATAAAGCAAAGCGCAACGGACGAACGTAACTTCGTTAAGAAAGCCGTTAATTGGGCTTTAAGAAACATAGGTAAAAGGAATCGAAATCTAAACAAAGCTGCAATAGATACCGCTAAGGAAATACAGCAGACCAATTCAAAGGCTGCCCGTTGGATTGCCGCCGATGCTATCAGGGAACTGGAGAGTGAGGCTGTCCATAGAAGGCTGAGAAGGTAATCTTGTAGTAGCCAATTATCTATTCAAGCAACAAATGTCCATAATGTGCAATTGAGGTAACAACTGCTACTTTGCTACCTAATATGACAACCTAAGCATTTTGTCCGATTTTCCTATAGTGCCAAGTATTTGACCTAATGCAATGAGCTACAACACAGAATTAAGCGATTTAATACGCCCGTTTGGTTTTGAAACGTGAGGGGCGTTATGGCTCCTATACCACCATGACAGTATTCATTAGTGTGGGGCTGCCTTGAGACGCTCCAGATTTCGACGAATGTTTGCACAGCAAACTTCAGCGCTCGTTAGCGGAGTCACATCAATTTCAAGCATAGAAAACATGGGCAAGCTCATCAATAACTGATGTAACTCCTCGTTGGATGCCGCCTCCACGATAAACACATTAGCCCTCTTCCCAACCAGGCATCCTGCAGCCAGGATTTTCCTCTCTGCCTCCAGCTTAGTCAAAGCTTCGTGGTTAGGAATAACCATATTTTCCATAAACGGGATAATCTGGTCGGGGGAGGGCGGCATAGCGGTTTCAACGTTTTTCATGGTTACGAGGTATCGCATCTTACAGCCTCCTTTCTAATCCAGATTTTCGGAATATGAGCCTTAACTCTTGCCAATTCTGAACATCTTGGTGCCACATACCGGGCATATGCCCTGCGTTGCCGGCCTCCCATTCTTCATGGTTACCGCCTTAGCATCCTTCATCTCCCTCTTGGCCCGGCACTTCATACAATATGCTTCCATTGTTCTACCTCCTTCTTTCCTGTGGAATGGACCCCCCACTCTTACATTCACCGCCCGATGTCCTTTAGGTCCCCTTTCCAAGTCGAAC
>SDBU01001690.1_pt1 | contig 30745 bp, 30 predicted proteins | sample 2277071 | NCBI WGS metagenome assembly SDBU01 (sample SAMN10397929, study PRJNA504765) | marine sediment metagenome | isolation source: marine sediment core GS08_GC12, 126 cmbsf | place: Arctic Ocean: Gakkel Ridge, Loki's castle | collected 2008 | reverse complement strand
GTTCCGGGGGCGCCGATGAGGGAGGTAAGGGAATGGCGTTAAAAATCTGAATAGTAGCGAAGCCATTTCAGTGAATTTACCCACACAAAATGGAAGAGAGTCAATGAACCTATTCAATTAGATTTTGTGGTCTTTCCCCTTTGAGCCCTTGGACAAGATTGTTTGCTGCCATAAAAGCCATTTTCAGCCGGGTTTCCCGGGTAGCGCTTCCTATATGGGGGAGGAGGACGATGTTGTCCAAACTGAACAGCTTGGGATGGATGGACGGCTCATCCTCATAGACATCCAGGCCTGCTCCCCATATCGCTCCCTCCCGGAGGGCGTCAGCTAAGGCTTCTTCATCGACCACTGGACCCCGGGATACATTGATGAGGATGGCTGTTTTTTTCATTAACCTTATATTGTCTTTTGAGATCAAATGGAACGTCTTGGGTGTAAGTGTTGTATGTAGCGAGATGATATCCGAGGTCTGAAGCAGCTCTTCTAAGGAAAGTTGAGCAGATTGGAGCTTGGCTTTCTCTTCAGGACTGAGGCCGTGAGGATCGTGGTAGACAATGTCCAGGCTGAAAGCCCGGGCTCTATGAGCCACGGCTTTTCCTATCCGTCCCATGCCGACAATCCCAAGACGCTTACCATGGAGCTCTTGTCCCAGAAAAAGGTCCAATGCCCAACCTTTGTATTGATTATCCCGGGTGAAAATATGGGCTTGAGGAATTCTCCGTGCGACGGCGAAAATGAGAGCCCATGTCAGGTCAGCCGTAGTTTCTGTAAGAACGCCGGGAGTATTGGTCACCATAATTCCTTTCTCTCTGGCAGCGGAGATGTCAATGTTGTTATAACCCACGGCGCAGTTGGCGATAATTTTGAGAGAGCCTGCGGCATTCAGGACATCTTTATCAATCGTAACGACGAGAAGGCTCAGCAGTCCGTCCTTATTCTTGATTTTTTCAATGAGTTTTCTTTTTGAAATATCACCATCGGGTTTTCCAATCTCAAAATCGACATGTTCTTTAAGATACTCCAAGACTTCAGGGAACATCTTGTGAGTGATGAGTACCTTAGGTTTCATCTTTTCCTTTCTCGAGGATAAACGGTAAAAAATATTTTTTAATATTTTTATGCAAAAGGGGATTGAAAAATCCAATATTGTGTTTGTCCTCAGTAAGAATATCACTGACGAGCATCAATGCTGCGGCTTGAAGGCCATAATACTCTGCTAGTGCAAAGACAGCGGATGTTTCCATATCGACAGCACCGATGTGTTGATGCTGTTTCTCCTTGAACCAGGATAGAGTTTCACGAAACGGTGCATCAGTTGTGACCAAAGTAGCCTTAATGTAAGCAAATTTTTTTGAGTCCAGCACATCTTCAATCCTTTTCCGAAGAGAAGGAGAGGGCGAAAACGATCGCTTTCTTGGAAAATAGTGTTTGGATGTGCCCTCTTCTGAAAGGGCTCTGGTTATGCTTACCGCATCTCCTATTCTGGATCCTGGTATCAGTGAACCGCAGAATCCAAGCACAATGATTTCTTCGGCTCCGGAGGCGATGAGCCGTTCAAGTGATAAAACGGCCAGTGGAGAGCTTAGACATTGGTACAGGAGGATTTTATCTTTGAGAAGAAATATTTGGCCGAATGGAGTCTGTTTATTTTTTCGGATGTGCTTTTTAACATTAAGATAGATAGTGCTCTGGGGGGAATCTAAGGGGATGTGGATGATTTTTTTTTTTGAGAATCCTTTGAAAGGAAGGGGTTTGACCAGCGGTGTCTCTTTCATTTTTGCCCCTTAATTATATCATTTAATTAAAGGGACATCATACTTAATTCAAACGGAATTAAGTATGATGTCCCTTTAATTAAATGATATAATTAAGGGGTATGAGAATGAGGAAAATTCCGCTTGAAGACATCGAACTTAACGATCAGCGGTTCCGCATTTCTTTTTTTTGTTCTTTAGATCTGCTTTCTCAATCCATACAGGCTGTCGGATTGATTTATCCTCCTGTGGTCACACTCCGGAATGGATTTATAATTCCTGTCACAGGCTGGAGAAGGATTTTATCATGCAAACAGCTTCTCATGTCTCCTATCCCTGTGTTTGTAAGTAAAGAGACGGATGACCTGAAGAGTTTTAAACTGGCCATTTTTGAGAATTTGACCTCCAGGGAATTCGATTTAATTGAGCGGGCAGAGATTGTGAGTCGATTAAAAAAATTCGGAGAATCCGAGGACAAAATTATTGAAAAATATCTTCCACTCTTAAGAATCCCGCCCACATATGATTATTATGATCTCTATAAAAAAATCTCTCGGATGAGGAAAGTAGAGAAACATATTTTAAGTCAAAAAAAAATGGCTTTGGCCGTGGTTGAACTTCTTGTTCAATTTTCCCCTAAAGAGAGACAGCTGTTTTTCCCACTGCTTGTTTGTCTAAGCAAGAATAAGCAAAAGGAACTGCTGGAGTCGGCAAGAGAAATTTCGCTCAAGCATGATATCCCGGTCAGTGAAATTTTCAGCTCGGAAGAGATAAAAGCCGTTTTACATTCTGGAGATTTATCTCTAATCCAGAAGGCCGATCGAATCCGAGAGCGGCTAAAGAAAAAACGATTTCCTTTACTTTCTGATAGGGAAAAGTCCTTTGAATTATCGAAGAAAAAACTTAAATGGCCAAAGAATATCGATCTTTCCCCCACCCCCTATTATGAAGATAATATGGCTCATATCAAATTCAGCTTCTCTGGACATAAAGACTATTTAAAGAAAATATCCGTGCTCAGAAGTATGGCAGAAAAAGATGAATTTACCGCTCTTATCGAAACGGTTTCGAATGAATAACCAGCAATTTTCTCCAAAAAAAATATTTGTCGATCAAAAGAGTTTGAATTTTCCTCTTACTGAAAAAATTCTTCAAAACACAGAACATGTGCCGTTTGAGATCGTAGAAAATATTCAAAACGTTTTGGACTCAGTTAAAGTAAGTAAAAATCCTGTTTCACTCGGAAAATCAATGCTCCTTCTCACAACCCTGAAAGGAGATTTTATTAAATCCTGTCCCTGTACTCCCGGATACATAGGGTGTAATTATTTCATTATCAATTTGGATTTGAACTGCCCTATGAACTGTTCTTATTGTATTCTGCAGTATTATCTGTCTAATCCATTCATCACTGTTCATGTCAACAGGCAGGATCTTTGGAACCAATTGGATAAATTTTTAGGTAACCACAAAAACAAAAGGCTGCGTATGGGAACAGGAGAGCTGGGGGATTCGTTAGCCCTTGATCATCTGACAGACAGTTCTATGGATTTGATTTCGTATTTTCGGTCTAAAACTCATGTTCTTTTTGAACTAAAAACCAAAACAGTGAACATTGAAAATCTTGTTTCTGTAGAACCCGCAGAGAATATCATCATTTCCTGGTCACTTAATTCTGAAAGGATAGCGAGAACAGAAGAGAAGGGATCACCTCCTGTCCATCACAGAATAGAAGCTGCACAAAGGATTGCCAAAAGAGGTTTTAGGGTAGGTTTTCATTTTGATCCGATCATTATACATCCGGGTTGGGAAGAGGGGTATGCTGAAATCATAAGTTTACTTTTTTCTTCCATCGATCCCAGTAAGATAGCATGGATCAGTCTGGGGAGCTTAAGGTTTCCACCGCACCTCAAACCGATCATTCAAAAGAGGTTTCCAAAAACCCGCATCATCTATGAAGAAATGATACGCGGGAAAGATGGAAAATATCGGTATTTCAAGCCTCTCCGAATGGAGCTGTACAGGAAGCTTATCAATTTTATAAAAAGAAATGGGGGAGAGAAAGTCCCTCTCTATTTTTGTATGGAGAGTAAGGAAATTTGGGAAAAAGGGCTCAAAAAAAGACCGAAGGATAAGGACGATGCTGAAAAGTTCATCTCCTTACCCCTCGGAATATGTCGATAATTATACTACTCTATTCCCTCCGTCTTCTTTTCTGCAATAATACCCACAACTTCCACGCCCGCTTCTTTCAGAGGACCAATGATCTCTACGACGCGTCCAAACAACAATTCCTGGTCTGCTTTCAGATAGAGTTTTTTATCGCTGGCTGACAGCATGATCTCTTCCAGCAAAGCAGAGAGATCTTCCTCCGCCACCTTATCATTGTTTAACCACAATGTTCCATCCTTTTTGATAGAGAGAACGATCTCCGGATTTTCAGGGAAATCGATCATATTTAATGCAGTAGGAAGTCGAACATCGACGCCTTTTTTCACCAGGGGCGTGATAACCATAAAGATAATCAGTAGAACTAGAAGAATGTCACAAAGAGGAACCACATTAGGTTCGGATATGACATCGTCGTTGCTGCTTGAATCGTTCATACTCATCTTACACCTCTCGATCTCTATTAAAGCAATAATAAAGATGTTTCAATTTATACAGGTTTTTGTTTTTCTTTGATAAAGAAGTCAATGATCTCTGACTTTGTGTTGGCCATTTCAGCCTGATAGACTTCGACTTTTGAATTCAAGATATTGTAGCACCACAAGGCGATAATGGCCACACCGATTCCAAAAGCAGTCGTGATCAAAGCTTCAGAAATACCGCCGGCAACAGCCCCGATACCGCCTGATCCGGTCAGCGCCATGCCTCTAAAAGCATTGATGATTCCGGCGATTGTCCCGAACAATCCGATAAACGGTGAAGATGTGGCGATTGTTGCCACTAAGCTTAAACCTTTTTTTAATTCCTGCGTGAAGACGGTAGAAGATCTGTCCATTCCTCTCGAAGCGGCCGAAATCTGCTCTTCGATATTGAGGTTAGCTTTTTTCCCCTCAAAGAATTCCTGGATTCCAGAAGCCGTGATTCGAGCAAGATGGCTTCCCTTATATTCTTTCTTGGACGAAAGATTCAGGGCCTCTTCAACTTTTCCACTCTTTAACAAACTCGCGAGTTTTGGAGCGATTTGCTTGGATTTTCTTTTAGCTTTTGCAAAAACGATATTTTTTTCGATGAAAAAATAGAACGCGACGATGGATAGAAAAATCAGAAGAACCCCAACTGTTTTGGCTAGACCTCCCATGGCCTGCCACATTTCAACTAGACCAAATTGCATTTTAGTACCTCCTTTTAAGATAGAAAGCCGCAGATAGCTTTATTTCCTATTTTAATTTAAAAATAACAGTAACAGTAAAAATAACTCCTCTAGGACGACCATTGATGACCATAGGTTCGTACACCCACTGGCGAACGGCATCGATGGCAGCCTGATCCAGAAGAGGAATCGATCTCAAAACTTTAACAGAAGAAACCCGGCCGTACATATCGGTGACTGCTTCAATGATACTTATTCCTTCGATCCTTGCCTGCCGGGCGATTTCAGGGTAAATAGGTTCGACGCGGTGAATGAGTTTTGGGGGCTTGATTTCTCCGATAGCCCTTACAGGGGCTTCGATCTCTCCGACGACTCCACCGAGAACTCCTCCGACGACTCCACCGAGAACTCCACCAATGACTCCACCTTCGACTCCACCTTCGACTCCACCTTCGATGCCGATGTCAATGAGTTCTTCTTCTGCAATTTCATCCGGGATTTCGACTGGAGCGACGAGCTGTCCGGGTTTGATGTTGGTTTTAGCCTGTACAGGCTTAATGCGAGTTCTTGCCCGTTTGGGGCGCTTTTTTTTAGCGGGGGGAGGAGGTGGTGGCGGAGGAGGAGGTGGTGGTGCGAGAAAGGCACTGTAAACTTCAACTTGAGGAAGGTTCTTTGAGCTTAAAAGCGGGAGAACAACAAGAGTAGCGATGAGGAGGAGATGAAATAGTAATGCCAAGGGAAAGGAAAAGGCTTTTCGTCCCATCCCTTTATCCTCGAAAAGGAAGGAGTCCTTAAAAAGATTTGGGATTACTTCAGGCTTTGATGTATGTTTTTCAGCCATTGTGTACCTCCTTTTCAGGATATTTCTCGACAATAAAACAAGAGTATAAAAGAAAAATACCGTTTTGACAAGTGATATTTCTTCACTTTCCAAGTCCCTTTTTCGGCTTAAAAATCGTATTCCAATAATAGAGTAAAGAACAAGATTGATATATCGAAGAATAGGTTCCGATGATAACCCCGATCATCATCGTGAAGGCAAAATCATTGATGACAGGACCGCCAAAAATAAATAGAGCCACCACTGTCACAAGTGTTGTCCCGGAAGTGATCACCGTTCGGCTGAGAGTCTGATTGATGCTTGTATCAAGGATCTGATCGAGCTTATTTTTTCTTAGAAGTTTGATGTTGTCGCGAACCCGGTCAAAAACAACGATTGTATCATTGAGGGAGTACCCCACAATCGTTAGGATAGCCGCAATGACCGGGAGGTTGATTTCTCTATTCGTAAAAGAAAAAATACCCATTGTAATAATAACATCGTGGGCCAGCGTTACTATGGCAACGACTCCAAAAGCAAACTTGAATCGAATGCCTATGTAGATAAGCATGCCTATCAAGGCCCAAACCGTGGCTTGCGTGGCTCGACGTCTTAAGTCAGACCCGACCTGAGGTCCAACGGTTTCTCTGCGTTTGACCGATAAACTTCCCAGGTAAGTCTTTTCTTTCAAGAACTCTACGGCCTCCGGACCAATGTCTTCTAGGGGGAGCTGATCGAAATTTTCAATTATGCCTTTCTGTGTCTCATTTTCTTTTGTATCAAAGATATCCTCTGCGATGTTGATGGCTTCATCGGGGAATGAGGGTTCAAGGAGACGGATGATTTCACTCTTATCAATATTATTCAGATCTTTTAAACCGCTTTGTTCGGACTGTCTGTCCTGGTCAGATATGAGAAGTTCGACAATTTTTGCAGCCATAATTGTATGAGTTTCCAGCTCCAGTTCGGTCTCCTCTTCGGGCAGCATGGCTCTGATAATATACTCTCTCTCCCCTTTTTCCACTTCCTGAATCTTTATGCTTTCCAGATCGGGCACGGTGAGAGACTGCCTCAGATCAGAGATGGATATGGGAGCGGTGAATCTGATTTGGACTAAAGCACCTCCGGCAAAGTCAATGCCGGGAGTGATTTTTTTCCCGACCGTCATGTTTAAAATTCCGGCAACGATAAAAATCCCTGAAAGACCGAATGCAAACAGCTTGTACTTCATGAATGAAAAATTGGGCTTCTTGAATATTTGCATGGTTATATACTTAGTTTCTCTCGTTTTTTTCCGTTTGTGATGAAGACATCAAATATCAGCCTTGAGACAAAAAGAGATGTGAACATGGACGCGGAGATTCCAATGATCAGAGTTATGGCAAATCCCCTAAGAGGGCCTGTGCCGAATTGGAAAAGAAAGATGGCGGCGATAATTGTTGTAATATTGGCATCCATGATAGTTCGGAAGGCCCGGGTAAAACCGGAGGAAATGGAACTCTTTATGCTTTTTCCCTGTGACAGCTCTTCTCTTATCCTTTCAAATATGAGGACATTGGCGTCCACAGACATTCCGATGGTAAGGATAATACCGGCGATGCCTGGAAGGGTCAGGCTGGCTTCAAAATAAGCCAGAGCACCCATCAATATGAGAATATTTATAATTAATGCGGCAATGGCGTTAAATCCTGAAATCTTGTAGTAAATCCCCATGAAGACCAGGACCATGAGGAGGGCTGCGATGATGGCAAAAAATCCTTTCATTATAGAGTCTCTGCCCAGTGAGGGACCGATGATGCGTTGTTCTAGGTATTTTATGGCTGCCGGCATAGCCCCGGCTCTGAGAACCAGAGACAGATCATCGGCTTCTTCTATAGTGTAACGTCCACTAATTCTTCCTTCGCCTGCGGGTATAGGTTCTTCGATAACAGGGGCGGATTGAACCCTGTTATCGAGTACGATAGCCAGCTGCCTTCCTACATTATCTTGAGTGGTCTTATGGAATCTTTTGCCTCCCTCCGAACTGAGAGTAAACAGAACGACGGGATTGTTAAAGTCGTCTGATGACCTCCGGGCCATCCTCAGATCTTTTCCGGTGACTTCAGCGACACGATTGAGAAGGTAATATCGTCTTTCGGCTTTTTCAGGATCACCTTCCCGGATTTCCATATCTGCCGGGACTTCTCCTCCGAATTCTATTAGAAGTGTTTCGACATCGTCAGCCGAAGCGTTGACCAGCTTCCATTCTAAATAGGCCGTTCTCTTGATGATGTCCATGACTCTCTCTGAATTCTCCACACCGGGAAGCTCGACGATTATACGGTCTCCTGTGAAACCTCCCTGGCGTTGGATGGTCGGTTCTGTCAATCCGAGTTCATCGACTCTGTTCCAGATGGTTTCTTCAGATTGTTTGACAGCAAGATCCCGGAGATAGAGAATGAGATTTTGCTTCATAGTGAGAGTGGCATCGCTTCCTGAAATGGAGGTATCCCAGTCTCTTCCCACGGAATCATCAATTAAATCTCTAACCGCTCCTTCCTTTCCAAGCTCGATCTGCTGAATCGTGAATCTCCCGATGCGGTTTTCATCCTTGGAAATGGCCTCATATGTAATGAGTTCTTTGTCCATTTCGTCCTGGAGTCGAAGAATAACCTGGTCTGTTTCACGATTGAGAGCATCATCCGTCATGACCTGAAGGACCAGATGCACCCCGCCGCTTAAATCCAGACCCAGCTGGATTTTCTTAACTAAGGCGAAGTAAAGACTGAGAGAGATGACGGCAAAGACAAGTATAACTTTCCAGCGTAAATTTTTTTTCATTGATACATTCCGCCTCAATAACTCTCTATATATATGCGATTGATATAGAGAATTTGTTTACCTTGTTTTTATTTCTTCTTTTTTGTCTCCCAGGATTACAGAGATGGCATTTCTTGTGACATCGATTTTGACATTTGCCGAGATTTTTAGTTCAATCCGGTCTTCTTTGGTTCCCATGACTGTCCCATAGATCCCGCCTGTGGTGACGACCTTATTTCCGGGTTTGAGGGCCTCAACCATATCCTGATGTTTCTTCTGTTTCTTTCTAGAAGGAAGGATGATCAGGACATAAAAAATTACAAAGACGAGAATAAACGGAACCAATGCCGTGAGCATGCTTCCTTGGGGACGTGCACCAGGGGCGGCCTGCTGCATAAATGTTGCAAAACTTGCTAATAGCATTTTACTATTTCCTCTCTCCTATTTTAAAATAGTTTTTTTGAAATCCGAGTACGATTTTGATTGGATAGCTTGCCTAATTTTTTTGAAGATGTCAAGATAAAAATGCAGATTGTGGATGGTGTTTAAGGTGGCCGAACTCATTTCATTTCTCTCAAAAAGATGGCGCAAATAGGCCCTCGAAAAGTTCAAGCAGGTGTAGCAGGAACAGTTTTCATCAATGGGTTTTTTATCGTTGGCATATTTTTGATTCTTGATAATCAGCCTTCCGCTGCTGGTAAACAGTGTTCCATTTCTTGCATTTCTCGTAGGGAGAACGCAGTCAAAAAGGTCGATGCCCCTATCGACGGCTTCAAGAATGTCTTGGATGTATCCCACACCCATCAAATAGCGCGGCTTATTAAAAGGAAGAAGAGAACAGGATTTTTCTATTGTTTCCATAAACTGAGACTTTGGTTCTCCAATGCCCAACCCTCCTAAGGCATAACCGTCGAAGTCGATTTCGAGAAGATCTTCGATGCTTTTTTGTCGCAAATCCCAGTGGATGCTGCCCTGACAGATTCCCCAGAGACGCTGATTGTGAGGATTTTCGAGAAAATATTTTCGTGAGCGTATGGCCCATCGTGTGGTCAGCTCTACGGACTCCTTTATCCGATCCGGAGAGGAGGGATAAGGTGGGAAATTGTCCAAGGGCATCATGATGTCTGACCCGAGGTTTTGCTGTATCTCGATGACATTCTCAGGAGAAACAAATGATTTTGTGCCATCCAGATGTGAAGAAAATTCCACCCCGTCTTCTTTAACTTTGACGAGATTCGAGAGGCTGTATATCTGGTAGCCTCCGCTATCTGATAGAATAGGCCTATCCCAAGATATAAAAGTATGAATGCCGCCCGACTGACGAATCGTTTCAGTCCCGGGTCTGAGAAAAAGGTGGTAGGCATTGACAAGGATGAGCTGGGCGCCTAAGCTCGCGACTTGACTGTGAGTGAGGGATTTTACGGAACCTTGACTCGCCACGGGTGCAAAGGCCGGTGTTTCAATGAGCCCATGTTGTGTATGGATGATTCCTGTCCGTGCGGATGATGTGTTGTCCTGGGCTGTTATGCTGAAGTTTTTATTGTTTTTGTTCATGTGTTCATTTAGCAAATCGAAATTGTATGATGTCGCCATCTTGAATGGAGTAATGCTTCCCTTCCAGCCGGACGGCCGCATGTTCTTTTGAAGCCTGCATGGAACCATGCTTGAGAAGTTCATTCCAGGGTATCACTTCAGCCCTGATAAAGCCCCTTTCTATGTCGGAATGGATCGCACCCGCTGCCTGAACGGCGGGAGTGTTTTTTTTAATTGTCCAGGCTTTGATTTCTGACTTTCCAATAGTAAAAAAAGTGATCACTTGAAGGAGATCATAAGAAGTTTTGAGAAACTTTTTTGAGCTGAGTTCAGTCAGTCCGTATTCCTTAAGGAAGGCCTCTTTTTCATCGCCACTCAATTCTGAAATTTCTTTCTCAATGCTGCCGCAGTAAGCCAGCACAACAGTTCCCTTCTTGGAAGAAACGTAGATGGATTCAGGATGATCTACAGCTGCCAAGTTGTCTTCATCGACATTGATCATGTGAAAAAGCGGTTTTTGTGTCAGGAATGCAAAACCTCTGAGGAGTTTTTCTTCTGATGGGGATACATCAGCTTCGCGAACTGCCGTTCCATTTTCGAGTAGAGATTGTAGTTGCCGGAGGAGTTCGAGTTCTTTTTCTCCGTCTGGATTTTTTGACCTTTTCAGCTCTTTTTCCAAAGAACCGATCCGAGATTCGATGGACATTAAATCCGCCAGAAGAAGTTCTTCTTCCATGACCGAAATGTCCCTTGTTATATCGACACTTCCCATGGGATGTGGGATTTGAGGATCACTGTATCCACGTACGACATGGGTGAGTCCATCTGCTTTCCGAAGATAATTGAGATAGGCTTCATTTTTTATGTCTCCGTAGGAAATGCCTGTCAGGTCGACATAGTCCACGGCTGCCGGCTTTTTCTCCTTGTCTTGATAAAGCTCCCAGATTTGATCCAGGCGGTCATCAGGAATCGAGCAAGTCCTTGAATTCGTTTCTTTTTTTCGTGTGCCGTAGGCATGGACTTCAATATTTGCCCCTGTCAAGAGGTTAAATAGTGTCGTTTTGCCGGATTTTGGATATCCAAACAGAGTGAAATTCATACTCTTAGCATAATTCTCAAATCCAAAAACGTCAAACTAGAGACGAAGATAATTCTATTGATGAAAGGAATGATTTCGGCTATAGTAGATGTTTCATTCGAGAATTGAGATGCAAAAAGAAAAGAAAAAACGCGAAAGAGGTGTATTCAGAGAGTATTTTGAACTCATCGCAGAAACAGCCATCTTAGTGTTTTTTGTGATGACTTTTATCGTCCAGGCCTTCCAGATACCAACAGGATCAATGGAGTCTACTCTTTTAATCGGCGATTTTTTGCTGGTTAATAAGCTAGCCTATACCCAACCAAAATATGGATTTGAGAAACTCATACTCCCTCAAAGAGACATCCAGAGAGGAGATGTCATTGTCTTTAAATATCCCAAGGAACTGGATAAGGATTTTGTCAAACGTGTCGTTGCGCTTGAAGGGGAAAAGATCGAGATCAAAGATAAACAAGTCTATATAGATGACAAGCCGATCACGGAGGACTACAAAGTCCACAATGACGAACGAGTTTACACGCACAGCGAGTATTATCGATATGATGATTTAATAAGAGATAATTTCAGCCCTCAAATTGTTCCTCCGGGTCATGTCTTTGCGATGGGAGACAATCGGGACAACAGCAGTGACAGTCGTTACTGGGGTTTTTTGCCTCTCAATTATATAAAAGGTAGGCCCTGGTTTATATATTTTTCATATCGAGCTGAAAATGGCGCTTACTTAAAAACAAGTGTGAAAGAAAGATTGAAAAAATTTGTGAACTTTATTCCAAAGGCAAGGTGGAAAAGAGTTTTTAAATTAATTAAATAAGGGATCTAGGGGTCAAGGGGTCAGGGATTCGAGCAAGAAATACGTAAGAATTGGAAAGAAAAGAGTCGAGTGACCTGCTTAAAAATTGTTAAGAATTGAAAGTTTGGAAGAGAATCGTTAAAAAAACACTTGAACCCTTGAATCCTTGTATCCTTGAATCCTTAGCATAAACTGCATCAACTCATCAGGAGAAGAACCTTAAGTAATAATCACAGAAAATTTCATTTTTTCACCTTGGGGGGATTGATATAATAGTCTTCATAAGACGAAATATAAAGAACCGGATTTTTATACTCATCTAAGAAAATGGAGCTGTTGACAATCCCATCCATATCCTTTCCCACAGGCAAACCTAAATAATTGAGCAGGGTAGGTACGATATCGACCAGCTTCATTCCCGAGATGTTTTTTCCCTTGTTGATTTCCTGCCCATAGAAAAAAACAACACCTTCAGGGGCTCTCTCGTGATAGGCAGAGATTTCAGCATTGCCCAGCATCCACTCGACAAATCTTTTCCAAAGAGGGAGCGGTTCAGTTCCATGGGGTGAGTAGACGACGAGAAGTTCTTCCCCCATCTTCAAAGAAGCTAAATACTTGCTGATGATCTGATCGTAGAATTGGTAATAGCGTTCGATGACAGTGCTGTATTTATCGATTTCATCCTGGTTCAGGATGCCAAAAAGTTCGGGAAAGCTGTACTTATAAAAATAGGATTCGGCGATGTTCAGGCCCTTGAGGAAAAAATAGAGCATTTGAGGTTGCTGCTGGTTTTTCAGCTCTGTAACGGACTCTTCAAATTCCACATCTGTGTAGAGCGCATTTCTAACCTTTTGGAAAATTTCATCTGTCTCAAATTCGAGGTCCTCAAATAAATGGTTAAAAGTGGTTTTGGCTTTTTGACCAGGTTCCAGGATTTCAAGATTGAACGGCCAATCTCTTTTCACGAATGTCGTCTCATTATCCTCGAAAATTTTCCAAATATCTTTAGTATGGATTTGCGGAATATTTGGAGTGATGCTGAGAATAGGAGTTCTGAGAAATTGTCTGAAAAAAATAAAGCGGGGAGCCACTTCCAATTGGTTTTCGAGTCCCAGGAAATTATAGGTGAATGGGGAAAGCTGTCGGTGTTTAGAAGGATACTTACCTGTATTAAAGGAATGAATCAGCATAAGGGATTCATTTGGAGAAAAGCTTTCCAATCTTCCCCAGCTTCCCTGGTCCATGAGCAATTGAAAATTACGGAGTTTTCCCTCGTTGATTAGGGGAATGAGAAATTCGAAGCTCAGTCCTTCAAGTCCGATGATTGTGATTTTTTTTTCGATTTTCGTAGCTTCAAAATTGGCAATATATTTTTTCTTTTCGGGTTGAGGAAAATTTGTTCTCTGGTAAATCGTAAGAGTCATGGTAGCGACAAAAAGGAAAGGGAAGAGCCAGAGAATTATCTTTTTTTTCGAACTGTGGTAGGTATAAAGAATGATGATCCCAAGGATAGAAAAGAGGATCAAAAAGATAGGTTGAATATCAAGAAAATATAAAGTCTGCGGATCGAAGAATGATATAAAAAAATCGCGGTTGGCTTTGAAAATGACCAAATAGACGATGGTAAGCAAAGAAAAACTGATAATGAGAAATGAGGGAGAGACAAACATAATGAGTCTTTTTTTTCCCGAAAAAAATTGATAGAAATAAAAGATCAGAACACACAGGAATGCAATAAAAAGTCCATATATAATAAAAAGGAATAGAGTCAATTGGCTAAATGCTTTGAACTGAAACGTCAGATTGATGTTGAGATCCAGGATAAGCAGGGCGAGCAGGCTGCTAAAAAACAATCCACTTATTAACGAATTGGTAAGAACTTTAAGGAATTTCACATCAGAAAATTATCATGATTTCGCCCCACCGTCAACAAAAGGTGAAAAAAGGTATGAAAAAGTTGAATCAAGTGAAAATATAAAATAAGATAATTAATGTGGAAAATCCAATTATTGCTCTTCTGACCGATTTCGGAGAAGTTGATTTTTTTGTGCCTTCCTTAAAGGGAGTTATTGCCAGTATCAATCCATTGGCTAAGGTTATAGATATCACTCACAGTATTCCTTCATTTGATGTCCGTGCGGGAAGTTTTGTCCTTTTTGCTTCCTATAGGTTCTTTCCAAAAAAAACGATATTTGTTGCGGTCATAGATCCCTCGGTGGGCTCCTCTAGAAAAATCTTGCTGGTCGAGACTGAAAAGTATTTTTTTATCGCTCCAGATAACGACATTCTCAGTCTTGTGCTGGAAGAGGAAGACGTTATTCAGTTAAGAGAAATCTCTAATCCCAAATATTTTTTGCGGCCAACCGGAGTAACATTTGATGGCCGTGACAAAATGGCGTCTGTATCAGCCTATTTGTCTCTGGGACTATCACCTGAGGAATTTGGTCCACAAGCAAGAATCCCTAAAAAAAAAATATTGAACAGGCCTCATCAGACTGCTGATAAAATTGAAGGGACAGTCCTCTATAACGACAAATTTGGAAATTTAATCACTAACATTCCCTCATCCCAGCTTGATCCCCTCATGAAAAAACATGGACAGGAGGCTGTTCGTCTGATTGCCGGAGAAAATATGATAATATATGGAGATCATTACTCTGCGGTTCCTGTTGGGGAGCCGGTTTTTCTTTTTGGAAGCTTGGGATTGATAGAAATCGCAGTACGGGAAGGATCGGCTTTTAATAAATTAAAGGTAAAACCAGGGGCCAGCATCAAAATCACACATTTTAATCACCTATAAAGTTATGGAACATCTGCAGGGAACAATTGAAAGCGTTGTCTATTACAGCCCCGAGACCGGCTATACAGTCTGTAAATTTGCCGGTGAGGATGGTCTGGTTTTTACCATTGTCGGGACATTTCCCCCTTTATCACCAGGTGAAACTATAAAGATTAAGGGAAAATGGGTCATCAATCCGAAATTTGGGAAGCAGTTTAGTGTCGATAATTATATTCCCCTACTACCTTCCTCCGTCAAAGGGATAGAGAAATTCTTATCTTCAGGGCTCATAAAGGGAATAGGTCCTGTTCTTGCTAAAAGGATTGTCAACCGTTTTGGCCCACAGACTATCGAAATCCTTACGAATAACATCAGCAAGCTCAAACAGGTCGATGGAGTGGGGAAGGTTAAATTCAATGAGATCAAAAAGTCTTGGAGTATGAATGAGGATATTCGTGAGCTTATTATTTTTCTTCAAGAACACAATATTACGACAGGACTGGCCACAAAAATTTACCGCCAGTATGGCAAAAAATCCTACCACATCCTCAAGACGAATCCTTACCAGGCCTGCCATGATATATGGGGTATAGGATTTAAAACGGCGGACAAGATTGCTCTCAATTTGGGGATGAGTCCCGTATCGCCGGAACGGATTAAAGCTTATATAATGTATGTCCTCGAAAAGGATAACGAGCAGGGACATGTGTTTTCATTTCAGAGGGATCTTTTGAAATCATGTCAAAAAGAATTAGAAGCAGAAGAGGGAAAAATCCTGGAAGCTCTCAAAGTACTGAAATCACAAAAACTTGTTAAAGCGGAGCACCTTGAAGAGGATGAAGCGATCTTTCTCCCTTTTTATTATATGGCGCAAGAAGATGTAGTAAAAAATATTTACAATTTGGCTCATGTTCCATTCTCGAAACCGGAGTTTGATGTAGAAAAAGAGATTTCCAGTGCTGAAAAAGATCTTCAAATCCAATTTTCTCCTATCCAAAGACTGGCCATTAAAGAAAGTGTCTATAAGAAAATATTAGTGATAACAGGAGGGCCAGGGACAGGGAAAACAACCATTATAAAAGCTATCCTCGATCTTTTCCATAAAGAGGGACGGACAGTCCTTCTTGCCGCGCCGACGGGCCGGGCTGCAAAGCGATTGTCCGAGACTACCCGGAGCGAAGCAAAGACTCTTCACAGGACACTCGAATTTACTCCCAAAATTGGCACCTTCCGTCGAAATGAAAATAATCCTCTTCAAGGCGACGCTCTGATTATCGATGAGTTTTCCATGGTCGATTTACCTTTGATGTATCATCTGCTAAAGGCTGTGCCCAGGGAAATGCACCTTATTCTTGTGGGAGATAAAGACCAGCTTCCCTCGGTAGGGCCGGGAAATCTTCTTCGGGATTTCATCGAATCTGAGATCGTCGAAGTGGTGCGGCTGGATGAGATTTTTCGGCAGGAAAAGGAAAGCTTGATTGTTTACAATGCCCACCGCGTGAATCATGGGGAGAAGCTTGTGTATCCGGAAAAAGGGGATACGGAATCAGATTTTTATTTCATCCACCAGGAAGACGACCAAAAGGCGTTCCAAACGATTATCAATTTGTGTTCCAACCGCATCCCAAAAAAGTTAAATTTGAATCCTCTCTCACCGGAAATCCAGGTGATCAGCCCGATGTACAGAGGTATTGTCGGAGTTGAAAATTTAAACACTGAACTGCAGAGGCGGCTCAATCCCGACCAGGATGGGCTGAAACTGGGCAATCGGGAGATCCGGATTTATGATAAAGTCATGCAGATCAAAAATAATTATGACAAAGATGTTTTTAATGGAGATATCGGATCTGTAGTGAATGTGGATAAACGGGCCTTCAGAATAGTTGTCAATTATGAGGGGAGAGATGTCCTCTACCAGAGAGAGGAACTGAATCAGATTGTCCTTGCCTATGCTATTTCGGTGCATAAGTCACAGGGAAGTGAATACAGTGCGGTGGTTATGCCGCTCATGACCCAGCATTTCATCATGCTCCAGAGAAATTTGTTCTACACTGCACTCACCAGGGCCAGGCGTCTCAGCTGTATTGTCGGTTCTTATAAGGCCCTGTACATCGCTATTAAAAATGACAAGCCGATCAAACGAAACTGCAGGATCAAAGATAAGCTCAAAGCACTGGCAGCAGAGGAAAGTTTAAAAGGAGCCGCAAAACCGGATTGAAAAAAAATCTCTAAACTGCTAGACTTTTCTCGTCGAGCCATGAGGTATTATCCAGAAAAGAGTTCATAAGTACCCCTGTAGCTCAGTATGGATAGAGCAACGGATTCCTAATCCGTGTGTCGCCAGTTCGAGTCTGGCCAGGGGTGCCATTTTTCTCTCCATATCATCTTTAATAATCAGTCACTTACTGCATATATGGGAAATTTGTTTTTCGCCTAGTTTTTATAAGCTCAAAGACTATCTCAGCTTCATGATATGAAGCACATCCGGACCAGAACCTATCATCCCATGATCCAAAGCAAAATCGAACGCTATCACAAATCCATGAAAAGCTTCATCCTTTTGGATCATTATTACTCTCCTTCAAAACTCGAAGAGAGGATCCGGGAATGGATCGATTACTACATCAACCATCGGTACCATGAAGCCATCGATAATGTCACTCCCAGCGGTCGCTTCTATGGAAAAGACAAAGAGATCCTCAAACAGAGGAAAACGACAAAAACTGAAACCATGTATCAAAGGAGGAAAATATATAGATCGTTTTTAATAAATAGCTTGATGGGAGATATAAATTATAGGTAATATGAAAGAGCAAAATTTTCGTTTAAGGGTGTGTCCGAATCATTTGACGACATACAAGCAAAACGGTTAAAGACCCTTTATGGAATTGTATAAGAAAATAGCAAAGGTAGTAAGGCTCATAAAGCCAAAACATATTATAAAGGCTATTATATCTCCATCGCAAGTGTTGAGAGCATTTAAATATCATTGCCGCAGAGTTTCCGAACGGACTTTTATAGAATTTTTAGCAAGACAATGGGGATCCTCCACTAAAGCTATTGATGTGGCCTATAATGACTTGAATAACAATTTGCCATTATGGGAAGAGATTGAGAAAAAATTAGCTAAATATCCAAACTGTTATGGTTTACAGATGACCCAAGAGTTACCAGTGCTTTACTTGATTGTGAGATTAATACAACCAGATTGTATCATAGAGACAGGGGTTTCTGGGGGAGCTTCATCTACTTATATTCTGCGTGCATTACATGACAATGAGAAAGGAAAGTTATATTCTATTGATTTACAACCAGATAACCTTCCGAAAGGAAAAACATCTGGTTGGATAGTTCCTCAATCTCTCAAGAGTCGATGGAAATTATATATTGGAGATGCCAAGGAACTTTTAGAGCCACTTCTGGATGATCTTGGGGGAATCGACTGTTTCATTCATGATAGTCTTCATACTTATGAGCACATGATATGGGAATTCAGAACAGTGTGGAAATACTTAGGTTCTTGTGGATTTTTTCTTTCCCATGATGTTGGAAGAAATGAGGCATTCTTTGATTTTATGAAAGAAAAATACATCCTCTGGAAAAATTATCGAGTCTTTCATGTATTGGGTGGTTTTATAAAAAAATGAAACTAAATCTTGGATGTGGAAAAGACATAAAAGATGGGGGCAAGTCCATTCCTCTCCCCAGCATAAAAGGCTAGCGGTTGAAGGTATATTGCCTCAAAATGAATAAGAATCAGTTGAATTACTGCCCGAAATACTGCCCGAGGGCAATGCTGAGTATACTAATTGAATGAAAACAATGAGGTTATATGCTCCTGAGCAACGAATTCCTAATCCGTGTGTCGCCAGTTCGAATCTGGCCAGGGGTGCCATTTTATTCCCCATATCATCTTTAAATATCAACAAGTTACGTATAATTCAATCAAATTGACTTTTCGTACGGAATAGTACAATTTCGGATAATTATAGACCATATGTGTCAAAATTTGGTCAAAGACACAGATTGTACTCTTTCTTCTGTGAGTGATTTTTTTTCAAGTTCAGTCTGTTGAAACACAAGGCTTTTCTATGATATAGGTTGTAAGGGATGTCAGAGAGAGGAAATTGGATGAAAATGTGAGTAAAGCTCGGCAAGCACAAAAATCGAATTCCCATCCTTTTTGGGCAGAGTGCAAAGTTCGACACGTTGCTAGGCTCTTGCCCATCATTTTGGGCATAATTGTTTTTTTCTTCTACGTTTTCACCCTTGCACCTACTGTACTTTGGGGTGATAGTGCAAAACTAGCGCAATTTGTTCATGAACACCAATTGAGTATTCAACCTGAATATCACCCACTTCATACACTGATCGGGATGCTGTTCTCAGTCTTGCCGGGTGAGGACCTTGCATTCAAACTCAATCTTATGTCTGCTTTGTTTGGAGCGCTGACTATTGTTTTTGTTTATTTGATAATCCTGCGTTTGACTCACTCGGTTATAGGTGCAACAGCAGGTGCAGTTTCACTGGCTGTCTCTCATGTTTTCTGGCATCTGTCAGTAATCACCGAAACTTATACTTTTTTCTGTTTTCTGCTGGCTGGAGTCATTCTCTGTATGTTGAAGTGGGACAACACTGAAAAGGAAGGTTTTCTTTTCGCTGCCTGTTTTCTAGTGGGAATCAGTATCTCACTTAACTACTTGATGCCGTTTTTTCTACCAGCATTCATTTACTTCTATTTTTCTCATTCGCGAAACCGGTCGAACCTTTTCAAAAAACTGGCCCCCGCTTTTATTGCTTTTGTTATCGGATTGATTGCCTGGATTGCAGTGGCCTTTATGTCTGACTTGGAATCTCTAGTCAACTTGTGGCATGGTGGAGCTTTCTCGCGTTACTACAGATCTATCGGCAAGCTCACGACAGAAATAGTACGCTATCCTTTATACCTCGCGTATCAATTCCCATTTATTGCTTTTCCAGTTGGACTACTGGGAGCTTGGCATAATTGGAGGACAAATCGCCGTCAATTCCAGTTTCTCTTGATCCTTTTCGTGTGTGATGTCTTATTTGCGTGCGGATACATGCGTCAGAAACAATTCTATTTGCTTTTACCAAGTTTCATTGTCTTTGCTGCGTGGATCGGTGTTGGATTCTCAAGTTTCTATTTTTGGCTTCATACTCGTTCCTTACACGTAAAAACAATAGCAGGCGTTTTAGCATGTTCTTTGGTTGTAATGCCCAACGTACTCTATTACTCTATACCGAAGATTGCAGATGGATTTCAACGAGACTTCGTGGGTGCCAGAACGCTTCCCTATCGCGATAATTCCCGTTTCTTCTTGTTGCCGGACAAACATAACGAATACGGGGCCAAGCGTTACGCTGAAGAAGCATTTGCTATAGTTGAGCCCGATAGTATAATTATTGCTGATTTTACCCCTATTGCTGTTCTACGCTATTTCCAGAATGTTTTGGGTGTCCGCAAGGACGTATGGCTCAAATTAGTTGACTTTGAACCTTTGGATGTAAGTTTTGTTGATAAGTACATTATGGAGAGGTCCATTTATCTGGCAGATGACCTTGAACCCGATTACAATATCTCCGGCCTGAAAGTAAAATACAATCTGACCAGTATTGGCCCCATATTGAAAATAACTCCAAAACTGCTTGTTGAATGAGATAATTTTTTTAATCGAAACCAGCGTCCTGTCAACGAGATAAGAATTCTTAGCAAACGGTGATTGTGCTACCTTGGGATAATTCTTAGCAGAACAAACGATATGACATGTATGAGTGAATTAAGGATATTCATTTGTGGCTTACCGCTTGCCGACAAATCATCAATTGCCTGCTTTTATCTTTAATCCCACCTTCGGATTGAGTAACACTAATCTTTATGGGCTATGGTATGAGTGCATCTTGGTTTTGGACTTGCCCCCATCTTTGATTCATTTTCTCTCGTTCATCCTCGATTGACAAGAACCAATTTATGTTTAAGCATTCGTCCCGAAACGCCCAATTGAACGACTCAATCATAGCATTATCCAGAAAAGAGTCCATAAGTACCCCTGTAGCTCAGTATGGATAGAGCAACGGATTCCTAATCCGTGTGTCGCCAGTTCGAATCTGGCCAGGGGTGCCATTTTTTATTTCATGAAAATAAATGAGTTGAGGGATTTCCGACTTTTTTGAGAGAGCATTTCAACTGCATTTTTCTTCAGAATATTGTTGGAATGAGTATAACGCTGGGTGAGTGATCCGCTGTTGTGTCCCAGCTGATCCCAGACTGTTTCAACGTCAACTCCTGCATTAATTAGACGTATAGCAAAAGTGTGCCTCAGATCATGCAGTCGCAAATCTTTAACCCCTGCTTTCTGACAAGATTTAGTTGAATCGGAACATTACCTTGAACTTGTCTATTATTCTAACTACAATAAATTATACTTCCTTCTGTTTCCTTTGAAACCATATCGTTATATCGAGGAGAAGATGGGACATTCTAAAAAGAAAATTCTTGTTATCCTGGTTGCTGGAATCGGCGATATTGTTCTTGCCTCTAAAAGCATTCGATCTTTACGCAATGGGCACCCCCAGAGTGAAATCCATCTTTTAACCAATGCGCAGGCGTCTTCCATAGCTTTTAACTATAAGTATATCGATCATGTTTGGTCTTTTCCCATTCGAGAATTACGGAAAAATAAAAGGGAGTTATTAAATATCCTTAAACTGATATATGCCCTTTCAAAAATTAAGTTTGATGTTATTCTGAATCTTTATCGCATTGATTCCCATCTTGGCGCAATAAAGATGGAACTGCTTTTTTTGATGCTCAATTCTTCTGTAAAGATTGGTCATGACCGCTACGGCTTTGGTCTTTTTGTTAATAAGAAAGTGCTTCCAGATATCTTCCAAAAACAGCATTTTGCGGACGCTATGATGGATGTTGCCCTTCTTGCTGGAGGCAAACCAGATGGAGCATCCATAGAAGTTTTTATTGATGAAAAAGAAAAGATGGAACAAAAGTGGGGCTATCTTTTTGACAATCTAACGGTAGGCATTAATCCAGGAGGTGACCGGTTGAATCGCCGGTGGAATTCTAATCATTATGCAGAAGTTGCGAATCATCTTATTGAAGATGACGGTGTTCACATAATCAATTTAGGAGGTTCTTCCGAAGAAAAAATTGCTGGAGAAATTCAATCTAAAATGAATCATCATGTCACTAATCTTTCTGGCCAATTGACCTTGAACGAATTGATTTACATTATCAGTCGACTTCATTTGATCATAACAAATGATAGTGGTCCTATGCATCTTGCCGCCGCCGTTAAGACACCTCTTGTTGCTCTTTTTGGGCCAGAGGATCCTTTGCTTTTTGGCCCCTATACTTCCAATGAGTTATTTCGTATCGTATTGCGAGTTTGGATTGCCGTCCTTGTCAACAGGAGAACTGCGGCATGCCGCTATGCTTAGAAAAGATTTCTCCTCATGAGGTGCTTGAAAAATCCAAGGACTTATTAAACATTAAGGAAAAAGATTAGATCAAGTGTGGGATATGCAGAAAAATAATATATGTGGGAGATTGCCAATGACAGGGATTAAAAAATATTTATTGGAACATATCATAGGGACACAATACGAATATGAGACTCATTTCGAGTCTATTATATACATTCTTAAAAAAAAATTAGCTGCGTATAAACCAGGTAATCTGCTTGATGTGGGATGTAACAGAGGAGAACGGACAGCCCGGCTTGCACATTATTTCAATATGGATATGAACCAGTGTTACGGCGTTGATTATAATAAAGAACAGGTAGAGGAATGCAAAAAAATATTTAAGGCTGAGGTTATCAACCTGGAATCAATGCGGCTGCCATATGAGGATAATATGTTTGATTTTGTGGTCTGTAATCAAGTACTGGAGCATATAAAGAATTATAAAGATGTGCTCAATGATATTATCCGGGTAACCCGCAATGGCGGGTATATTATTATCGGCGTACCCAATTTAGCACATATTATTAACAGAATTTATTTATTATGCGGTTTTCAGCCAATGTGCATCCATGCAGATTCTCATCATATCCGTGTCTATACACACACGGCCTTTGTAACGATGCTTCGATCATTTCCATCAGTAACATTAGTCGATTTCACTGGAGCAACCATGTATCCAATGCCTTTTTTTATCGCGAAATATATGGCGAGAGTCTTTGTCGGATTAAGCGGTTATACATGTTATCTTTTACGGAAAAAATAACGCACTATGAATCTGATCAAATTCTCTTTCTTATTGAGTATTTAATGCATACACAGACATCGTAGACCCTGACATGCAATCATTTACTAGTCGAATAAAGTTATTATCCATTAAAATCTCTATTTTAGCTTGGAAGAATGACATATGAGTAATATTTTTCACTTAATTGATTTTTCAATTTACTTATCCAATAATTGTCCTGAGTCTACGATGTGTGTGGACTTTTGGGTCTACGATGTCTATGGATTTATCAAGTATTCATTAAAACATTAAACATGATACAGTTTTCAAGATATTTGAGATCAATAGGTTTTGTAATGTAATCAAAGGCTCCTAAATCCATTGCCTTCATGGCTTTTTCTTCATCTTTCACAGCCGTGACCATAATGACTTCAATAGTATTGTCTATCTCTTTGATTCTTGCCAAGCATTCTAGCCCATCTTTTTCTGGTATAATGATGTCCAATAAGACTAACTGGGGTTTTTTCGTTTTAACTATTTTTATGGCTTCATCTGTGTTTAAAGCCCAAGATACGTCGTATCCTTTGGAACACAAAAATTCCTCCAGCATTTTACAGCTCTCAATTTCATCATCAACGACTAAAATCCTTGCCATTCTCTTGCTCCTTTTTTTTATATTACGGGCAGAGTTATTGTAACAGTTGTTCCTTTGCCAACCGTACTCTCGATATTGATATTTCCTTTATGTGCTAAAATAATCTTCCGGACAATAGATAAACCCATGCCGGTTCCCTTTTTTCGTCCAGAAAAAAAAGGCTCGAATATTCTGGGGAGTTCATTAGCAGATATGCCTGTTCCAGAGTCAGTAAATACGATTTCTGCTGTGTCTTCTTTGATACTTGTCTTTATAGTGATAGTTCCTTTATTTGATATAGCTTGGTTAGAGTTCGTGATAATATTATCAAAAACTTGTTCCATTTGGAATCTCTCTGCATGGATGAAAACATCTGGTGCTAGATATTTTTCAACTCGAATGTCCGCTAAATCCAGGCGTGGTTTTAAGGATAATAGAACATCATTAATAGTCTTATTTATGTCTATCTTTTTTCTTTTGGGCGTTATTTTTGTTGAATAACTGAAGAGTTTATCTATAATCTTTGAAGCTCGCACCGTTTGAGTTTGAATGGACGTCAACTTTCTCCTGAATTCAGGATTTAAGTCAATGTCTTCTAATAACATCTGAGAATATCCCAAGATAATATTTAAAGGATTGTTTATTTCATGAGCGATGCCGGCTGAAAATTCTCCTAAAGCAGCAAATTTTTCAATCTCTCTGAATTTTTTTTCACTCTCTTTCTGTGCTGTTGTGTCTCTCATTATTGAAATGTATCCCGATTGCAGGCCTTTTGAATTTATTATTACTGAACTGCAGATTTCTGCAATGAATTGAGAACCATCCTTTCGGATACTTGTAAACTCTTCGTTTTGTATGATGTTCCCTTCATAAAGTCTCTGAAGAGCCGATATGACTTTTCCATGTTCCTTCTCATCAATAAGGTCAAATAAACTTATTCCGAGCATTTCTTTATAATCTTTGAATCCAAAAAGCTTAACGGCTTCTTTAGAAACATAAGTAATATTCCCCTCTAAATCAATAACATAGATTGGGTTCGGAGAAGCATGTAATAGACTTTTATACAATTCTTTGCTTTCTTCCATCGCTCTCTCTGCGTTCTTATGCATGGAGATGTTTCGCAAAATGCCAACTACACCTTGAGATGAATTATCCTCACTTGAATATATTTTGCAGCTTACAGAAACATCGATTGTTTTTTGATCTTTAGTACGAAGTTTGAGTTCAAAGTCATTGACATAGCCATGTTCATGAAGTTTTTTTTCAAAAACTTCCCGATCTTCTGGAAAGAGGAAAAAATCTGTTACAGGGTAGCCAATAATTTCTTCTGGTTTATAACCTGCATGGAAAAAAACTGATGGGCTGATCAAAATGACTTCTCCTAAATGATTGGTCTTGTAATAAACGTCAAAAAATGAATCTAGAATTGAATGATATTGATTTTCACTTTTTTCCAGTTTTTCTTTATTTTCTTTTTGGGTCTTTTCATGAAATTTAATTTTTGACATATCTCTAAAAATATTGACAACACCTTCTGTCCGGCCATTCTTTACAATCAAACGACTGCAAGCCTCCACAGAGACCAAACTGCCAGTTTTGTGTATGAGGGTTAATTCAATACTATCCACTTTTTTTTTGCTGCGGATGACATTTTTTAAATGTTTAACAAATCGAGGGATATCATCTTTAATAAAGATTCCCTCTTGAGTAAAATTTTTTTCAATGATTTCTTTTGGCGTGTATCCAAGGATGTCTTTAACCCTGTTATTTACGTCTAATATTTGACCGGATTTATCAGTGCAGATAATCATATCGGAGACATTTTGAAAAATTATTTCGTGTTTTTCCAATTATTTTTTCTTATTTTGATATAGCTTCCATAATTTTTATTGTACCCCAACTTTTAACAATTTATTATTTAATAAATATAGGGATAAAATCAAGGCATACTTGTTTAATCATCTTGAATTTGGCATAATGATATTTCGATAGAAATCGTGATTTAAATGAAAAGACTGAAACGAAAACAGCTCAAATCGGACGAGTTTGTCACAACATTTGGTAAAGTCGTCGATTTTATGAAAAAATGGCAGAGGGAATTTAAGCTTGGTGGATTTGCCCTTCTTTTTGCCATTTTTGCGTTCATGTGTATGCAGTTCGTTCAATCTAAAACACTTAAGAAACAGAACATTATGCTCAGCCATATTTTTCGATTAAGCTCTGAAATAAATGAAAATCCGGAGAAAATCACGGAGCTCGAAAATCTGTCAGGGACGGGGAGATATTCCCGTATGGGTTACCTTAAGTTGGGGATGTATTGGTTTGAACAGGGTGATTTTGTTAAAGCCTTAGATCAGTTAGAAAAAATTCCTGCAAACAAGAAGGATCTCATTTATTACCAGACGCAGGATCTCATAGCAAAAATATTTGTGGAACAAAAGAATTATGACATGGCGCTCGAAATTTATGAGGAGATCGAGAAGGAAGAACCTGACGGCTATTCTCTTGATGCTGTGCTTTTCCACAAGGCGGAGGCTCTCGAAGACAAGGGTGATATGGAGCTCGCGTTGTCCTTATACAGGAAGATTCAAGAGGATTATCCACAAACATACTTTGGGATGGACGCTTCTTCGAAAGTGATGGAACTCGAAGAAAAAATATAATTTTCATTGTTGAATATTTAAAAAAAAAAGCTATAATAGTTGTGAATTTATTTTGGAGGTCATAGATGGCTTTAATAATTACTGATGAGTGCATTAACTGCGGTGCTTGCGAACCCGAATGTCCTAACGATGCGATAACGGCCGGAGATGAAATTTATATAATCGATGTTGACAAGTGTACAGAATGTGTGGGGCATTTTGATGAATCTCAGTGTGCGGAAGTCTGCCCGGTAGACTGTTGTGTTCCTGATCCTGATAATAAAGAATCAAAAGAAGAATTAATGGAAAAATACAAAAAGTTAACAGGTAACTAATTACTGGCTAAGTTTTTAAAAAAATAGGAGTGACTTTAATCACTCCTATTTTTTTATCCCCGTGACCATGGAAGACGAAACTCCAAAAATTGCCTATCCAGTACAAAAGAGACCATCTTTTTTTTCAAAGGATCGTGTATGGCTCAATGTTCTGCTCTTTGTCCTCACGATATTCTCCACTTTTTTCGTGGGTTTTTCTTGGAGTATAAATTACAAATATGCTGAAGTTTTGGGAGATATGAATGAGATTCCCCTCAGTATTGATCTTCTTCTCGATCCACAGATCATATTCTTGAGCATTCTTTATGCCGTTGTTTTGATCGGAATTCTTCTCGGTCATGAATTGGGCCACTTCCTCACCTGCCGCTATTATAATATTGATGCCACGCTGCCATTTTTCATTCCCGCTCCCACGCTGATTGGTACTTTGGGGGCGTTTATTAAAATCAGATCTCCGATCACTAGAAAACGGCAGCTGTTTGATATTGGTGTGGCCGGGCCTCTGGCGGGATTTATTCTTGCGGTGCCTACACTTCTTGTGGGCTTATCTCTTTCCAAGGTTGTTCCCTCACTTCCAAAAGAAGGAAGCTTTATTTTGGGAGAGCCGTTACTTCTTAAAATTTTTAGTTCGATGCTGTTCAAAGGAGTCCCTCCGAATTCGGAGTTGATTCTCCATCCAATCGCTTTTGCCGGATGGGTGGGGATTCTTGTGACGGCTCTTAATCTGTTTCCGATAGGACAACTCGATGGCGGTCATATTTTTTATGCTTTATTCGGAAAAAATTCCCGGAACTATTCACGGTACATTTTAGCGGCATTTATTTTTATGGGAATATTCTTCTATATCGGATGGCTGGTTTGGGCTCTGCTCATCTCTGTGATGGGACTAAAACACCCAAGGATCCTGGACGAAGATACCCCTCTTTCTCCGCGAAGAAAAATCATCGGTATTGTTGTGTTATTGATATTTATTCTGTCCTTTATCCCAGATCCTATTAAAGGATATAACCTTCTTGATATTTTCAAGTCTTTTACATTTTGATGACCAAAGATGGGATGAAAAAAAGAGGAAAGATTTTCACAGTTTGTGTGGAAAACTTGTGGAAAGAGGGGCTTTATATCAAGCCGAAAATCAGTAATATCTCGACAATATGACAGATTGCACAAAATCTGGGCACAGTAGTTAAGTTGTTGAAAATAAACAAGATGAAAAAACTATTGAAAACAAATAAGTTACGAAGATCTGTAACAAAAACGTCTTGTTTTTTCCCTCCCGCCTTAACTATAATAGAAAATATAGAGACAATTTAATTTAAAAAACGAGAATTTTGAGGAATAGCTTTTCCATAGAATGACAAGTGAATGAATATTTAATTTTAAAACAAAATGAGCAAGCCGTTTAAAGAAGTAGAAAAGGGATTTAGCCTTCTTAAGCAGGAGTTTAAATCAAAAAAAATATCCGAACGGGAATATAAAGACCGTTTAAAAAAACTGCGTTTAAAGGACAATGACGGGAGGAGTTGGACAATAGGAGCACAGAGCGGCCTATGGTATTATTTCGATGGTCAAAACTGGATCGAATCTTTACCACCATCAGTCCAAAAGGGGAAAGCAATCTGTATTTATTGTGGATATGAAAATGACCTTGAAAATGAATCCCAGGAATGTCCTTATTGTATTCAAAAAGAAAAACTTTCTTTAAGGATGGAAGAGGAAGTCCCGGATCCCCATGAACAAGAAAATGGAAAGCTCTATATCTTCCGCTCGATTAATCTCTTGTCATTTCTCTTTTTTTGGGGAGCCGTAGGTCTGGTTATTGGCATTATCATGGGAGCCCTTATCGGCGTCGCAAAGCGGTATGTGGAGATAATTCAATTTTTTCCGGAATTTTTAAAAGTTCTCCACGGCAAATTGCTTGGAGGCGTTGTCTTCGGATTCTTCGGAGGAGTTTTAGGATTTTTACTTTTAGCCATTGCAGGGGCCGTTCTAGCTGCACTTATCAATGTCATTTTATCTTTTGTGGGAGGAATAAAAATTCGGGTGACAAGTGGATCAATCAGCGATGACTGAATTCACAGCCGCAGTAATTCTGTCTGTACAGCCCAAAACGTTTGCTCAAATCCACACTCTTTCTAAAACCGTCTTTTTTCTTAAAATTTGCTTCAAGAAATTTAATTCCGTATCGAAAAGAAAACATCAAACCGATTTTATTCATAACCTCTGACTTTTTCCAGGGGCTCAAGCTCATTACTGTCGTAAATGTATCAAAATTCAGCTCTTTGGTTTTCTGTGCTGTTTTTTCCAATCTCATGGCATAACATATATCACATCGTTTCCCTTTTTCGGGTTCGGATTGGAATTTTTTAGTGATATCAAACCATCTTTCAGTATCATATTTGTCTTCATAGAGAGTCAACATGAGTGATTTTGCGACACTCCGGGCTTCTTTGAGCCTCCGGTCATATTCTTTCCGGGGATGAATATTGGGATTGTAAAAATATCCGCTCACATCAAAGTCATTTTTCAGAATATCCAAAACATAAAGAGCATCTGGGGCACAGCAGATATGTACTAGTATCTTTGGCTTCATTTTGAATGAAAGCTATTCTAGATCTTTGAGTTGTTGTTCGATATCCGTGATTCTTTTTTTGTTTCTATCGATCTGTGAATAATTGAGAAGAAGTGTCTTCTGTTCCAATCTTGTTTGATCTGATAAAACTCCAAGATTTTCAAAGAGGGGAATGGTTTGTTTTTCAATTTTTTCGATTTTTTCCTGCACCCTGACTTTATTTTTCTCCCACTCATTGATCTCTTTTTTCAGCTCATCCAAGCGAGATGCCTTACTCTCCATAAGCTTTGCTAAGGTCGCGGTGATTTTTTCAGCCCCCAGAACGTCCAGACGTTCATCCCAGACTTTTTGACCTAGTTCGCGGTTCAGCTCTCTTTTCTTTCGTTTGGCCATTTTGAGCCGGGTTTGGAGACGGAGCCTGATCAACTTTTTTTTGGCCCCAAAAAGGAACCGGTTTAATCTATGCCTCAAATCCTTGTCTCTTAGGAAAATAAAAGCGAGCAGCAAAAGAATAATACAGAGGAGAAACCAGAGGATCCAGTATGGGAGGCCTTCTTGTGATCCTGGTGGAGGTGTTTGAAAACTAAAGAGGGAAGAGATCGAGGATTTCATTTTTTTTCACGAATAATCCCAATATTCTTCTGCTTTACACGTTTTTTGTCAAGGTCACCTTGAGAAAGAGGTTTGTTCCGGATTGCCCATTCAATTAAGTATAGGGCAGCCTGCAGGTTTTCTTGGAAAATCGGCTGGATATCCTCTTCCGCATTAAAGAATTCTCCAAGCTGCGCACTAGAAGGTGGGAGTTCAAACGTAAAAGACGGGGTGCCATACGTTCCAAATGACCAATCGATTGTAGTCCCGTTTGTAGTGTAAAGAGCATCGGCGCCCCCACCGAATCTGTAATATCGGCCATTGACAGTTTGCATGTGCTGCGACATGTTGGTGGCAAGTTCAGTCAAAAGGATATCCTGGTCTGTCGGTTGAGATGTGTATCCCCAGGGGTAGAGGATCACTTGAGAATAGCTGTGATAGCTCACCAGGCTCAAAAAATTGTGTTGGGCATAGAGATTTCGAATGGCTTGAGATTCCGGTTCCGAAAAGGGATTAATCCCTCGATAGACATTAGAATCAGTACTGGGACTGGAACCGTTGTTATCGTATCCCCATAGATATCCATAGTTTCTGTTTAGATCGACACCATAAGTTCCGTCCCCATTGTCCCGCCTGTTTTTTCTCCAGTAACGGTAAAAATGAATGGAGTATTCCAGGCCGTCCGGGTTGACAAGAGGAACGATCCAGATTTCACTCTGATCCACAAGATTTTTGATGGATACATCCGAGTGATAGTTTTCGAGAAGGTATTTCCCGAGAAGAAACGGCACTTCGATAGAAATCCATTCACGCGCATGATGACATCCTAAAAATAAAGTTTCAGCCTCATCCTCATC